>Ga0079224_100003424_pt1 | contig 20038 bp, 19 predicted proteins | sample Stecom2015_FD_80414 | JGI IMG/M metagenome (GOLD analysis project Ga0079224, IMG submission 80414) | Agricultural soil microbial communities from Utah to study Nitrogen management - Steer compost 2015 | ecosystem: Environmental > Terrestrial > Soil > Agricultural land | place: USA: Utah...
CAAGGAACGCTCGTCCTTGAAGCATGACGGACAGTCTGATAGATAACCCACCCACTTGCGTCGCTACGCTCCGATGCTGTCCGTCATCGCCGGAACGAGTGTCCGCCATGGCCGGAATGCGCACCAAGGGCGGGCGCGGGAAGTCCGAGGGCGTGAGGAAAGCGGCTCGCGATCTCGGTATAGACAAGGATGATGCTCACCGCGCCGTCAAGGTCGCATCCCTCTCCGACGAAGCCAAGGAAGTAGCACGGGGGCGAACCTCTTGACGAAAATGAAAAGCCCCCGAGGCGTCCATGCGTCGGGGGCTGATGTCGCGCGAAAGGAGCCTATCAGGCGGGCGGCTCCGCACGATGCCAAGCCTTAGTGAACCAGCGTATGGCGGCTGTCGTTGACCCCCTGGGGTTCTCACGGGCGACGAGTTCAAACCATTCATTGAACACTTCGCCCCAAGCCTTGCGGATCATGTCGGCGAGCAGTTTCTTATGCCGGCGGTTTCTCTGTGCTGCTGTTTCGGCGCTCATGAGCGCACCTCCCGCGCGGATAAGAGCCGGTCCGCGATCCGCTCCAGTAGGCTTTCCATCGCATAGCCGACCTTGGCTACAGTCCCATCCGCGAGCGCCTCGACATCGACAGCCGTCAACAGATCCGCGATCCCGCGGAGATGATCGACGAGCGATGCTACGTCGTTCACTACCTCCATTGGTCGGGATGACGCCGGCGGCTTGCCTTCGAGCGTTTCCGCACGTACCCGCGCCACGGCGAGCAGTTCAAGCGCTTCGCCGCACTCGCCGCGATTCAGCTCGCGCTCGATACGGTCGATGGTGTGGACAAGAAAGGATTCGGCCAATGGGGCCGGCGTGGTTCCGTCTGGCATTGTCGTTACTCCCGCTGAGGTTGGATGAGGGAGACACCATGGCTGACAGGGTAAGTCTTGGGGTAAGTGAGGCTTCCCGGTAGCATCTGACTCTATAAAACAAGGCAAATGCGCCTTGTTTTGGATGCCGGTCACCGCCACCAGAGACGTCCGGCTGCGTCTACAGAACCTCTGACTTACTTTGCTCCTGCGGTCTCGACGCGCTGTAACCCGTATCCATTACGCGCGCTTCTTCGACTTGCATCGCCAGGGCGGCGGGTAAATCAGAGCTTCCCCTGGGATACGCCGAGCTTCCCCTGGGATACGCCGAGCTTCCCCTAGGATGCGGCGTGATCCTGACTCTGGCGCCGAACGCCAGCGCCGATTCACGCATCGCGCGAGCGCGTCATTGTCCGGTCTGTGAGCGCGTCTGGGCCCAAGCGATCCGGGCGATTTCCGGCAGCGCGGCCGCCAATTTCTGAGCGTGCGCCGAAGCGGCAGTACCGCGCGCGATGCGCCCTTTGATGCCGTGAAAGATCGCCGCCAGCCGGAACATGTTGAAGGCGATGTAGAAGTCCAGATCGGGAACGCCCTCGCGTCCGGTGCGACGGCAGTACGCGGCCAGGTACTCTTGCTCGCTCGGGATGTTGAGCGCGGCCAGATCCTTCCCGAGGAGCCCCGCGATCACCAGCGGCGGCATGCGATACATCATCAGGTGATAGCTGAAATCCGCCAACGGATGGCCGAGCGTGGACAGTTCCCAATCCAGCACCGCGAGCACGCGCGGCTCGCTCGGATGAAAAATCAGGTTGTCCACACGGAAGTCGCCATGCACCAGCGACGTCTCATCGCCAGGCGGAATGTGCGCCGGCAGCCATTCGACCAGCCGGTCCATGTGCTCATCGCGTCCGGCGGCGGCGCCCTCCAGATACTGGCGCGACCAGCGTGAGATCTGCCGCGCAAAGTAGTTGCCCGAGCGGCCGTAGTCGGCGAGCCCGAGCGCCTGGAAATCGACGCGGTGCAAACGCGCCAGGGTGTCGTTCATCGCGTCGAAATAGAGCGGTCGCTCGTCGCGGTCGACCTGCGGCAAAGTCGCATCCCAGAAGATGCGGCCTTCGACGTGATCCATCACGTAGAACCAACTGCCGATCACCGAATCGTCGGTGCACAGCGCGTGCACGTGCGCGACGGGGAAGTTCACGCGCTCCAGCGCCTGCAGCACCCGCGCTTCGCGTTCCACGGCGTGCGCCCCTTTGAGCAACGGGCCAGGCGGCTTGCGCCGCATGACATACATCTTCGTCGGCGTGACCAGCCGGTACGTCGGATTCGACTGGCCGCCCTTGAACTGCTCCACCTGCAACGGGCCCTGATAGCCCGGCACATGCTCAGCCAGCCACTGCGCCAGCCGCGTCTCGTCGAAGCGGTGCTGCTCGCGCACCGCCGTCGTACCGCTGAAATCCGCCTCCGTACTCAAGGCGACAGCCTCTGCAATGCTTCTTTTCTGATCTTGCGAGCCAGCGACCACTTGTGAACCTCGGTCGGGCCATCGTAGATGCGGAAAGCGCGCACTTCGCGAAACACTTGCTCCACGATCGTGTCGCCAGTGACGCCGGAGCCGCCCATGACCTGCACGCAGCGATCGGCTACACGAAACAGCGTCTCGGCTACCGCCGCCTTGGTCATCGACGACTCGCTGATCGCGGATGCGCCCGTATCCAGCACATCCGCGCACCAGTCGATCATCAACTCGGCCTGCTTCAGATCGATGAGGTTGTCGGCGAGCATGAAGCCCACGCCTTCGTGCTCGATCAAGGTCTTGCCGAAAGCCTCTCGTCGCACCGCGTAGTCGGCGGCGATTTCCTGCGCGCGCGTGCAGGCGCCCAGCCAGCGCATACAATGCGTCAGACGCGCCGGCGCCAGACGCACCTGCGCGTACTTGAAGCCCAGCCCGCTCTCGCCGAGGATCTGGTTGCGATGCACCCGCAGGTTGTCGATCGCCACCACCGCGTGTCCGCCCGGCATGGAGCTGTCGATCGTATCGAGCACGCGTACGATGCGTACGGCCGGGTGCGGCAGATCCACCAGAAACATCGTGGCGCCTTCCGGCGACTTGGCCATCACGATGCCGACCCGCGCGCCGTCCGCACCCGTGATGAAAGCCTTGCGGCCATTGACGATCCAGTAATCGCCGTCCGGCTCCGCCGTGGTCTTCATCATCGACGGATCCGACCCGGCGCCGTTCCCGGAAGCCGGCTCGGTCATGAAGAAGGCGGAGCGCGCGCGGCCCTCCACGATCGGATTGAGGAAATGCTCCTTCTGCTCGGGCGTGGCGATGCGTCCGAGCATGTACATGTTGCCTTCGTCCGGCGCCGCGACGTTCAGCGCCACCGGGCCCAGGGGCGATAGCCCGGCCGCACGCAGAACCAGCGCGGTCTCGCGATGTGTGAGATGACAGCCGTCCGGCAGAATGTGCGGCGTCAGCAGCCCCGCAGCGCGAGCGAGCTCCCTGAGCTCTGCGACCAGCTCCGCCGCCGGTCCGTGCGCGCCCAACCGCGGGTCGTGCTCGTAGGGAACGATCCGCTCGCGCACGAAGCTTTCGACGCGGGCTGCGATCTCACGGCCTCTCGCCAGAGCGCCTTCTGTCTGCATGTCTCACCTTCAAGGAAGCGCTGCTCGAGCCGAGCCCGCTTCGGATGTCGTTCGTCAGGAAAGGATGATAGCAACTTTCGCCGAATGCGAAGTCGACGCCCGGCTAGGGTGGGAGCATGCGGACGATCACGCCTGCTCGGTTCTTGGCGGTGATCGCCCCGAGCGCGTGAGACTCAACTCAGCGATTCCCGGGATTCAGGACGCCCGAGAGATCGCCAAGCCGGCTGCAATTTGCCGACCGGAGGTTGGCTGCAGGAATTGCACGCGGCGCGCAGAGCGAAGACGCGGAGGCTGCAGGCAGCGAACCTCAGGACGCCCTGCTCTTGACAACGGCTGCGCGCAGCTCGCTCGCTGCTTTCATTTCCTGCCGGGCGACGGTGCGCAGGTGCACTTCATCCGGCCCATCTGCGATGCGCAGGACGCGGCCCCAGGTCCACAGCGAGGCGAGCGGCGTATCGTTGCTCAGACCCATCGCCCCGAACGTCTGCATGGCTCGGTCGCACACGGCCGTTTGCACCCTCGGGACGAGCGCCTTGATCATCGCGATCTCCCGAGCCGCAGCTTTGGCGCCGTACTGGTCGATCATCCACGCCGCCTTGAGCACCAGCAGACGCGCCTGATCGATCTCTATTCTCGACAGGGCGATCCACTCAGCAACGACGCCATGCTGGTGCAGCGGCCGACCGAAGGTGCGCCGTTCCGCCGCACGCCCGCACATGAGCTCGAGCGCCGCTTCGCACTGTCCGATCGAGCGCATGCAGTGATGAATTCGGCCTGGGCCCAACCGCGCCTGAGCAATCGCGAAGCCGGCGCCCTCCTCGTGAATGATGTTGGCCGCTGGAACGCGCACGTCTCGAAACACGATCTCGCAATGTCCCTCCGGGGACAAGTGATGCATGACCGGGATGTTGCGCACGATGCTCACGCCGGGGGCGTCCAGCGGCGTCAGCACCATGCTGTGGCGGCGATGCGGTTCGCCATCGGGATCGCTCACTCCCATGACGATCGCGACCTTGCAGTGCGGATGCGCCGCGCCCGAGATGAACCACTTGCGGCCATTGATGACGTACTCATCGCCTTCGCGGCGAATCGAGGTTTGGATGTTCGTCGCGTCGGAAGACGCGACGTCAGGCTCGGTCATCGCAAAACACGAGCGTATCCGCCCTTCCAGCAATGGCTGCAGCCATTGTTCGCGCTGCTGCGGCGTGGCGAACAAATGCAGGATCTCCATGTTGCCCGTGTCTGGCGCGCTGCAATTGAACACTTCGGAGGCCCATACGACGCGACCCATGATCTCTGCGAGCGGCGCGTACTCCAGATTGCTCAGCGCCCGGCCAGGCTCATCGGCGCGCAGTCCAGGCAGAAACAGGTTCCAAAGATTTTCCGCCCGCGCCAGTTCCTTGAGCTCCTCGATGCACCGCGGGTGCGACTCGCCCGCCTCGATGTCGCTTTGCCAGCGCGGAATCGCGGGCGTCACGTAGTCGTCCATGAAACGACGCACCTGTGCGCGCAGGGCTTCAGTTCGAGCGGAGTAGGCGAAGTCCATGATAGTTATCCGTGTTGTGCGTCTCGAGTGCTTTAGGATTGCGCAATAAGCGCCGCTACGCTGGCTCCTTGATGGTGACGCCGCCGTCGACCACCAGCGTCTGTCCTGTGATATAGGCGGCCGCTCGCGAGGCCAAGAACACCGCAACCCCTCCCAGGTCTTCTGGTTGGCCGATTCGTCGCACCGGCGTGCCCTGCTCCACGCCCGCGAGCAGCTTTTCGTTCTCCCACAAGGCTCGAGAGAAGTCCGTCTTGATGAGCCCAGGCGCGATGCAATTGGCGCGCAACCCTTGCGGGCCCCATTCGACCGCCAGGTTGCGCGTGAGCGCATAATCTGCCGCCTTGGACATGCCGTACACCCCGAGCGTCGCGCTGCCCTGGTTTCCGCCGATGCTGGAGACGATGATGAAGCCGCCCCCGCCTGATGCGACCATGTGCGGACCGGCCATGTTGCACAGCCAGAAATTGCTGCGCACATTACTGTTCATGATCTTGTCATAGGCTTCATCCTTCATCCCGCTCATCGGGCCGAAGTAAGGATTCACAGCCGCATTGCACACGACGATGTTCAAGCGCCCCCAGGCGTTCAGCGCCGAATCCACGAGCGCTTGCAGCTGAGTTTTCTCGGCAACGTTGCACGTCGTAGCGATCGCCTCGCCGCCTTCTCTGCGGATTTCCTCGACCACGCGCTCGCAGGCCTCGGGCTTGCGACTGGAGACCACGACGCGCGCCCCCGCCCGCGCCATGGCGTGAGCAATCGCGCGACCGATGCCGCGGCTCGAGCCCGTGATGACGGCGACCTGCCCGGAAAGATCAAACATTGCATGCCTCGCAACGGTGTCTGAACGAGCGGCAAAGTATCACTTGCATTAGCCGACTTACAACTGAGGCGCCGCTGGCGACGGAAAAGTCTGCATTGGGTGTTACTGGCGGATCGCTCTGGCGGTGATGTGCATGGCCGCTTGCGTAACAAGACCGACGTCGGCTAACTTGTCCGGGACGAGCCGCCCATTTGACCGGACGAGAGGAATCCCGCATGTCGCAAAAGTTCGATGTCATCGTCATAGGCGCCGGCGTCGCCGGCCTGGGCGCAGCCGCCCTGCTGGCCCGGGACTTCAACAAGCGCGTGCTGGTGCTAGAGCGGGCGCCGTTCATCGGTGGGCGGACGCTCTCTTACGTGGGCAGAGGCGACAAAGTCGTCGCCGACGGCGTCGAAATGGATGCTCGCGCTTTCAGGAAATCGCTCGCCTTCGCCCACTGCTACCTCGGCAAGTGCACGCCGAGCATCGAGGAAATCTTCTCGCGCGGTCTGCTGGACGGCCGTACGTTCGAAGCCGGTGGGCACGGACTGTTCTGGGGCAACAAGAGTCGCGTCGACTGCCTCATGAGGCATCTGGGCGTCGAATGGAATCTGCCGCTCAACCGCGGCCTGGGATTCATCGCCTGGGAGGGAGAAGGCAAGCCCGGCAAGGCCTTCCAGGTGAACAAGAGCGAACCGTACCAGTGGATGTCCAAAGAGGGCTTCGCGGCGACGATGGCGCAGCTGCGCGATATGGCGAGCGTCAGCTTCGAGGAGATGGCGAGGCTGATGGGCACGCCCCTGCAGACTTGGCTCGAACAGCGCGGCTTGCACCCGGAAGCGTACGACTACATCAAGGTGCTGGCGGCCTCGCAGACTGCCCAGGCCGAGCCGATGATGACGCCGACCGGGGATTTCCTCGGCTACATGGCGATCGCTGGTCAGATTGGCATGAATCTCGTCAAGGGCTCGGTGGCTACCGCCGATGAACCAGGCGCGATCGCTATTCCGCAAGCGTTCGAGCGCGTAGTCACGGCTCACGGCGGCGTGGTGATGCGCAACACGCGCGCCAAGGAGGTTCTCATTGAGAACGGGCGCGTCACCGGCGTTCGCATCCACGCCCACGACAACGACTACGACCAGGACCGCATCATCCTGGCGGACCGCGTGATCTGCACAATCCCGCCGAAGTACATTTTCCGCGTGCTGCCGCGGCAGCACTTCCCGTCCGACTGGGTGCACCTGCTGGAGCACAAGTTCTGGGGCGCCGGTCTGCTCACCGGCTGGTGTGGAACGAAGCGCAGCATGCTGCCCGACATCGGTCTCGAAGAAGGCAGCTTCGTCTACATGCCGGGCGTGATTCGCAATGAGGGTTACATCGGCGCCGTCGACATGGTGATGTGCGACTTCACTGCCTGGGCCGACGGCAAGGCGCGCCGCGGCCCGCCAGACAAGCGCGAATACTTGTTCTCCACTGCGCTTACGGACGAGGAGATGCGCAATCCAGACCGCGTCAACCGCGTCATCGAGCTGTGCGAGAACTGGGCGCGCACGGCGTTCCCGACGTGGGAGCAGGATTGCGAGTTCATCCTGTGGACGCCCTCGCCGGAGGCTTATGGTTTGTGGCGGCCGGTCGGCGTCGAGCGGCCGGACGTGCGCTCGCCGCACGTGGAAGGACTGTTCTTCGCCGGCGATCAATACGGCAAGCGCCTGTGGGGAGGCGGCGTCGACGGCGCCTCGCTATCGGCCGTGCTGTGCGTGGACGCCATGGAGAACGCCAACCTCGAAGAGAAGATCATGCCGGCCTATCACCGCGGCGTTCCGGAAGTCGCATAAGCGCGGGAGGAGTCGATGAGCGTCAATCGCGGTCGCACCGCCATAGTGGGCATCGGCGAGGCGCCCACTGGACGATTTCCGGAGAAAGGCGCCATCGCGTTCGCTCTGGAATCTGCCCGAGAGGCGATTCTCGATGCGGGTGTGGACAAGGACTCCATCGACGTCGTCATCCCGACCGGCTCGCTGTTCAGCTCACAGTTCACCAACGAACTGACCACTGGACGCCTCGTCGAGGAACTCGGGCTGAGAGGGGTGAGCTCGAACTGCCAGGTATTCTCGGGCGGCTCGAGCAGCACCAATGCGCTGCGTATCGCGAGCGCTTTACTGGAGACCGGGCGCGCACGCTGCATTCTGTTCGTGCACACTGACAAGCTGGGCACGGGACTCAGCGCCCAGGGGGGCATCGATCTGTTTTCCACTGCTGGAATTTCGGCGGAGTGGGAAGTCCCTTTTGGCCAGCACTACTCCACTGTCGCAGCGCTGGCCACGACCCGCTACAAGTACGAAACGGGCTGCACGGACGAGGAGCTGTCGGCCGTTTGCGTCTCGAACCGCAAGTGGGCGGAGCTCAATCCGCATGCATTCTTTCGCACGCCCCTCACGATCGAGGACGTAATGGCGTCGAAGATGCTGTCGACCCCGCTGCGCGCAAAGCAATCGAACATGTTGTTCGACGGCGGCGGCGCATTCGTCGTCACCACTGCCGAACGCGCGCGCGATCTGACGGAGCGTCCCGCCTACGTGCTCGGCGAAGGCGGCGCGGTCACTCACTTCGCGTACTCGCAGGAGCCTGACCTCACGCGCTTCGGTTGGGCGCGCGCTGCGCAAGAGGCTTACGCTGCAGCGGGCATCGGCCCAACGGATATCGATGTGGCCGAGATCTACGACTCCTATCCCATCTATCAGCTCATCACGTTCGAGGAACTGGGACTCGCCGAACGCGGCGCCGCGGGTGCAATGTTTCTGCGCGGGGACACCTGGCCGGGAGGATCGATGCCGACCACGACCGACGGCGGCATGCTCTCCAAAGGACACATCGGCGCAGGCGGCTCTGTTTCGCTGCTGATCGAAGCAGCGCGTCAAATCATGGGCAAGGCGGGTCCGCGCCAAGCGCCAAACGCCCGCTTTGCAATCGAGACGGCGACCGGCGGGACCTACTTCGACGCCCAGGTCACCATCCTGGGAAGCATCGTGCCATGACAGCCTGCGACAGCTCCCTGCGGAGAACCCCGTGAGCACTGCGCAAACGCCTCATCCGAAACCGCGCCCCGTGGTGCATCCCTGGTCCTCGCCGTTCTGGGAAGGCGCACGCAGCGGGCGCTTGCTCTTGCAGCACTGCAACTCGTGCAAACGCCACGTGTTCTATCCGCGCCTCTACTGTCCGCACTGCTTCGCTGACGAGTTGTCCTGGGTGCAGGCGTCGGGCCGCGGAACCGTCTACAGCTACACCGTCGTGTACAACAACGCCCCATCGGCTTTCGTCGCCGACGCCCCTTACGTCGTGGCCGTCGTCCGCTTGGCGGAGGGCGTACAGATGCTCTCGAACATCGTCGATTGCGATCCGCAGGAAGTGCGCTGTGACATGCCGGTCGAAGTGACGTTCGAGCGGCTCGATGAGGAATTCACCTTGCCGAAGTTCAAACCGTGCGGCGACGCCGTCCAGGATCACACATGAGCGCGCAGAAGTATGGCGACGACTTTCAGGTCGGCGAGGTCTACGACGCCGGCCGCATCACGGTGACCGAAACGCACGTCGTCAATTGGGCTGGTCTGACGGGCGACTTCTACCCACTGCACATGGACAAGGAGTACGCGGCGCAGTCCCAGTTCGGCGAGCGGTTGGCGCACGGTCCGATGATCTTCGCGCTGGCGGTGGGCCGGGTCGCTCTGGCGGGATTTGGCGGGAACTCCGCCATCAGCTGGCTCGGCGCGGACAACATGCAGATGCTTGCGCCCGCACGCATCGGCGACACGATTCGCGTGGCCGTGGAGATCATGGAGATGCGCCGCACCAGCAATCCCCGCAAGGGCGTCGGCGTCTGGCGCTACAGCGTGCATAACCAGCGTGACGAAGCAGTCATGTCATTCGATTACAAGATGATGTTCCACATGCGCGGCTGATTGTGCGCGAGGGCCTTCGGCATTGGTCATGAACATCGCAGAACTGTACGAGCGCGCCGTGCGCCATGGCGGCGATCGCATAGCGATCATCCACGCTGGGCGCTCCATGACCTACGCCGAACTCGGCTCGCAGGCGAACCGGCTCGTCAACGCCCTGCGCAGCCGCGGCGTCCGACGCGGCGACCGCGTGGCTTTCTTGATGGCCAACTGCGCCGAGTACGTCGTATGCGAGTATGCACTCGCCAAGCTGGGCGCCGTGCGCGTGCCGCTGGCCGTGCTGCTCGGCGGCGAGGACCACATTTACATGCTCAACGCAGCGCGCTGTAAGATTCTCATCTACCACGAGAAGCTGCTTGATCGCGTGGTGGACATGCAGCCCCGCCTGCTGAGCGTCGAACATTACATCTGTGCGGGCGGCGGCTCGGCGTCACTGCCGAATAGTCATGAGCGACTGGAGCAGCTGATGAGGGGACAGCTCTCCGCGACGCAGCCCTGCGAGCTGCACCCCGAGGACATCGCCGGAATCTACTTCACGGGCGGCACCACCGGACGGCCCAAGGGAGTAATGCTCTCACATCGCTCCTGGTATCACACATGCTGGATGGAAATGCTGGAGTTCGGCCTCGGGTGGCGCGAGACGTTTGTGTTCGCGACGCCCATGACGCATGCGGGCGGCTGTCTGCTGCTTCCGGTGCTGTTGCGACAGGGACGCTGCGTGGTGCTCGATCACTTCGATCCGGACCTGCTGATCGCCTCGATTCGCGCAGAGCGGGCCACCGCGACGCTGCTGGTGCCGACGATGATCTATATGCTGCTCGATCGAACCAGGGCAGACGCCGCCGCCGTTCCAACACTGCGCAACGTTCTGTACGGCGCCGCGCCGATCGCACCAGAGCGCCTGAAGCAGGCCATTCAGCGCTTCGGCCCGATATTCACCCAGTTCTTCGGACAGACGGAAGCGCCGATGGCGCTCATCGCGCTGCAGCGTGAAGATCACATCATCGAAGATCCGGCCCGTGAGATCGAAGTCCTGACCTGCGCCGGTCGACCCACATACCCCACCCAGATACGTCTGCTCGACGATGATGGTCAGGATGCGCCGCCCGGAGAGGCCGGCGAGATCGTGGTGCGCTCGCCAAACGTGATGAGCGGCTACCTCGACGATCCGGGCGCTACCGCGAGTGCGCTTCGCGACGGCTGGTTGCATACCGGCGACGTGGCGCGCATGGATGGCGAAGGCCTCATCACTATCGTGGATCGCAAGAAGGACATGATCGTGACGGGCGGCTTCAACGTCTATCCACGGGACGTGGAAAGCACGCTGTTCGAGCATCCGGCCGTGCGCCAAGCCGCGGTGATCGGCGCCCCCGACGAGAAGTGGGGCGAGCATGTCAAGGCGATCGTCGTACTGCACGAGGGCCGCCGCGCGGACGCCGCAGAACTCATCGAGTTCGTGCGTCAGCGCAAGGGCGGCTTGCTGGCGCCGAAATCAGTGGAGTTCGTGGACGCCATTCCGCTCACCAATCTCGGCAAGGTGGACAAGAAGACGCTGCGAGCCAGGTACTGGGCTGGCCGACAGCGCAGCATCTGAGGGCTTCGCGTGCACTACACAGAAACCGCGGAACGAACGTTGCTGCGCGAGACGCTGCGCAGGTTCCTCGACAAGAACCTGCCGCGCGAGCGAGCGCGCGAGCTCGATTTGAAAGCCGACTACTCGCGCGAGAGCTTTCGCGGCTTGTGCGAGCTGGGCGTTGCGGGATTGATGGTTCCGGAGGAGTACGGGGGATCCGGCGTGGACGTGCTCTCCGCGATCATCGTCGTGGAAGAACTCGCCCGACGCGGCGTCTCGCTGGCCGGCCCATACATCCACTGCGCGTTCTACGGCGCAATGAACATGATAGAGAACGGTGCGCCGGAGCAGAAACGCGAGCTGTTGCCGCGGTTCGCGCGCGGTGAGTTGCTGTTCGCGTACGGTCTGAGCGAGCCGGACGTCGGCGGCGATCTTGCATCCGCTGCGGTGACCGCGACGCTCAGCCCAGACAGAAACCGTGTGATCATCAACGGCACGAAGCGATGGTGCACAGGAGCCCGTATCGCCGACTACATCTACACGCTGGTGCGCAGCGGAAAGAAGGAGGACCGGTATGAGAACCTGTCGATTGTGCTGGTCCCGACCAACGCCGCCGGGGTGAGCATCGTCGACATCGACCACATCGGCCTGCGCTACAGCGCCACGACAGACGTCATCTTCGATGACGTCGAGGCGCCGGTGCAGAACATCGTCGGCGGAATCGAGCGTTGGAATCGCGGCTGGCCCATGCTCGTGGGGCGCAGCCTCGATGTCGAGCGTCTGGAGATTACCGCCTGCGCCTACGGCATAGCATCAGCGGCCGTGGAGGACGCCTGGCGCTACGCCCGAGAGCGCAAGCAGTTCGGCCGGCCGATCTGCGCGCACCAGGCCGTGCGCCACATGCTCGTGGAGGCGCGGACGCGACTGGCGGCCTGCGGGCACATGCTGTACCACGCAGCCTGGCTCGCCGGCGAGGGCCGTGACTGCAGCGTCGAGAGCTCCATGGCCAAGCTGTTCGTGGCGGACGCCGCCGTCGATATCGTTCTGACGTGCCAACGTGTGATGGGCGCCTACGGCTGCGCGCGCGAATACGACATGGAGCGCTACGTACGAGATATCGTCTGCATGCCCATCGTCGGCGGCTCATCGAACATGCAGAAGAACAACATCGCCAACCGCCTGAACCTGCCTGGCAAATGAACGCTTCCGGATCGACCACACACGTTGCGCTCACCGGGACGCGCGAAGTCAACGCACGACACCCCTTCGATGAGGCGGCGCTGGCGCGTCGCCTGGAGCAGTCTCTGCCTGGCTTCGGCGCGCCGATGCGCGTGCTGCAGTTCGAGGGTGGACAGTCCAACCCGACCTTTCTGCTCGAGACCAGCGGCGGCAGGTACGTCCTGCGTAAGAAGCCGCCCGGGAAGCTGGCGCCCTCGGCCCACGCGATCGATCGTGAGTATCGTGTGCTGCGCGCCTTGCATGGCCAGGGGCTGCCGGTTCCGCGTGCGCTTCTGTACTGCGAGGACGACTCGATCATCGGCACGCCGTTCTACGTAATGGAGCACGTAGCCGGACGGATCTTCACCGACCCGACGGCGCCGTCATTGAGCGCCGCGGAGCGCTTCGACGCTTACGACTCCATGAATGCAGCGCTCGCGCAGCTGCATCAGGTCGATTGGCGCGCAGCAGGCCTCGCTGACTTCGGTCGGACAGAACGCTATGTCGAACGGCAGATCGAGCGCTGGACGCGCCAGTATCGTGATTCGCGCAGCGAGACCGTCGCCGCCATGGATCAGGTGCACCAATGGCTCGTGGCGAACTTGCCTGCGGAAGGCCCGGTCGCGATCGCCCATGGCGACTATCGCATCGGCAATCTGCTGTACGACGAGCGGCGCCCTGTCGTCGCGGCGGTGCTCGACTGGGAGCTCGCCACGTTAGGCCATCCCTATGCCGATCTCGCGTTCAATTGCATGACGTACCGGCTGCCGCCTGGCGACCCGCTGGTCCCCGGGCTTTCCGGGCTCGATCTGGCCGCGCTGGGGATTCCGAGCGAAGACGAATACCTGCGGGCGTACGCGCGCCGCACGGGCTCGGATCCACGACCGCAATGGCGCTTCTTCATGGCGTTCAGCCTGTATCGAGCCGCCGCCATTCAGCACGGCGTGTACGCCCGCGCACGGGCGGGCGCCGCCAGCTCCGGTCTTGCAGAGCGCTTCGGCGCACTCCATCGGGTGACCGCGGAGGCCGCCTGGCGGGTTATCTGCGAGCCATGACCGCTCGCCATCCGCAAGGAAGCTCTGATTAAACGCAATACAGTCGCCGCTCGACGGCGCGGCGCATTAGCGACGTTCCGCGGAAGAGACGCCGCAGTCCGCAGGAGAGGCCAGACTTGGCCCGTTGAAAAACCGGGCGTCAGCCATGGTTGCACTCGCGCAGCCGCCGGCGACCGCCTGTCCCCGTGCTGGAATCGCCGCCCAGAGACTCAGGCATTCCCCGAGCGCCGTGCGGCATCCTTGTCTGGCCTGCGACACAAGCGAGGCGTCATACTTCGCCCCCCCGCCGCCGCGGAACGCTCGGAGCGCATCGCACGGCGGCTACCCATGAAGCTCAACACGGATGGCGGCGTCCAGCTGGCGAAGCGTCGATCGCGATGCAGCCAACTCGCCGCGCGCCGCCGTGGCTATTGAAGACGAGGCCAGCGTGACGGACGTGAATGCAAGAATCGAGACCATCATCGCCGATGTCATACGGCGCAATCCCGGCGAGGCCGAGTTCCATCAGGCCGTCCGGGAAGTCGCCGAAACGCTCGGCCCCGTGCTGCGCCGACATCCGCAGTATGCCGAGCACAAGATCATCGAGCGCATCTGCGAGCCGGAGCGTCAGATCATTTTCCGCGTGCCGTGGCGAGATGATCGCGGTGAAGTGCACATCAATCGCGGCTTTCGCGTGCAGTTCAACAGCGTGCTCGGTCCCTACAAGGGGGGGTTGCGCTTCCACTCTTCGGTGTACCTGGGCGTCATCAAGTTCCTCGGGTTCGAGCAGATCTTCAAGAACGCCATCACCGGCATGCCGATCGGCGGCGCCAAGGGCGGCTCGGATTTCGATCCCAAGGGCCGCAGCGACGATGAGGTGATGCACTTCTGCCAGAGCTTCATGACGGAGCTGCATCGCCATCTCGGGGAATTCACCGACGTGCCGGCGGGCGACATAGGCGTCGGTGAACGCGAAATCGGCTATCTGTTCGGCCAGTACAAGCGCATGACGAATCGCTACGAATCCGGCGTGCTCACCGGCAAGAGCCCGAGCTGGGGCGGATCGCTCGTGCGGCGTGAGGCGACCGGTTACGGGGTCGTGTACTTCGTCGAGGAAATGCTCAAGGCGCGCGGTGAAACGATCGAAGGCAAGACCTGCGTCGTATCCGGCTCCGGGAACGTGGCGATCTACGCGATCGAGAAGCTGCATCAGCTGGGCGCGAAAGTCGTCGCCTGTTCGGATTCCGACGGCGTCATTTACGATCCACACGGCATCGAGCTCGCCACCGTCAAGCGTCTGAAGCAAGTCGAGCGCCGGCGCATCAAGCACTATCTCGACGAGCATCCACGCGCGCAGTATCTGGAGTACGGCCGAATCTGGAGCATTCCTTGCCAGGCCGCTTTCCCCTGCGCCACACAGAACGAGCTCGACGAGACCAGCGCGCGAACGCTGATCGCCAACGGCTGTCTCGCGGTCGGTGAAGGCGCCAACATGCCAACTACCCCGGGCGGGGTGCGCGCGTTCATCGAAAGCGGCGTCTGCTTCGGTCCGGGCAAAGCCGCGAACGCCGGAGGCGTGGCGACTTCGGCGCTGGAAATGCAGCAGAACGCCAGCCGCGACACGTGGACCTTCGAGTTCACCGAGCGGCGCCTGCACGAGATCATGTGCAACATCCACCGCGACTGCTACGAAACGGCCGCACGTTTCGACAGCCCCGGAAACTATGTCGTCGGAGCGAACATCGCAGGCTTCCTGCGCGTCGCTGAAGCCATGCTCGCGCTTGGGCTCATCTGACGCCTGGGCGCCTTGGAAGCCTTGGCGTCACGTTTGCGTGCGCGGCTCGCCGCGCATGCGGCGGGCGCCTTTCGCATCCGCTCGCGCGCGCCTGCGGGCCGGAGATCAGGCCTGCAGCCGCGCGTCCATCGTAATGTTCGCGTTCATCAGCTTCGAAACCGGACAGCCCTCCTTCGCCATGCGCGCGATCTCCTCGAACTTCTGCCGATCGGCGCCCGGAACCTTGGCCGTCACGTCCAGGTGGCTCGAGGTGATAGCGAAGCCTTCGCCGGACTTCTCGATCGTCACTGCAGCCTGAGTCTCGATCTGCTCCGGCTTGAGCCCCGCATTGCCGAGCATCAATGACAGCGCCATGGAGAAGCAGCCCGCATGCGCCGCGGCGATCAGCTCCTCCGGGTTGGTTCCGGCGCCCGATTCGAAACGCGAGCTGAAACTATAAGGCGTAGCGTCGAGAACGCCGGTTTCGGTCGACAGCACGCCCGAGCCCGGCTCGATCCCACCCTTCCAGATCGCCGACGCCTTTCTCTTCATGACTCTTTGCTCCCGACTCAGGCAGGTAACGCCGAATCAAGTATCCGACTTTGACGATCATGGGCGAATCAGCAATCGCCGTCTGGTTCGCGCGTGTAGTTGATTGGACCAGAGGGAGCGCAGCTCGTGTCGAATGTGCAGATCTTCGGATTGGCGGCGCCACGCCTTCGTTGCGGTGCACTCACATCAGGCGAAGGTGAGCGACCTGCGTCAATCCAAGATTGACATGGACTATAAGGGGCTGTTGAGTTGTTTTATGGCGACGCTCGCCACGAGAGGAAAACGACCATGCTAGTCCGGGCTATTCTTCCGATCACGGCGGCTGCTGTATTCGCGCTGATGGGTGGCTGCTCGGAGCGTGCAGGCGATGAGCGCGCCGCGGAGGCGCCGGCCGACGCCGGACAGCCGGCCGAAGGGCAGGAGTCGGCGCAGGAAGCTCCCGGCACAACGACCACCTTCGAGAATCCCGAAGAGCAGCCGCAGTAACGCCGCGACGATTCGCCGCCCTGCTCCGCAGGACCGGAGCTGGGCCCGGGCGACGGGCGCAAGCCTCGCCCAGCGGGCAGCCTACGAACCTACCCAAAGCTCTCAGCCGCATCGGGTCACGCTCGGCAAAGAGCGAGCCGGATCGCACCCGCGGCGTTCGTTCCTCGTTCCAGTGCGGCGCCTTCATGACCGCCCGCAGGCAAGCAGATTTGTACAAACGGCGCGACATTGTGCAACAGGAGGCCCCGATGAGCACTCGCAGCGAAGCAACCAGCTCGGACGCCAGACCCGCCGTTCTCGGCGGCGTGATCCCCTACCTGCAGATCGACGGGGCGAGCGCTGCAGCGGAATTCTACGTGCGCGCCTTCGGCGCGGTTGAGGTGTTCCGCCATCCCGTCGACGAGCAGGGCCGCACGATGCACATTCATCTGTACATCAACAACGGCTCTTTGATGCTGTGCGACTCCTACCCGGAGCACGGCCAGCCCGCCGAGAAGCCGCAGGGCTACACACTGACTCTGCCGGTCGACGACGCCGACCAGTGGTTCGAACGAGCGGTGGCCGCGGGGGCCGAGGTCCTCACGCCCGTGCAAGACATGTTCTGGGGCGATCGCTACGGAGAGGTCCGCGACCGGTTCGGCGTTCGCTGGGCGGTGAACGGTCCGGCGAAGTGAATCCGCTGCGACGCACGCAGAACCATAGTAGCGGCGCTCAGCATCGGGGCTGTGGATCGGTCGCCGGAGAAGCGGCGATGCACACCATCGTCGACAGCGAGAACTCCGGCTCGCGCGCGTCCTTGAACGAAGCCTCCGCGAATACGGCCGTATAGCCCTTGGCGGCGCGCCACGCCTCGCACACGAACGCGCCTGCGGATGGCGCACATGGGCTCGACCGCCAGTGCGCCTCGCGGAAATCACGCGTGGCGCTGTGCGCGCGCCAGATCTGCACGCGGCGCGCTCTACGATCCGTATCCACAGCCATTCGGAGCTTTGCAGCGGAAGAGACAAGCTCCCATGAAAGCTGCGGCAGGGGCTCTCCCGACTCCGAGTAACGGTGCACTGCGCCCAGCGCGCCGATGACGCGATCAACGTCGCGGAGTCCGTGGCCCTGATTCGGCACATACAGCACGTGCTTGGGTTGCGGCAGGCCGCTCCAGTACAGTTTGAGCGCGTCGAGCGGCCAGTAGCGATCGTTGGTGCTCAGCAGGATCAGCTTGGGGTCAGTCAGTTGTTTGCGATAGCTGTACGGGTCCACGATCGCAAGCAGAGCTTGCCCTTGCGCCGATCGCAGCCGCGCTTGGAATTCCGCGCCTGAGTAGTCGCTGATCTCCTCCGACAAGCTTCCCCAGGTGGCGCGCTGGTGATCCATCTGGGCGGCCATGTTCAGCACATCGATCACCATCGGCGCCACGGCCTTGACGCGCGGATCGTTCGCCGCAGTGAGCCAGGCGGTCCAACCTCGCTTCGAGGCGCCGGAGACAGTGAACGCGTCGATATCGACGCCCCAATGCTGCATCGCGGCCTGCTGGATCGCATCCATACCGCGCACCGCGCTTTTCACCATCGGCAGCAGCAAGGGCCAATCGCTCTCGCCCGTCTCCAGATAGCGCTCAAAGGTGAACGCGATCAGCGCGTCCTCGCGCCGATCGAACAACGGTTGATGCGGCACTTGTCGCAAAACGCCCAACGGCGCCCGCAGTGTCTCAGCGAGCCTGGCGAAATGTCGGGCGTCACGCGGCAGGTCACTCCGGGACTGGCTCTCGTACTCTTCCTTCCAGCGCCCGCCGTGGATGAACAGCAGAGCCTGCCGCGATTCGCCGCGCATGGTTCTGCTGTCCATGCTCTTCGGGCGAAGCAGGAAGAGTTGGTGCTTCCATTGAACCCCGCGCCAGGTTTGAGAGATCAGTCGCATCTCGATGTACGTCGTCGACCCGATCGTCCCGCCGCCCACCTTACGCCACGCGAAGCTCTCATCGGGCGTGGCTACATAGCGAGCCAGCACCTCCGAAGCGCCGGCCGGCAATGAATCGTCGGCGTTCGCAGGAAGCCAGGAAAAGCCGAGCGCCGCGCATAGAACCAGACGTGCATGACGCCGCATGAATTTCCATCCTGACGGACAGTGCTCCCGTGACTTCATCGAATCCTGCAAAGGGTCCGCTTGTTCCGTCGCCGGTAGTTTCCGAGAGGGCTGTTCATTCACTGCTCCGGCGACGCTCTGCGCACATCGCAGATACTCCTGGGTGACGGCGTCGAACGGTCTCCGGGCGTCTGCGACCCATCGCATTTTCCTTGCAGCGAGCCGCTCGGCCGGCTGACCCTCGCGGGTGTTCTGCCGGGCGCATGAAGCGCACCCGTTGACGTTGTTTCTCGTTGAGCGCCGCGTTTTCGACGCAAGCCGGCGCGATCTCGCTGAATGAGTGCGCGTGCGTATGAGTTCCTACGCCCAGGTCGCGTGTCGCGAATCGATCGGCTGCAGCGCCGCGGATGCTATCCTTTGATACAGATAAGCGGCTCCGTGCGTGCGACCTTGCGCGCGAGGCCCGCCGCATCAGCTGCATCGACGACTTCGGAAACGTCCTTGTAGGCGTCTGGAGCTTCCTCTGCGATCCCGCGCATCGACGGACTTCGAATCTGGATGCCCCGATCGGCGAGCTTGTCGATGAGCTGGCGACCTTTCCAGGTACGAGCCGCCTGGCGCCGACTCATGGCGCGGCCGGCTCCGTGACACGCCGAGCTGAACGCGCGCGACTCCGATTCGGGCGCGCCAGCAAGGACATACGAGCCCGCTTCCATCGAGCCGCCGATCAGCACGGGCTGGCCAAACGGACGCAACGCGTCGGGGATCTCCGAATGACCTGGTCCGAATGCGCGGGTCGCGCCCTTTCGGTGAACGTACAACGTTCGCATCGCCCCATCGACTCGATGCTCTTCCACCTTGCACGTGTTGTGCGAGACGTCATACAGCAGCGGCAACTGCGACTTCGGCAGGATATCGGCGAACACCTGTCGCACGAGATGCGTAAGGATCTGCCGGTTCGCCAGCGCACAATTGATTCCCGCGCGCATGGCGCCCAGGTATTTCTGTCCTAGCTCAGAGTTGATCGGCGCACAGGCCAGTTCGCGGTCCGGCAGATGAATGCCGTATTCGCTGGCCGAAACGGCCATCTGCCTCAAGAACTCCGTGCCGATCTGATGTCCAAGGCCGCGCGAGCCACAATGGATCATCACCACGATGTCGCCGACCTCTAGCCCGAAGGCCTGCGCGACCACGGTATCGTAGACCGACGTGACTTCCTGCACTTCAAGATAGTGGTTGCCGCTGCCAAGCGTGCCCATCTCGTCGCGCTGGCGCTTCTTCGCCTGCTGCGACACGTTTTCTGGCTTTGCGCCGAGCATCTGACCGTGCTCTTCAATCCGCTCCAGGTCCTCCTCTACGCCCCAGCCCGCGCGCACCGCCCACCGCGCGCCGCCCATGAGCATGGCGTCCATCTCCTCGGCGTCGAGACGGATCAGTCCGGTGCTGCCGACGCCGGCTGGAATCCGGTACGAGAGCATGTCCGCCAGCTCCCGCTGCACGCCGAGAATATCGGCGCGTACAAGAC
>Ga0079224_100003426_pt1 | contig 20037 bp, 11 predicted proteins | sample Stecom2015_FD_80414 | JGI IMG/M metagenome (GOLD analysis project Ga0079224, IMG submission 80414) | Agricultural soil microbial communities from Utah to study Nitrogen management - Steer compost 2015 | ecosystem: Environmental > Terrestrial > Soil > Agricultural land | place: USA: Utah...
GTAGAGGAAAAGATACTTGCGCTCCAAGGGCAAAAGAAAGCACTTTCTTCTGCCCTTATTACCACAGAAGAAAGCTTCATCAAGTCACTATCAACGGAGGACATACAGGAATTGTTACGGTAGAGGGGCACCATATTTGCCCCTCTGGTATAAATTAAAACGGTAATAGGCAATGATTAATCAACCAGTGTTATGCTTGTTGCCTGAAACGATATTTCGCCCAGCGCCATATAAGGATTTCCATTAATGTCTGATCGAAACACTATCCGCAAATACCTAGTGCTCACCGCTTCGTTAAATGGAAATACAATAACCTCTCCAGCGGTGGTCGAACTGTTCACAAAGGATTGATGATGTTCATAATGCTCGCCATCAGTGCTCACTTCTACATCAAAATTCTTAGGTGCTCCACTTCCGTTATTATGCCGGTTAGCCAAGATGATTGCTGTCACGAGTTTTTCATTATTCATTGTAATTGTTGCTATATGAGGCCAAGCAGGTATCTCCCCACCCCATGGCGTATGCCAGTAAGTTTCCGGATTACCATCAATCAATCCTGGCCCTCCTATACCATCTCCCGGATGTTGTGAACTAACCGTTGCCGACCAACCTGTCTTTTGCGCAGCAGAAGTCAAATCCTCTGTTCTCACCTCATAGTTATACGAACGAGAGGCTGTCCTACCCAAATCATCTTCCACTTCCACGGTGAATGTATCTCCGTCCAAAGCATAGAAAGCCAGATGGTCTGTCTCTTCTTCGGTTTCCAGTATTTCCGTCTGCGTACCCTCCGTGGTGGTATAAGTCACCCGTACCTGGAGGTTCGATTTCAATTCATTGCTCCAACGCACATCCCATTCCGCACCTCTGGGAACAATTTGAAGATGATCCACTAGATATTGTGTATAGATATCTTGATTGGTTGCCCGCTTAACAACACGATCGGTAGTCCGTCCATCACTTGCTACAGCCTGGAGTGTAAACTCCCCCTGCCCTAAAAAGCTGGTTGTAATAATAAAATCCTCTGAAAAATCGGAAACAATATGTTCAATTTCTTCATCTCCATCTTGATAGGTTATCTTGACATGTTCTATTTTATCGTTCATAATCGGCCACCGGAATATAAAACGACGATCAAAACTACCGACTACTTGTACATCTGTAGGCTTCACAATCACATCGATCGCCTCCTTTGGCGTATTGTCTGCCATACTTTCCGGCAAGACCAATGTATCTTTAGAACAAGACGATAAGGCTAGCATACCGCCCAAAATAAAAGCTAATTGATTCCTTTTCATCCTTTCTATTTAATAAATTCGATTTCAAACTTTTTCAAAAACTCATCTCCTTCAAGTTCCCAAGTATCTTTTTGCTCAACTTCTAACCAATAGAGTATCTGGGCGACCACATCTTGGTTTTTCAACGATATCGTCTTAAAAGGATCTACGTAAGGGAGGTTATTTCCAAACACTTTATACTGTATATTCCCACTTAGCGGAATATTCGGCATCCCTTCGACAAGGTTTTGGAACATATCCCCTCCATCATCCAACGCCCAGTAGCCTTTTAAATGATTAATTTTCGGATGGTCTGCCGGCACTCCCATACGGTTTGCATTTTCTGTTACTTCTCTCTCTGTCAGTGCTACATCCCAGATATGTACATCTGCCATGTGGAAATCCAAATAAGCCTCAGAAAACACCTCGGGCTGAAAACCCATGGTTAAGGGGCTACTCGACTTTATATTATCGACATTTAGGGACTCGGAAGCAGTTCCTACCAAGACACCATTGACATAAAACTTCCCTGTTGCCGCACCATTTATAACTTCAAACGTGCCGGTTATATGTGTCCATTCTTCATTCACCCCTACCGGTCCGCCACCGACTTCGATTTTTGCTGCGCCGTCACCTATGAAAAAATTGACGTTATCACCCGAACGAAAAAACGACCAACCTGCCGTGTTTCCGGTACGCGCATTCACTTTACTTAAAAACGGCGGCCAGCTATAGCCATAGTTTCCACTGTTATTTTTGTTCACCTTCATCTTCGCTTCTATTGTCAATGCTTTTGTTTTACTGATATTGTAGGCATCTTCTTCGACCGAAGCCGCCGCATTTCGCGCACGCATATAACTGGGTTGGTTATCATACCCGAAAAAGCGAGGTGAGATAATCCGATCCGGAACCAACTCCTGCTCTTTAAAAGCCTTATTGTAGTATATCGCAAAAGTATTCCGCTCTGCCGCACTATCACCTCCGTGAGCGTTGCCGATACCGCCGTAGGTCGAAGTCACAATAACCAGCCAATCTTCGAACTCGTACTCCTCTCGGGCTTCCAACGCATTCCTGATTTCAGCAATATATCCATCCACTTGCTGTACAGCTGCTTTATACGCTGGCTCGTCCAAGGAAAAACCTGATGCAATACCGGCTGCAGAGACAGATGTAAACTGGGCAACAAGCAAATCAACCTGAGGAGCTTTCAATTTTTCCAGCACGGTGTTTTTCACTTCCTCGTCATTCGCCGCTATAGCTGATTCTCTAGCGTCCATCAGCAATACGTTTGCGAGCTCATTATCCTGTACTACAGAGACACCAAAAAGTTTCGCATTCTGCTCTCTCACCAGATAGAAAACAGATGGAAAAAATTTCTCACTCGCATGTGGATCTTCTTCATTTGGACTCGGCAGATACGTTTCAGAACTGATATTATGCCGTGAATATCCCACGCCGGTCATGAGCGTAGCCCATGATACAGGCGTTGTAGTACGTTCATCCGTCAATGCGTCAAAGGAGTATTTCCCATTTTTTATCAAATCAGCCAAAGCCGGTGGTACATCCTTTCTAAGTTCGGCACCCACCAAACCGTCAATAGAGATGACAAGCACTTTTCGTTGAACGGTTCCATCTCCCTGTTCTTGTTCATATTCCTCAAAGTGGGGCTGAGGGTTGTCATATTTTGTACATCCTGTCGCTAAAAAAACAACGGAAAGCAACGCTAATAAAAACTTTTTCATCATTTCAATTCCAGTTAATTCTCGTAAAAAGCACCTAATTCCGACAAAGCCACATGAGTATTATTCGATCCGTTTAAGGAAGGAAATTCCACCCGGATATAACGTGCTTCCTGCAGTTCATCAAATGTGATCTCAATCCGCCCACCAGCGGTTACCGGAAGACCCGTCTCCTCCTTATATTCGCCCAGCAAGTCCCATGTCGTGCCGTTATCGCTCTTATATACCCGAATGTGCTTGTTCACCATTGCGCTATTACTTCTGTTCCCGTAGAATATACCTTTAAATGCTTCTACCGTTTGCATGTCCATATCAACCGTGACCGGGAGTGTCGGCACCGCACAACCCGACCAACAGGTATGCCAATAGGTATTATAGTCTCCATCATTCAATCCTGGGAAACCGATACCATCATTTGTTGCTGTCTCGGCGTTAGAGGTATACGTGAACGTTTCGTGGTACAAGTCGTACTTGCGATCTACGGCATTCGTACCACCTTGCCTGGTCTGCGGATCAAATTCCCAAATTGCCCGATCCAATGGCGGGTACTTTCTACGCATTTCCCTACGCGCTATCTGGCTCACGGGGATTCCCCACGTTTTAAAGAAACGCTCATAGTCCATTCCGGTAAAGTCGCAAATCTGCCGATAGAAAAAGTCTATTTTTGCCTGATCCATCGCAAAGGGATAATCTGTATTTCGTGATTGCCGATATAGATAGGACATAAAATCCCAGCCCGATTCACCATTTTTTCCTTCTGCCCGATTGAAGATCTGTAGAAAAGGCGTTAAGCGAACGAATGGTTTCAATCCATCATTAATCCCCTCTAGCACGTTGAATGATTTTTCTCCCCTTAACTGCGTCAGCTCCAATCCTTTGGCAAAAGCCTCCTGCAAAGCAGGGTGCGCAGCAATGCCCGGATTATTAAAGCGCTCGGCAGCTTTGAACACAAAGAGATTGTTGGACGTTTCGCCCAATGCACCCCAGCTCCACGCACGTGTTTGCTGATAGTTGTGTCCAATCTCGTGGAATGTGCCCCAGGCACCTTCACGTTGGTTAAATGTACCCATCAAATAATCGTAGTTGGTAAACATAAAAAACCAGTGCTCATCTTGTTGCGCCACCCATGGAAACCCACTATGCGCATAACCAACAGAGGGCTGGATATCCAGTACCCCACGTTCCGGAAGTTCCGGATAGGCATTTTTCGGATTGGCATCGCCTTCGGTCAAACCCATCCAATCGTAGTAATCTTTCTCATATATCTCGTTCCAGGCCTCCAGTATCTCGGCAACCTTAAGCTGGTTTTTATAACGGATAACCATGTTGCGAGGCACCGTAAAGATGGTGCGTCTGGTCCGTAGCTCCAGCCAAGGAACTTCTGTTGCTTCTACCTCCGCCAACCAGTCTGTCTGATTGGAAACACCGTGGATAAAATCGGGGCTTTTGACCGCTCCGGAAATCTGTACCCCTACCGGATTGGGATTAGACAACTCTGCCCTTATCCATAATATACCACCAAATGGGTTACGGATATGGTTCTCACCTGGCATCAATTCCTTTACGGTATAGAGTACAGGCTGTCTCCTCAAAGGATCCCGCCCCGTTAGGTCGTCGGTATGCGCACCAATCTGTGCCGATAAACCTATAATACCTGCCGGAACGATAATCTTGATATTTTCACCTGCCGGTGCATATAGCCCCGTACTTAAAATTGGGGCAGGCGTCACGCTCACTTTTAGTTCGTTTGCCCGGATCCACCTGAAATTTAAGTCCAGATTGATTGTCGTATCCTGTATCCGTCTGACATTCGATCCTACAAGTCCCGGATAAACCCGTGCCTGATCGAGCCTCGACCGGTCGATATACGAGCCGGATTCATCTTCTTTCCCGGTTTCCTGCCCTGTTTGATAACCGTCTTCAAAATCGTAGCCGTATTTACCACAAGAGGTCAATATGGAGAGCATTACCAGTATATATAATATATTCCTTTTCATTGCAAAAGTATTAATCGTTAGTATTCCAATATCGCATACGGAGGCGTCCAGGCCTGCCCATCCAGTGCCCACGAGCTTTTGGGCAATACACCAAACCACTGGTATACAAAGAAAGGGACATCGACCTGATTTGGCACCAGACGAAATGTATTCTCATTGATATCCGGTATAAAATAAGGGACATATTCATCAAAAGAAGACCAGCTTATCTCATTATAAATGGTCATGTTTCCCGCTTTGCCGGCCACATCGGTCACCACGCGGGTACCGTTGTCCCCATAAGCTGGCCAGTATCCGATCAGGTTGTTGTAAAAAGGGGAGTTGCCCGATTTCACCAACCCCAGCGCGGCATACTCCAACACCTCCTCATCCGTCATGGCAACATCGTAGATCTGCAAGTTACATACCGTAAACTCGCCTGTATTCGAGGAATTACCCGGTTTCTTACCCCAGGTTAGTGGCGTACTATTCGTAAGATCTGTCGTGTTGGCCGCGGTGCTCGCCGACAAAACACCATCCGTATAAATTTTAGCGGTGTTGGCACCACGATCCACGGATACTGTGATCGCATGCCATTGGGCATCCATAATGGAGGTGGAACTGATCTTTGAAATCGCCGATGCGCCAAACTGCACATTTCCCCCCGCCATAATAAACTGCCAGCCTGTACCACTATCGGTACCATCCCGTTTCATCAAAAGCGGCGGATAGTTATGCTCTGTTCCTTCGGTCGCCTGTTTCACAAAAAACGTGATCGTAAAATTCTGGGAAGAACCAAAATTTCCGACGTTGACATCCGGTAGCCTGGCAGAAGTCGCGTTATTCCCTACGGCTCCAAACCGCAGGTGCAATCCCGCACCCACAAAAGGCAAAGTATTAGTCGATGGTCTTGGCTGATATTTACGCAAGAAACGAGGGGAATAGAAATAGGTAAATGTATTACGTCTATGATCGGCAAAAACCGTTTCATCATCCGGATCCACATAGCTGATTGCCCCCCCTATGGAAGATGTTATTACCACCAGCCAGTTTTCAGATGAATAGTTCGGACGCTGTTGCAAACTAGCGATCAGATCGCCCATCTGGGCATCAAATGTTTCAATGGCATCTCTATATGCTACATCGTCACTTTCATACGAATGTTCCTCCCCTACTTTTGCCACATTGGAGAGGTGTGCCACCACCATTTCAATCTCTTCTTCCTGAATAGCAGCTTTTGTTTTGGTTAGGACATCCTCATCACTGCCTAGCACTTCTGTTTCGTCTATCCCTTTATACAGGTATGTCGCCACATCCTGATTCGTGGTGAGACCCACCGAGCGGAATGTCTCGTAGTTGGCTTTCAAGTTTTCAAAAAGTGTAGGATATGTGGCGGTATTAATCGTTGATAAATCGGCAGATACGCCGTGCTTCGCCCGGGTAACACCGGTAAAAATATTTGCCAGCCCTATTTCTTTGGTAAAGACGCCGGCATTGAAATCGCCCAATGCAGAATTGGTATAGAGCGAATTGCGGGCAATCCTTCTGAGGTTGTCTGGTTCAATATCCAGCAGTGCATTCCCTCGCACACCATCTACGACAACAATCAAAACCTTATTGAGTGAGCCCCCCATCTCCGCGTTATGATATTCTTCTTTCAATAGATTCGGGAAATCCTCGTTACAGCTCACCTGCATCAAAGTCAGCAATGCCAAAAACAGACTGCCTACTTGTGTGATTATCTTCTTTACTTCCATAACAGGGTTTTATTAGTTTCTAACTTCCAATTTGAATAAATGACCAACAGGCTTACCATCTGCTATGCCGATGCTTCCACCGATCAGTAGTGCCGGGTATCCCATACTAGAGGTGGTTTCGACCACGGTATAAATCTGTCCTAAAAACTCACCGAAGTTGTTGTACTCCTGTAGTGCCGTTCCATCCGGTTCCAAGATGAGCAACCTGGAGCGGTGTACACCGTTGTAACGGGTAAGCTGTCCAGAAATCAGCAACCGGCCGTTGTTCATCATATAGGCATAGTTTGGTATACCATCTTCTATATTTCCCAACGTGAAGGTAGGATCTACACTCCCGTCACCGTTCAGCACGACTACCCCAGCTTTCGGCTGTCCATTAAAGTTTCTGAAGCGTCCGGCAAGGACGATCTTATCCAGGCTCTTATTGTACGTAATGGAAAAGATGGCTTCATTGGCGCCGCCACCGATATTAAAGCTATCATCTACCGAGCCATCCTTATTGAAGGCAATAATTCGGTTTCTGGCCTGTCCGTTAAACGTGGTGAAATCGCCCACAAGCACAATCTTTCCGCTATTAGTCTCGATGGCACCATTAATAAATCCGTTCGCCCCCGTATTGTTATAGCCAAAGAGGGAATCCACACGACCATCGGCTTTCAGCCGCACGATATTTCTGACCGTGGTGTACACAAATTGCTGTGCATCCCGCGATGAGTAGTTGTAGTCTATATAACCGTGTTCCCCAAAGTTCCCGACAGCAATGACGCCGTTGTCCTCTGTCGCGAAGACATGGCTGACGCTACTGGAGAGCGTGACCAAATCTGCAAATAAATAGGCGTTAAATGCCGATAAGGTATCTTTTCCATTATCCGGGATATTGGGCGTATTGTTGATGACCTCCACGACGGCGGTATCCAAGCTTCCGGAACTGTTTAACCGGGCAATACCGTTCACTGTATAGTCGTTGAAACTGTTTATATGACCACCGATGATGTATTTCCCATTCGGCAATCTGGTCATCGAATTGATCCCACCTACGCCTCCTTTTCGAGGATCATAGGCATTATCGTCTTGTTTGGCAGACGTTCCCAGGGATGTGATTTTATGGATATTATTACGGAATATGGTCGCCGATGCCTCATTTTCAAAATCGGTAAAGGTACCTGTAATCCAAAATTCATTGCCGTTCGAAGTTGGCAGGATATAACGTACTGCCTGGTTAAAGCCGTTGGTTACGCCATAATCGTTATCGAAGGTTGTTTTTCCTTCTATCGGTACCCGCGGGCCAAAATAAACCTGATCTTTGATTTTCAGCTTAATGATCCCGGAAGCCACCTGTTCCGGTACACGTAGCTCCATCGTGGAGTCGGTCAGCGAAATAATCTCCGATCTTTCCTCGTTGATATATACTTCCACATCGGCCTCATGGCGCTTCACGCCACGCACCGCTATTTCAAATTCTTCTCCGGGACGCACTTCCGCCAACGGGCGGTTTAGATTCTCAAAAAGTACACCCAAGGGCTCTTTGCCGCCTGCATAGGGATCTTTACCCGGTTCTGTTGTTTTCGTACAGGATTGTGTCAACAGCGTTCCGATAGCAATGGACATAACCGTCCAGGTATTTAAAAATTTTCCCATCTCTTCTCCTAATTTTTATAGATTATACCCCTGGTGTATGCAGAAAGAGCAAAGTCTATTGCATCAAAACCGAACTCATGTCTTCTATATTCCAATGCATGGATCACGCCGTTTAGTGTACGGATATCCGACGTGGCTACGGGCGAGTTGACCATCGCACCAAACTGACCTATATTACTAACATCACGCACATAAGAAATAAACAGCTGACGATAGCCGGCATATTTTACCCGTTGCTCCTGCCCGTTTGCATTTTCCGAAACCACATCATTATAGTTTACACCGAGATTCATACTGTGCCCTCCCAAGGATTCAAAGCCTTGTCCGGGATAGATATTCATGTTCAAGGTGTCTATCTGCGGAATGTCCTTTAGCAGATAAACATCACCATAGATATACATGGACAGGTATTCGCGCCATATGGCGGGGTCAACCTGATCCATTGTCATTACGGTATCCTGCCCCAGTTCGTACAGCAATTGATTCAGCATATAGATGGATTGGCGGATAGAGGCATCGCCGGGTGCAAAAAAGGTAACATTTTCCTTATTCAGCTCGCTCTCCAGGCCGGATAACTGGATAACGCGATACAAGGAATCAAAAATATCCGGACGCCCTTTCACGAAATCCATGATAGTACCGCCATAGAACGGATCGTGTATGCCGGAATCTTCAAAATACTGATTTTGACAAGAAGTGAGCATCCCTACAAAAACGCTACAGCATAACAACAGGTGTATCATATATCTTTTCATATTCTGCTTAATTTAAGTTACTCCAATAGGTGTTTAATGTCATAAACGGATTTCCAACCATGGCCGAACGATCGATAGGCCAGGTCCAGCCGCGTTGCTGAAAAGCAGTAACCGACATGGGTGCGGTGGTATACTCCGCATTCAATACTTTACGGGTGCGAACCAAATCGTAAAAGAAATGCCCTTCTCCCATCAGCTCGCGTGTGCGCTCCCACCATATCGCATCTTTCAAGTCCTGTCCGGCATCCGTGGTCACCAACTGTGCATTTGCACGGCTTCGCACCTGGTTTAGCACGGTGCGTGCCTCACCATCACGATCCAATTCCGCCAAGGCTTCCGCGCGTAGCAGAATTGCGTCCGCCAAGCGGAATACCACCATATTATCATCCGGGTTTTGGTCTTCCCCCTCCTCAATAAAGATATTCGCATACTTGAGGTACACGAAATCGCCGTTTGTCGCATAGATATTCTGGTCAAACCAGAACGTCTTACGCTGATCCGCTACATCTTCCGGATAGAGTTTCCGCATAAATTCAGGCTCATAATGAATATACGAGCGCGTAATCGCAACGTTCTTATAAGGTGCTCGCAGCACATAATCGGCATAAGTTGCGGAGAGGTGAAAAAGCTCATCATAGTTGTAATTCTGAACGATCTCAAAAAGTCCTTCTTTCGTACGCCCTTTAAAGATCTCTTTCGTACGTTGAAGGGGCAATAACTCGTAAGCGCCACCGTTCTGTTCCATCAGCTCTTTGCCCAATTCTTCTACCCGCTCGTAGTAAACTCTTTTATTAATTTCCGAAAATCCCGCATACCACATGTTTACGTGCATCATCAGCGCGATAGCGCCACCACGCATGGCACGGCTACCGACATCTTCCGGGCGGTCATAAGTCCATGGCAAATCCTGATAGCACACCTGCATATCCTCATTTATACTAGCCAGTACCTGGAGCATGGGCGTTCTGCCAATCGCTTCGCTATGATAAGCCTCCGTATAATAGGGTACATCGCCGAACAAGCGTACCAAAAAGAAATAAGAAAGGTTGCGCATAAACCGCGCTTCTGCGATAAATTCTCTTTTTTCGCGGTCAGATAACACCCCTTCCCGCCTTTCTATCTCATAGATGGCAATGTTGGCGTTGGCTATGATATTATAGAAACGCGACCAGTTCCGAATGTTCTTAAACCCGAAATAATCCGTATTTCCGGGTGCCAGATCTGCAGTAGAATAGTCTCTGGTTGTACCATAATACTGGCTAAACAGGCCATCCAGATTGTTCTGTTTCAGATAGCTCAGGTGTTCCATAAAGTAACCCGCCCCGTTTGAGCCTGCTGTACGGTTGATCGGTGCGCAACGGAAATCGCCTGTCGAGGGGAAAAACGCGTGATTCATCGTGGCATGCCTGAACTTCGAGTAGAGCCCACGTACAAACATCTCCACATCGTTTTTGGTCTCCCAATAATTGTTTCCGGTCAAGTCTTCGATAGGACGCACCGTCAAAAAGTCTTTGCCACAGGAACTCATGCATACCGTAGCGACAGTGATAACGTAAAAAAATAATCTTTTCATGTCTTTCTCCTTTAAAATTGTATATCCAACCCTACTGTATATGTTCTCGCCCGTGGATATCCTTTAGAGCTATCGTAACCTAAGGCGGTCACGAGCTCCGGATCCGGCCCTGAATAAGGGGAAAAGGTAAACAAGTTGTAACCGGTAGCATTGATACGCAGGCCGGTGATGCCGTAGCGTTGCAGCTTCTCCCGTTTGAAATTGTACGACAATGTCGCCGAGCTGACTTTCAGATACGATCCGTCTTCTTGAAACAAGGTGGAATTATATCGGAACGCGTCCACGATATTCGCCCGTCTGAAGTCAAACGGATTCGGGTTTTTGGCATCCGGATTCTGTTCGTCCCAATAATCCTTCAGCCATGCCAGTGCTTTGCCCTCCGTAGGATTATAATAATTCCGGAAAATATCCGCCTCTGCCGTATTAATGATGTCGCGCTTCAGCGTCAGCGTAAAGTTAGGCTGCAATGACCAGCCTTTGTACTGTATCGTGGCACCAAATCCGCCTATAAAGCGAGGTTGTGAATTACCGGCAACAACCAGGTCGCGATCATCCAGGATATAGTCTCCGTTCAAATCGGTAAAGATGGGATCTCCTGCCCGGAAAAAGTAGTCCTCACCTGTACCGGAACCTATGCGATAACGCAGGCCGGTTGCCGGGTTGACCGGTACATCTTCATCACTTTGGTAAACACCACGGTAGTGATACAGAACATTAGAAAGAGCGTTCCTGCCCAGTCTTTTTAGGATGCTATAGGTATACGTACCGTCACTTGTCTCGGTGAGCTCCTGCCGCATATCACCGACCAGATCCGTCAAGTAGTCCCGGTTTAGTGCACCGTTGGCATAAATTGTTGCTTTCCAATCAGGATTGGAAAAGTTCGGGCGGAAGAACACGGATATTTCGTGTCCCATATTCACCAATGATTGCTCATTCGTTTTAAGCTTTTGGAAAGCATTGATGTTTGCCAGCTCCATCTGGACCAAATCCTTATCCACTTGCTTGTAATAGTTTTCGTAGATAATAGAAAGACGTTCGTTCCAGAATCCCAGCTCGACAGCAGTATTCCATTGTGTGGTCACGATGGGCTGCAGATCCACGTTGGGTAGAAACTCCAAGTCGGTAGATACTGTCGGCTTGCTGTTATATGTTCCGGAATCCATCACATACCGCCCGTAGGCATCGTAGATAGTTCCTACCGGCACGATGGTGCGCCCCCATGAAGCCCGGATATTACCGGTGCTCAGCCAATCCCAGTTTGATGCAAACTCTTCGTTGACGAAGTTCCAGCGAAGTCCCACCGAGGGACTATACGACCATAGTCCAGCCGATCCCCTGTTGGAGCTACCGTCTATACGGTAAGAGAATTCTGTAATATATTTCGAGTCATACTGGTAGGAGAACTGTCCGGCGTATCCGATAGATCGGAAATTATTCAGGTTGTTCAATACACCGCCCAATGTCTGGCGGGTATTGTAACTCAGCCCAGATTGAATGCGGTCACTTCCTGTCCCAACAAGTTCTGTCGCCTCTGCCCTAAACTTGCTCATTTCTGTTTCATTGAAGATATACACGTTTATTAGGTGCTGTTCGCGGCTTCCGAAAGGTTTGTTATACGCCAGCATATTCCGGTTATAGAGCACCTCTCTGCGATCGTTGTACATATAAATCTTACTTTCGCCGGAATTCAGTATTTCCGGTGTGAAGCGATCCTGATTGGCGATATTGTAATTAAAGTTGACTGTACTTGTCGCGCGTAAGCCTTTCAGCAGCTCGTACTCCAATTGCACCTGCGTAGTCGCCATCGCGGTTTTGTTGTCGTTGACCAGAGAGGTGGCTGCCAATGCATCGTAGCTTCCGGAATAAATAGACGGAGAGGGCAACAGCGATGTGGTATTCGCGCTGTTCGCCACACCAGATTGCTGATAGGCATTACCGGATCCCATACTATTGCGTACCATGTTCACGTTCATATAAGCCATCATTACAAACTTATTCGACGGGCGGTACTGCATATTGGTGTTCATGCTGTAACGCGTAAACCCGGTATTCTGGATAATCCCGTTTTCTTTGTAATAACTGGGGGCAATCTTATAATTGAAGGTTTGATTTCCTCCCGAGATGTTCAAGCTCTGCTGTACATTCATCGTGTTTCCGTAGAAATAGGATTGCCAGTTGGTCGAGTTGTTGTAATACGCATTTAGGGAATCCGCTAACATCGGTGTTCTATTGATCAGATCCAGCGCGCTCTGCATGGTAGAATCATTGTTCAAAATCTGCCAAACACGCAAACGTCTTTCATCCTTACCGCCGATCACTGGGCGTAGCTGCGGAACAGTATTCACAAAGTATTTCGAGCTCCAGCTCACAATCGGCACGTTGGAATTTCCGCGTCTGGTCGTTACTAGAATAACCCCATAAGCACCTTTCGATCCGTATAAAGCGGTCGCCTGGGCATCTTTCAAAATGGTGATATCTTCAATATCCTCTACTGGAATCATGGATATCGGGCTAATTCCGGGGCCTTGTGTCTGGAAACCATATTCAAAGGTATTTCCTTCATCGATCGGCACCCCGTCGATGACAAATAACGGAGAGGTTGCAGATAAAAAGGCATCCTGGCCAGCGCCGGAAATATTGGCAGAGTTCAGCCCGCGAAGCGACATGCTTCCCCGGACACCGGGCGTACCGGTATTCAGCTGTACGTTTAGACCCGATACACGCCCTTGCAACAGGTCAGTAAAGTTGGCCGCCGGCGCATCGCGGATATCTTCCGCTTTAATGACTACGGCAGATCCGGTCAACGATTCTTTCTTCCGTGCCACATAACCGACTACGACCGTTTCCTCAATTTCACGCGCACTTTCCGCCATCGTTACCTGATAGCTGGTTTTTCCTTCCGTCAGCTTTAAGGTAAACTGACTGTAATTCAAATGTTTAAACAATAGCGAAGTAGTTCCCTTAGGCACCGTTATACTGAATGCCCCGGCATCAGTAGCACTACCCACACTCCTGTTGGAAGGCAAGGCTGTGATGGTGGCTCCACCAACTGCCGAGCCTGATTCGCTTTTTACTGTACCGGTAATAGTTTCCTGCGCGAACACGCCACCCACATAAACCGTCAATAACAGAACTATAAAAAATATTCTCTTCATAAGGCTAACAATTACCGTTCGTTTTCAAATTTTGGAGTTTCACCATTAAATCGTATCTGTATTTCCCAATGCCCCTCCCGAAAAATCGCAAATTCAAACCTGATCCATGCCTGATTCAATATGCCATTCCTTCCAATCCGGTCGTAGCGCAGCAGTAGACTGGCGCGATCGCCTCCGGAATTGGTGTAACGGGTCGGGAAATTGACAAGCGGCATGGGGTAAGCTACATCGTACACGACCTTTCCATCTACGAAACGGTGGTTAAACCCATGTACCAGATGCTCAAAATCCGTGTCCTTAAACTTCTGTATATCGATGGTGTTACCTAGCGAATCCAATGCGCTAATGCTCAGCGTATTTCCCGGATCGGTATTTTCTTCATCCTTGAAGATATATACCCGAGTATCCAGAATAGGCAAACCTGTGCGATCCCCCACGACATTGACCAACATATTAGGCCGGAGGAACGCTGTCCTTGCCAAGCCGTTGATATCATCGTATTGGGAAGGTTCATAGTCTCTTTCCTTACGGGGCTGCAACACGAGGTCACGCACATACCGGCGTCCTCCCGTATTAGAGAGTTCGATATCGAATAAATAACCTTCACTTGGCAAAGTTTCTATCGTAGCAGAGCTTCCTACATTCCAAAAGGTAAGATTTCCACTTTTTTGTTGAATCTCAAACATCGGACGGTATTCTTCCTTGCGTTTTGCCTCAATTTCCGCTATCGAAGTTTCTCTCCCGGTATAAGCTTGTGTCCATACTTTAACCGGATAACTTTCCAACAGCTCGGGTGCCGGTCTTCCTTCTGCCGTACGTATTCCAGCTATGCGGAAATCCAATGGTAACGTACTTTTATTACTCACATTCACTACATCCTCAAAGGCGGTTTTCCGTCCCAAATAAGGCGAAAAATCTCTCGTCGTGACAGTTATGTCATCACTTAAGGCATCCAGATCATCCGGTATATTAGATGTACAGGAAGACAATAAAATAATCAATCCAATAAACGCACTGCATATATGCCAGACATAACTCTTGTTTGTATATTCGTGTCTCTTCATAATCTATTTATTTGATAAATAATTGACTAGCTTGCCAAAACCAAATTCATGTCGGGGCACCAAGGTATGGATAATACCATTTTTAGCGTACAAATCAACAAGGGCTGTCTCCGTTGTATTCCAATAGCGGGTATAATTGGATCGGTTCCGATCACTCAACTCCAGCACCTGCTGTCCGCCATCGACTAAGCCGGAAGATGCTCCACGTATATATTTTACATTCATCGGATACTCAAATTTGGAGGAAAAAAGTTCTTCCCCGTCCACATATCCTTCAAAAGCTACTGCATTATATGCCTCATCAAACGTATAGCGATAAGCCAGGCTGTCCAGATAATTCAAGGGGATATCTTCCAGATAAAGCGGCTGTCGGTTATTCTGCCGGCGGGCTACGTTTAGGTTTTCCAAGGCCAATGCAAATGAACGGTTATTGATCACGAAAAAAGTTAAATCAAGCTGCGGATCATCCAGCTTCTGCTTCAGTTCGGGCACCCGCTCAAGCAACACCGCCAGCGAGTCGTAGACACCCTTCTGGTTTATTATATAGTTGTAAATAGTGCCATCATGCATTTTTTCTTGTGCCTGATAGTTGTAATAATAATCGTCTCCTTGCTTACAGCTGTTCAGAACAAACAGGCATACCAAAGCGATGGCTATCATGAAGTTATTTGTACTCAATATCATTGCTCCCAGTATTTATTTTGTGTCACCTTTGAATTATTTTTCAATACCTCTCTTGAGATTGGCCAATAAATTCCGTCTTGTTCAATCAATTCTTCCATTACGGCATTGGTCGGGTTAATCCGGTTAAGCCGGATGAGATCGTAAAAGCGCCAACCTTCTCCCATTAGTTCACGCCGTCTCTCATTAAAGATTTCTTCTATGAGTGGTCTTGTCTGCATATCGGTAATCTGATACGAAGTTGTTCCACGCATGGATTTGACGACATTCAGCAGCTCAATGGCGGGTAGATATTGCTGTAATACCGCCAACGCCTCCGCGCGCAGTAAAGTCAGCTCTTCCAAACGAGTAAACACCAGGTTGGAGCCAAACACCGCATATTCGCCATCGGAAACCCCGTCGCGGATAATATTGACCTTACAGAATACCGGAATCTCATTATTATAGTTCTTGAAATAGTTTTCCCGGTAAAGGTTAGACACTGTATCGACCCCAAAACGACGGTCGTTCCTATCGATGAAGATCTGATCTATACTGTCCTTGCTGACATAGATATCCGGGTATGCTCGGTTGATGAACGGCGAGGCTAGGGTCAATGATTCCAAATGTCCGGATGTGGACGCTTCCCCATAGGCGTAAGCTGCGCTAAAGTTGATAATCTGACCAAATTGAAAGTTATTGGTAAAAACACCGTAGTATCCTGTCAAACCTGCCGTTCCCGTTCCGGAGGGCGCAATATTATTTAGGTAAGCGACATTCGCACTGGTATAATGGTCCATAATAAACTGCGTGTACGATGCCACATCCAGATATTTTCCTTGCCAAGCTGCCAAGTGTGCTAAAATCGCGTATCCGGAAATCTTGTTAAACAAAATCTTCTGCCAGTTGCCCGCCTGCTCCCCATAATATTCCTGTGGGCTTACGCCATATCTAAAGGGTAATATTTCTACAGCTTCAACCAGTTCCTGCTCTACAAACGTCAAGACATCTCTGTAGCTCTTCCGCTCGAACTCCGGAAAGGTTCCGTTATCAAACGAAGACGTGATCAACGGCACATCACCCCAAATGCGCACCATATAGAAATAAGTAAAAGCACGTATCGCTTTCGCCTGCGCAACATCTAGATCCAGATTATATTGTGTATAACGTGTATCATGTTCCAGTACCCGCGGCGCCTTTTCAATAAACAACGATGCAGCATTGATAACAGCATAAAAACGGCGCCAGTTGGAAAGATTTTCCAACAAAGGATACGATTTATTCAGTTCGCTGCTCTTGATAGCGGCAAGATCCTGGCGCGAATAGGAGGTAAAGTCGCCCGAACGCAGCTCACCATACATCCAATGCGCGTTGTTGTCTACCATAGCTGCCCGCATTAGGCCGTAAAGACCTATCAAAGCCGCCTTCGTATCCGAAATACTCTGCCAATGTGCTTCCTCAGGTGAGACCTCAACGGAAGGCGCATCCAAAAACTTATTGCAGGAGAACTGTAGCTGTGAGAACAGGCAAAGTGCAATAAGTCCGGATTTTATATATAACTTCTTTAACATAATTATCCTGTGATTCTGTTGTTTATAAATCCAATTTTAGTCCGATCGTAAAAGATTTCGTTAAAGGCAGGCCATAACCATCGTAGATACCGTTAAAATTGACCAGTTCGGGGTCATTTCCGGAGAACTTGGTTACCGTAAACAGGTTGTTCGCCGTTACGTATAGATAAGCTCTGCGTAAGGTTTTGATGGATTCTTTGACATAGCCCAGACGGCCCAAATCGTAACCGAGAGAAAGCGAACGCAATTTGAGATACGATGCATCTTCCAGAAACAGATCTTGATCCAAACGATATGGATTCGTTCCGCTCCAGACGTTATATACGGGGTATTTTTCCAGATCAAAATCCTGTTGCCATTGAAATATCTCCTTCACGGCCCCAATGGTATTGGCACTTTCCGAATTGATAAAGTCGTACCGGTTGGCTACGCGTTGGTTGAGCGCTTCTACGCCGAGCGCATACGTAAATCCTAAATCGAGGTCGAAGCCCCGGTAGGTTAAGGTTTGGTTAAAACCACCATAAAACTTCGGTGTGAACCGGCCCGCCAGTACCTTATCGTCTTCGTTAATATTATAATCGTTGTTCTGGTCTACCCATCGTGCATCACCGACTTCAAAAGGTACACCGTTGCTGTTCAGTCGCGCACTATTTGTCGGATTCACGGGAATATCGGACACATTGTTGTATATCCCTTGGTTTTCGTATACCCAAAAGCGGTCGATACCCTCCCCCACTTTTAGAAAACGTCCATCCAGTTCCAATTCTTGCCGGCCGTTGGGCAAGGCCGTCAGTTTATTTTTATTCAAGTTGAAATTAATTCCGGCCGTCCAGCCTACTTTATTCTCCTGCACTGGTAGGATAACCCCATTGATACCCACATCTAGTCCCTGGTTCCGTACAGTAAGGCCATTTAGGTATTGCCCGGTATAGCCAAATTCCTGCGGCACAGGTGTCCGTATGATCTGGTCTTTGTCATCCCGTAGATAGAAAGCCAGTAACCCGGATAACCGATTATTGAACCATGAACTGCTTACCGATACTTCATATTTATCACTATAGGCCCATTTCAGATCATGACCAATCCATCCGTAAGAATAATCCCGCGAGATACCCGCATAACCATAATAGGAGAACATGATCGGGTCCTGGCTCCACCCTAAACTGGAACCATAGCTCGGTCCCGCGGCAAAGCGACTTGTATAGCTTGGTTTACCTACTCTGGAGAAACCTCCGGTGATGGCTATGGGGTTTTCCCAGCCCAGCTGCTTATCCAGGTTCCAGGTCGCCGATACTGCCGGTGAGAACAACCAGCGGCTATCACGCTGTACAGTAGAAGAACCGTCCCAGCGCATAAGCGCCGTTACAGCGAGGACATCTTTTATCGCGTACCCTAATTTTCCGTAAAGCGAGTGCAAATGGAATTGCTCTTTGTTGTTATAACGCAATACACGCAAATCACCACGCGGCTCCAAATAGTCACCCTCATTTGGATTTCCCTCTACTACATTTAGCTTGATATAGTCATTCGGACCGTCATAAGCCCGTGCGAAGTTATAGCGGAACAAATCTTCGGAATAATCAGATCCTACGAGTGCGGTAAACTGGTTTTCTCCGAAATCCTGCCAGAAAGAAAGCTTGTTGGAAAACACATAACGCTGTGAGTAGCCATAATAGGTCGACATATAGTTAATCGTCTCCATCAAAGTGCCCGGATAGAATAAATCCCGGACGCCCTCATTGTAGTCCAAGGCGAAGCTCGTAGAAAAGTTCAAGTTAGGAAGTATATCTAGGCCTAAACGTATATTCCCTTGCAAATGACTACTGACATTATCATCAACTACATCGTTTCGATAATGATTTAAGTACCTGTTATATGCTTGCTTATTCGGCGCCAGCGGTGTTGATAAATCTGGTAAATAAGCCATTTCCGCATAACGGTCGCGCAGGTTTGTATTTCTATTTCGATCCAAACGACGGGCATTCAGGTATGTCGATACCGTAAACCACTTAAACGGTAACATGTTGACATTGAAGAGTGCGTTGTATCGTTTGAGCCCGGTATCATCAGATGATATCGCGTTTTTGGTGTGTGATCCAAAAAAGCCAAAATTGGCTCTATCAGTACCACCCCGCAAGCTCATATCCACGGTATACAAGGAAGATGTGGAATAATAGAGATCCTTCCAATCTGAAGCACCGTAGAAATCCACATTGGTCTCATCAGAGAGATACCCCGGATACCGCAATTGATCATCTACTGTACCATAACGTTTGTAAAAATTCTGTCTGAATAGGTTTTCATATTCGGCATTGAGCGGTGTCACTGCAGGTTTAGTATTGACACCATAATATCCATTAACGGATATTTCACGATCACCCGATTTTCCGCCATACGTGGTAATCCAGATAGCACCATTCGCTGCCAAAGGCCCTAACTCAGCCAGTCGAATAGGATCTTTGATCACTTCAATAGATTTTATGGCGGAAAGATCAATAGAACTTAGGTAATCAGTAGCAGGGCCGATCCGATTATAATCGTATAGCTGAATATCATAGGCAAACCCATTTTCTATACTAATCGGCACACCATTGACAAACACCGTAGCTTTTGTATCGTTAATATCCCGATTACTAAACTGTACTCCGGACAAACCCCGAATCAAAATATGCTGAAAAGTACCCGGTTCGGCGGAAGGAGTCTGCACATGTACTCCCGATACTTGTCCCTTAATAAAATCCCCAACTTGTAAAAAAGGATTTTTCTTAATGGGAATCATGTTCAAACTGTCCTCCGTAATTGTTTGCGTGGTCAAAGAACTAAATCTCGCTACAGTTTCCGAATCCATCTGTTCTTCCAGCGTATCCTGTACAAC
>Ga0079224_100003427_pt1 | contig 20036 bp, 22 predicted proteins | sample Stecom2015_FD_80414 | JGI IMG/M metagenome (GOLD analysis project Ga0079224, IMG submission 80414) | Agricultural soil microbial communities from Utah to study Nitrogen management - Steer compost 2015 | ecosystem: Environmental > Terrestrial > Soil > Agricultural land | place: USA: Utah...
GGCCGACCCCCTCCGATCCGATGAAAGCAACCGACAGGCCCGCGTCAGGCCGCCGCGAGACGGCGCAGCACGTAGTGCAGGATGCCGCCGTGGCGGTAGTAGTCGAGTTCGTCGAGCGTATCGATCCGCGACTGCAGCCGCATCGTGAACTCGGTTCCGTCGCTGCGGACGACCTGCGCGTCGAGGTACTGGTTCGGCCGCATGTCGGCGGACAGGCCGCGGATCGTGATCCGTTCGCTGCCGTCGAGGCCGTAGTCCTGCCATGACCGGTCGTCGGTGAACACCAGCGGCAGGACGCCCATGCCGATGAGGTTCGAGCGATGAATCCGCTCGAACGACCGGGCGATGACCGCCCGCACGCCGAGCAGGCGGGTGCCCTTGGCCGCCCAGTCGCGGCTCGACCCGGTGCCGTACTCGTGCCCCGCCATCACCACCAGCGGCACGCCCTCCTCCTGGTAGCGCATGGCGGCGTCGTAGATCGGCATCGTCTCGCCCGACGGATGGTGCTTCGTGAACCCGCCCTCGACGCCGGGCACCATCTGGTTGCGGATGCGGATGTTGGCGAAGGTGCCGCGCATCATCACCTCGTGGTTGCCGCGCCGCGACCCGTACGAGTTGAAGTCGAACACGTCGACGCCATTCTCGATCAGGTAGCGGCCGGCCGGGCTGTCGCGCTTGATGGCGCCGGCGGGCGAGATGTGGTCGGTGGTGATGGAATCGAGAAACAGCCCCAGGATGCGGGCGCTCTCGATCTCCTCGACCGGCGGCGGATCGGCCGGCATGTCTTCGAAGAACGGCGGCTGCCGGATGTAGGTGGAGGTGTCGCTCCAGTCGTAGGCGAGGCCGCCGGTGATCCTGATGGCGCGCCAGTGCTTGTCGCCCTTGAACACGTCCGCGTAGCGTTCGCGGAACATGCGCTCGCTGATCGATGAGTGGATCAGCGACTGGATCTCCTTCGACGATGGCCAGATGTCCTTGAGATAGACCGGCTTGCCGTCGCGATCGCGACCCAGCGGGTCGGTCGCGAGATCGATGTTCATCGTCCCGGCGAGCGCGTAGGCGACGACCAGCGGCGGCGACGCGAGGTAGTTGGCGCGCACGTCCGGATTGATCCGGCCCTCGAAGTTGCGGTTGCCGGACAGCACCGAACAGGCGACCAGGTCATGCTTCTGGATCGCCGCGGCGATCGGCTCCGGTACCGGGCCGGAGTTGCCGATGCAGGTCGTGCAGCCATAGGCCACGACATCGAACCCGAGCTTGTCGAGGTCGTCCTGCAGCCCCGCCTTGGCCAGGTAGTCGGTGACCACCTGGCTGCCCGGGGCAAGCGAGGTCTTGACCCACGGCTTGACCTTGAGGCCTCTGGCGACGGCGTTGCGCGCCACCAGCCCCGCGGCCAGCATGACCGACGGGTTCGAGGTGTTGGTGCACGAGGTGATGGCGGCAAGCACGATGTCGCCGTGGCCGATGTCGAAATTGGTTCCTTCCACCGGGTAGCGCTGGGAAACGCCGTCGGTCTTGCCGAATTCCGTCTCCAGCGCCTCGCGGAACGCGGCGCCGGCGCCCTTCAGCGGCACCCGGTCCTGCGGCCGCTTCGGCCCGGCGATGCTGGGAACGACGTCGGCCAGGTCGAGCGCCAGCGTATCGGTGAACACCGGGTCCTTGGTGGCCCGAGTCCGGAACATCCCCTGCGCCCGGCAATAGGCCTCCACCAGCGCCACCTGCTCCTCGTCGCGGCCGGTCGTCCTGAGGTAGGCGAGGGTCTCGCTGTCGACCGGGAAGAACCCGCACGTCGCCCCGTATTCCGGCGACATGTTGGCGATTGTCGCCTGGTCCTCGATGGTCAGGTTGCCGAGGCCGGGGCCGTAGTACTCGACGAACTTGCCGACCACGCCGCGCCGACGCAGCATCTCGGTGATGGTGAGCACGAGGTCGGTCGCGGTCACGCCCTCGCGCAGCCTGCCGGTCAGCCTGACGCCGATGACTTCCGGGATCAGCATCGAGATCGGCTGGCCCAGCATCGCCGCCTCGGCCTCGATGCCGCCGACCCCCCAGCCGAGGACCGACAGCCCGTTGACCATCGTGGTGTGGCTGTCGGTGCCGACCAGCGTGTCGGGGAAGGCGACCGTCGCCGCCCCGTTGCCGGCCGCCTGCCCGTTCGTCCACACGGTACGGGAGAGATATTCGAGGTTGACCTGGTGGCAGATGCCGGTCCCCGGCGGCACGACGCGAAAATTGTCGAACGCCTGCCCGCCCCAGCGCAGGAAGGTGTACCGCTCGCCGTTGCGTTCGTACTCGCGCTTGACGTTGGCCTCGAAGGCGTTCGGGTGGCCGAACGCGTCCACCATGACCGAATGGTCGATGACCAGGTCGACCGGCGCCAGCGGGTTGATCCGCTTCGGGTCCCTGCCGAGCTTGACCATGGCATCGCGCATCGCGGCGAGGTCGACGACGGCGGGGACGCCGGTGAAATCCTGCATCAGTACGCGGGCAGGGCGGAATGCGATCTCCTTGTCGCTGGTGCGGTCGTTCACCCATGCCGCCATCGCCCTGATGTGATCGGCCGTCACCGTGCGGCCGTCCTCGTGGCGCAACAGGTTCTCCAGCAGCACCTTGAGGGAGAACGGCAGTGTGCCGATGCCGTCGAGGCCGTTGCGTTCGGCGGCCTTGAGGCTGAAGTACTCGTAGGTCCGGTTGCCGACCTTGAGCGTGCGGCGCGATTTGAAGCTGTCGAGGGATTCGGGAGTCGCTGTCATGATCAGTGGCCTGTTCCGCGGGGTCGTATGTGGATGTGGTGCGGACGGACCGAAAGGTCCAGCCGGATGGCACGAGCAGGTCGCTCTATAGCGGGAATTGATCCGTGTTGCGAGTCGCAGCCGGTGGCCGAATCGCCGCGCTTCCGTCTGCTGGGCGCTGCTTGCAGGCAGGCCGCCCTGGGCCGCAACTCGCCCGTAGTCGCATGCGGACGGATACCCATCGCCGGCGGCTGTCGTTGCGGTCATGGTGGGAATGCTAGTATGTCCACGAACGAACCGTATCGGGAATGCAGGACGCCTCGGCAGGCGCGGGTCGGATCCTTTTCATGAAGCTGGTGGTGGAGGACGTTTCGTGCGTCCGCGGCGGGCGGCTGGTATTCGAGCGCCTGAGTTTTGATGTGGGCGCCGGAGAGGCGATGCTGCTGACCGGGCCGAACGGCTCCGGCAAGAGCAGCCTGCTCAGGCTTGCCGCCGGGCTCCTCGAACCGGCCGCCGGCCGGATCGAGCTCGAAGGTCGACCTGACGACCTCGCGATCGGTCACTGCGTCCACTACATCGGCCACCTCGATGCGGTGAACGGGCTGCTGACGGTGAGGGAGAACCTCGCGTTCTGGGCCGACTTCCTGGGTGGCGGCGACATCGATGCCGCGCTCGGCGCCTTCGCGCTCGACGGGCTGGTTGCGGTTCCCGCGGCCCTGCTTTCCGCCGGTCAGAAACGGCGCCTGGCGCTGGCGCGCCTCGCGCTCGTCCACCGGCCGCTGTGGCTGCTGGACGAACCGTCGGTCGGGCTCGATGCCGCTTCGGCGGCCGCGCTCGGCGATCTGGTGCGCCGCCACGTCGACGGCGGCGGCCTCGCCATCGTCGCCAGCCACACCGAACTCGGCACCGGCTTTCACCGCCGGCTCGACCTCGGCCCGCCGGGCGCGGCTCCATGAAGCCGCTTCGCGCGCTCCTGGCCCGCGAACTGGCGATCGCCTGGCGGCAGGGCGGCGGCATCGGGCGCGCGGTCGGCTACTACCTCGTCGTCGTCGTGCTTCTGCCCCTGGGCATCGGCCCTGACCAGGCCTTGCTCGCGCAGCTTGCGCCCGGCGCGTTGTGGGCGGTTCTCCTGCTGGCGGTCCTGCTTTCGGCCGACCGCATCCTGCAGGCCGACCACGAACAAGGGGCGCTTGAACTGATGCTTCTGAGCCCGGTTCCGCTTGAGCTCACCATCCTGTGCAAGGCGCTCGCCCACTGGCTGACGACCGGCCTGCCGCTGGCGCTCGCGGCGCCGCTGCTGGGATTCCTGCTCAACCTGCAGCCGGACGCATTCGGCCCGCTCGTCGTGTCCACCGTCATCGGCACGCCGGCGCTGAGCCTCCTGGGCGCGCTCGGGGCGGCGCTGACGCTCGGCGTGCGCCGCGGCGGGCTCCTGATCTCGGTTCTCATCCTGCCGCTCTACGTGCCGGTGCTGGTGTTCGGCACCGGCGCCACCGCTGCCGCCGTGTCCGGCAGCGGCGCCTTCGTGCCGTCGCTCCTGATCCTGCTCGCCCTGACGCTGGCCGCGATCCTGCTGGCGCCGGTCGCCGCGGCAGCCGCCGTGCGCGCCCATTACCGCTGAGCCTGCCGCATCCTGGCGCATTGCGGTACCGGCTGGCTGCGGCTACATCAGGGGCAATGCAGCGTTACGCCAATCCGACCCGGTTCATGGCGCTTTCGGGCGCGGCCCTTCCGTGGCTCGCGGTGGCTACGGTCGTGCTGTTTGCCGTCGGTCTCTACCTTGCACTCGTTGTCTCGCCACCCGATTACCAGCAGGGCGAAACGGTGCGCATCATGTTCGTGCACGTGCCCGCCGCATGGCTTGCGCTGTTCGCCTACCTGCTGATGGCCATTGCCAGCGCCGTCGGCCTTGTGTTCCGCCGTCCGCTGGCCGACGTGGCGGCCAAGTCGGCGGCGCCGATCGGCGCCTGCTTCACGTTCCTCGCCCTTGTCACCGGCTCGCTGTGGGGCAAGCCGATGTGGGGCGCCTGGTGGGTCTGGGACGCCCGGCTCACCTCGGTGCTGATCCTGTTCCTGCTCTATCTCGGCTACATGGCCATCTGGCAGGCGCTCGAGGAACCGCAGCGCGCCGCCCGGCTCGCCGCCATCGTCGCCATCGTCGGCGTCGTCAACCTGCCGATCATCAAGTTCTCAGTCGACTGGTGGAACTCGCTTCACCAGCCGGCCAGCGTGCTGCGACTCGACGGGCCGTCGATCCACCACACGATGCTGGTCCCGCTGCTGGTGATGGCGGCGGCCTACATGGTCCTGTTCGTGACACTCCATCTCCTGGCGATGCGCTCGGAGGTGCTGCGGCGGCGGGTACGCTCGACCGTCCTCGTCCAGGCAACGGGGTAACGGGCGATGGATCTTGCGGCCGCGCATGCCGGATTCGTGCTCGCCGCCTACGCGGCGACCGCCGTCGTCTTCGTCGGGCTGACGGTGACGATCGTCCTCGACTACCGCCGGCAGCGGCGCACGCTCGCCGAACTGGAGACGCCCGGCATGCCGCGCCGGCGCCGGGCGGCGGAGACCGCACCATGAGGGACGAGACGCTCGAAGCCGGCGATGCGGGGAGCGCAGAAACCGCCGAACGGGCCGACCGGCGCCGCCTCAGGGCCACGCTCGCCGCGATCCCCGTCGTCCTGTTCGTCACCATCGCGGCGATGTTCTACGTCGCCCTCCGCAGCGGCGATCCGGCGACCGTCCCCTCGGCATTGATCGGCTACCCGGCGCCGCAGTTCGCTCTCGCGCCACTGGAGGGGCTGCACCGGCCCGACGGCACCCCGGTTGCCGGATTTTCATCAAGGGAGCTGGCAGCCGGGCGGGTGTCGGTCGTCAACGTCTGGGCATCGTGGTGCGGGCCGTGCCGGGCAGAGCACCCCTACCTTGTGCAGCTCGGCGAGGCTGCCGACGTGCAGCTTCTCGGCCTGAACTACAAGGACGCGCCCGCCAACGCCCGCCGCTTCCTCGGCATGCACGGCAACCCGTTCGATGCGGTCGGCGTCGATGCGTCCGGCCGCGCCGCCATTGACTGGGGCGTCTACGGCGTGCCGGAAACGTTCGTCGTCGACGGCAACGGAACGATCCGATTCAAGCACGTCGGCCCGATCACCGAAGACGTGCTGGAACAGCACATCCTGCCGGCCATCGCGTCCGCCACGGCCGCGGGCCCGGACCGGGCCGGCGGCGGTTAGCGGATGAGCCTTACGCTTACAGGACCGGCAGGGCGCGGCGGCTGATATGCAGTCAGCTAGGTGGCCGTCTCTTCCTTGCGGGCGGCAGCCGTTGCAGTCGTCGTCTGCGACCGGCTTCGCGTCGTCCGCGTGCGGCTGGCCGACGGCTGGCGGCTCGCCGGCTTCGCGGCCTTGCCGTCGGTCTTCGGCTGGCGCGACTCCTCCATCGCATTGGCGATGATGCTGAGGGCGGACACGAATTCCCGCCGCTTGGCGGCGGGGAGCGCGCTCAGGAGCTTGCGATCGGTCAGGGCGGCGGCCGGCTGGACGGATTCCAGCGCCCGTCGTCCGGCTGCGGACAGTCTGACCGCGTTGGTGCGCTGATCCTCTCGCGTGCGGCGACGCTGGAGCAATCCCTTCTTGATCATCCGCCCGACGAGATCCGCGAGCGTGCTGCGGTCGATGCCGGTGATCCGAACCAGATCGGTCTGGCTCGCCCCCTCGTTCTGCTCCACCGCCAGCAGCACCGTGAACTGACGATGCGTCAGCCCGTCCGGCCCCACCTGTTCGGAGTAGAGGTCGCCGGCGTACTGCCACGCCTTGCGCAGCAGGTGGTACGGCGACTTGTTCAGGTCCTTGATGCTTGGGCTCGCTGCCATGACTTCGCACCTATCCCGTGCCAGTAATGCGCGAGCCGACTGCTCCCGACCCGCCCTGCCCGGGCGGGCTCCCAGCACGGGAGGCTGTCGTATTCAGGCGCATCGTTTGCGTCCGCGAGGTGAGGTGTTAAGGTCGACCCCGTAACGAGGCAACCTCGTCGACATGGATCGGAATTCCCATTCACCCAGATTCGTGCGCCAGATTCCTGACGGCGACACGCGCACTCGCTCCGTATGCGAAACCTGTGGTTTCATCCACTATGAAAATCCCAAGGTCGTCGTTGGTTCCGTCGTAACCTGCGAAGATCGCATTCTGTTGTGCCGCCGCGCCATCGATCCGCGCAAGGGATACTGGACCTTGCCGGCCGGCTACATGGAGCTGAACGAGAGCACCGAGGACGCCGCGAGGCGCGAGGCGCGCGAGGAGGCCAACGCCCTCATTCGCATCGATGCTCTGCTTGCGGTCTATTCGATCGCCCGCATCAGCCAGGTCCAGATCATCTACCGCGCGACCCTCGAGAACCGCGACATCGCCCCCGGTGTGGAAAGCCTGGAGGTCGCGTTGCTGCCATGGGCGGACATTCCGTGGCAGGACCTGGCGTTTCCAAGCGTCCGCTGGGCCCTGACCCAGTTCCGCAGCGTCCGCGACAAGCAGGTATTCGCGCCGTTCGCCAATCCGGACGGCGAAACCGGCGACCTGGTGCCGGGCCAGGCCGGCCTCTAGGCGTCCGGCTCCCGCTCGAGCGGCTGCTCCGTCGAATGGCGCTCGAGGAACCGGAACTGCAGCATGGCGAAGGCAAACGTCAGCGGCACCAGGCCGAACAGCTTGAACGCCACCCAGGTGTCGGTCGAGACGTTCCGCCAGACGATCTCGTTGAGCACCGCGAGGAACACGAAGAAGCCCGCCCAGCGCAGCGTCAGCCCGCGCCAGCCGGCATCGGTCAGCGCGATCATTCCTCCCAGCAGGTGCTTGAGCACCGGCGTTCGCAGGGTGAGGCCGGCGAGCAGCGCCGCCGCGAACAGGAGGTTCACCACGGTCGGCTTCATCTTGATGAACGTCTCGTCGTAGAGCGCGATCGTCAGTCCGCCGAATACCAGCACGATCCCGGCGGTGACCAGCGGCATCACGGGCAGCCGCCGGGTGGTGGCGTAGACGAAGGCGAGGCTCGCCGCCGTCGCCACCATGAACGCCGCCGTCGCGCCGTAGATGCCCCACATCGCATTGACGGCGAAGAACACGACCACCGGGCCGAGGTCGGTCGCCAGCTTGAGGCCGTGCGGCAGCGCCGGCGCCGATTTCCCGGCATCCGTCATCACGCGCTCCCGACGATGGCGCGGGCGAACTCGCGGGCATCGAACGGCTGCAGGTCGTCGATGCCCTCGCCGACGCCGATGGCATGGATCGGCAGCCCGAACCGCGCCGCGATCGCCACCAGGATGCCGCCGCGCGCGGTCCCGTCGAGCTTGGTCATCACCAGCCCCGTTACGCCGGCGGTCTTGTGGAAGGTCTCGACCTGGCTGACCGCGTTCTGGCCGGTCGTCGCATCGAGCACCAGCAGCACCGAATGCGGTGCCGTCTCGTCCTGCTTGCGGAGCACGCGGACGATCTTCTCCAGCTCGGCCATCAGGTGCGCCTTGTTCTGCAGCCGGCCGGCGGTGTCGACCATCAGGATGTCGGTGCCCTCCTCGCGTGCCCGCTTCAGCGCATCGAAGGCAAGTCCCGACGGGTCGGCGCCGACCTCGCGCGCCATCACCGTCGCGCCGGTGCGCTCGCCCCACACCGCCAGCTGCTCGATCGCCGCGGCGCGGAACGTGTCGCAGGCGGCCAGCATCACCGAATGGCCCTCGCGGCGGGCGATCGCCGCCAGCTTGCCGATGGTGGTCGTCTTGCCGGAGCCGTTGACGCCGACGACGAGGACGACGAACGGCTTGCGGCTGTCGTCGAACGCGAACGGCCGGGCGACCGGCTCCAGCACATTGGCGATCTCGGCCGCCAGCACCTCGCGCACCTCGTCGAGCGTGATCTCCTTGTCGAACCGGCCGGCCGACAGCCGGTCCGAGATCCGGGTCGCGGTCTCGATGCCGAGATCGGCCTGGATCAGGAGGTCCTCCAGTTCCTCCAGCGTCGCGGAATCGAGCTTGCGCCGGGTGAAGATGTCGGTGATGCCGCCGGTCAGCGCCCGCGACGACTTCGACAGCCCCTCGCGCAGGCGCCGGTACCAGGCCGGGCCGCGCTCGGCGGCAGTGGAGGCGGCGGGTCCGGCGGCACCGGCGGCGGGTGCGGCGGCGACCGCCGGCGGTACCTCCGGCAACGGTTCCAGCGACGCTTCTGCCGTTGCCGGTGGCGTTGCCGGCGGCGTTGCCGCGTCGCCGGATCCGTTGCCGCCCGTTTCCGCTGCGGGCAACGGTTCGCTCTCCGCCGAAGGCCGCTCGCCCGCGTCGTCCGCCGGCGGCGGCTGCGTCTCGTCCTGCGGCTCGTCGGCCCGGAAACGCCGGAACAGCCGCTTGAAGAAGGCCTTTTCCTCGCTCATGCGGCCAGCCGCCCCTCGAGCCCGGCGCCGGAATGTCCGGTGACGGCGACGGCGACCTCGCGGCCAGGCGTCACGTCGCGATCGAGGCGCACCGCCGTGTAGTCCCGCGCCCGGCCGTGGCGGTCGGTCTCCGCCAGCACGTGCACCGTCCTGCCCACCGCGGCGGCAAGATGCGCCGCAAGTGCCGCCCCCGCCTTGTCGCGCAGGCGGGCAGCGCGCTCGCGGACCAGCGAGCCGTCGAGCTGCGGCATCCGCGCCGCCGGCGTCCCGGGCCGCGGCGAGAACGGAAACACGTGCACGAACGCAAGCCCGCAATCGTCGACATGGGCGAGCGTGTTCCCGAACATCGCCTCGGTCTCGGTGGGAAAGCCGGCGATGAGGTCGGCGCCGAACACCATGTCCGGCCGGAGTTCGCGGACCCTGGCGCAGAAGGCGCGCGCATCGCCGCTCGAATGCCGCCGCTTCATCCGCTTCAGGATCATGTCGTCGCCCGACTGAAGCGACAGGTGCAGGTGCGGCATGAGCCGCTCCTCGCTGGCGATCGCATCGAGCAGGTCGGCATCGGCCTCGACCGAATCGATGGACGACAGCCGCAGGCGTTTCAGCTCGGGGACGCCGCGCAGGATCGCCTTCACCAGCTTGCCGAGGGACATGGCGCCGGGAAGGTCGTTGCCGTAGGCGGTGATGTCGACGCCGGTCAGCACGATCTCGGCGTATCCGTTGGCGACAAGGCGACGGACCTGCGAGACGACCTCGCCGGCCGGCACCGACCGCGACGGCCCGCGCCCGTAGGGGATGATGCAGAAGGTGCACCGGTGGTCGCAGCCGTTCTGGACCTGGACGAACGCCCGCGTCCGGCCATCGAGGCCGTCGATCATGTGCACGGCGGTCTCGCGCACCGACATGATGTCGTTGACGCGGACCTTTTCCTCCGCCGAGAGCCCGAAGCTGATGTCGCGATAGCTGTCGGCCCGCAGCTTCTCCTCGTTGCCGAGAACACAGTCCACCTCGGCCATCGCGGCAAACGTGTCCGGCTCGACCTGGGCGGCGCAGCCGGTGACGATGATCCGCGCATCAGGATGCTCCCGCCGTGCCTTGCGGATCGCCTGGCGGGCCTGCCGGGTCGCCTCGGCGGTCACCGCGCAGGTGTTCACGACAACGGCGTCGGCAAGGCCGGCCGCCTCGGCCTGCGCGCGAATGACCTCCGCCTCGTAGGTGTTGAGGCGGCAGCCGAAGGTGATGATGCGAGGAGCACTCATGGGCACGGGGGTTGTAGCACGGAACCGACGCCGCACACATAGGAGCAGCGCCGGTGACGGGCAAGCACGAGGCGTCCAACGGAAGAGCGGCCCCGCCGGGGCGGAGCCGCTCTTGGCCACGCCGGCCGCATGTTGCGACCGGCTACGGAAGATGCCGCAGGTCAGCCCTGCTGCTTCTCCCAGTACTTGTCCCACTCGGCCTTGCTGATCTGGTCGCCGCTGGCCGAGGTGTCGGTCGGATCCTTGAGCTCGGAGAACTCCGGAGCGTCCGGATTCTCCTGCTTCATGGCATCGAACTCTTCCTGGCTGATCATGCCGTCGGCATCGGTGTCGAATTCCGAGAACCGGTCGGACAGATCAGCCGCGGCCATCTGCCCGCTGCTGCCGGCCTGGCCGCTGGTCGAAGCCGAAGGATCGCTGGCCGACGCCGACTGGTCGGAGCTCATCGAGCCGGACGATCCCATGGTGCTGGCCGAGTCGTGCTCCTGGCCGGTAGCCGGCGCCGACTCGCTCTGCTGCAGATCGGAGCCGCTGCCGGTGCCGCTGGTCGCGCTGTTGCCGCTACCGGATTGCGCGTAGGCCGCGCCAGTGGCGATGCAAAGGGCCAGAGCTGTCGAAGACAAGAGTCGAATCATGGTGTGTTACTCCCTGTCTGTTCGCTTGGATGGCTGCCGGGGAGAACGCACAAGCGCGGGCTTGGTTGCAGGGCGGCAGGGAGTTCCGGTCAGGCAGCCGGCGCCAGCAGCCGGGAGGGCAGGACGCCGTCAAACTCGCGTTCGAACGGGCCGCGCATCAGGATGTGATCGTCGGACTCGCGCCAGTGGATGTCGAGCGCCCCGCCGGGCAGGCTGACCGTGACGGTCCGCCCGGTCAGCCGCTTGCGTGCGGCGCAGACCGCCGCCGCACAGGCTGCCGTGCCGCAGGCCCTCGTGAGGCCGGCGCCGCGCTCCCACACGCGCAGGATCAGGCTCGACCGGCCGGTGACCTGTGCAAGCGAGATGTTGGCGCGTTCGGGGAAGATCGGGTGGTTCTCGAGCATCGGGCCGATCCGGCCGAGATCGAACCGCGTCACGTCATCTACCCAGAAGATTGCATGCGGGTTGCCGACGTTGACGACGCTCGGGCTGTGCAGGATGGGTGCGTCGATCGGCCCGATCTGGAGCTCGATCGCCCGGGTATCGCGGAATTCCTCGGCCAGCGGGATGTCACGCCAGTCGAAGCGCGGGACACCCATGTCTACCTCGATCAGGCGTTCACCGGCACGCCGGCAGACGAGCGCGCCGCCGGCGGAGCCGATCACCACCTCCGTCTTGCCGGTTTCGGCGAGCAGGAGGTCGGCGATGCAGCGGGTGGCATTACCGCACGATTCGACCTCGCCGCCGTCACGGTTCCAGATGCGCATGAACGCATCCTCCCCAAGATTGCGCGGTCGCTCGATGACGATCACCTGGTCGCAGCCGATACCGGTGCCGCGGTCGGCAATGGCGCGGACGATCGCCGCGTCGAGAACCAGCTCGCGGGTCCGTGCGTCGAGCACGACGAAGTCGTTGCCGAGCCCGTTCATCTTGACGAAGGCGATGTCTGACGGGGTAGTCATGGTGCGCTTATATGGCGCAATGGCGGACCCGCACAAGCCAAACGCACATCGCGAAATCGCCCCAGCGACGGCCGCCCGGGCGCGCACCGCCAGCTTGACTCGGCGACCGGCGGTGCATAGGTTCCGACAATCCTGAGGACGCTATCGTCTTGAGGCGGCTCGTGCACATGGGGGTGAAGGACCCTCGGGAGGCACGGGGGAGCCAACACCCGTCAGCGAGGGTTCGCCCACGGGTGCGATCGGCCTTTGCGCCAACCAACCGGAAGTGCGGAACGACTGAATGTTCGAAACCCTGCAGGACCGCCTGAGCGGCATCTTCGGCAAGCTCACCGGACGCGGCGCCCTGTCGGCGGAGGACGTCGACCAGGCGATGCGCGAGGTGCGCCGGGCCCTGCTCGAGGCCGACGTGGCGCTCGAAGTGGTGCGGTCGTTCGTCGACACGGTCAAGCAGCGCGCTGTCGGCCAGCAGGTGCTGAAATCGGTCACCCCCGGCCAGATGGTGGTCAAGATCGTCCACGACGCCCTGGTGGAGACGCTCGGCCAGGACGAGGGCCTCGACCTGCGCGCCGCGCCGCCGGTCGCCATCCTGATGGTCGGCCTGCAGGGTTCAGGCAAGACGACGACCACCGCCAAGATCGCCAGGCGGCTCAAGGAGCGGGACAAGAAGAAGGTCCTCATGGCCTCGCTCGACACCCGCCGGCCCGCCGCCCAGGAGCAGTTGAAGGTTCTCGGCGAACAGGCCGAGGTCGATACGCTTCCCATCGTCGAAGGCCAGCTTCCCGTCGACATCACCCGCCGCGCCATGGATGCCGCCCGCCTCGGCGGGTACGACGTGGTGCTGCTCGACACCGCCGGTCGCCTCCACATCGACGACGAACTCATGCGCGAGGTGGAGCGGGTTCGCGAGATCGCCAGCCCGCACGAGACGCTGCTCGTCGCCGACGCACTCACCGGGCAGGACGCCGTCAACCTTGCGCGCGCCTTCAACGAGCGTATCGGCGTTACCGGTATCGTGCTGACCCGTATCGACGGCGACGGCCGCGGCGGCGCGGCGCTGTCGATGCGCGCCGTCACCGGCAAGCCGATCAAGCTGATCGGCGTCGGCGAGCGGCTCGACGCACTGGAGGAATTCCACCCCGAACGCATCGCCGGCCGCATCCTCGGCATGGGCGATGTCGTGAGCCTGGTCGAGAAGGCGGCCGAGACGATCGACGCGGAGAAGGCGGAAGCCATCGCCGCGCGGATGAAGAAGGGCACCTTCGACCTCGAGGACCTTGCCGAGCAGCTGCGCCAGATGAAGAAGATCGGCGGCATGTCGGGGGTGCTCGGAATGCTGCCCGGCATCGGCAAGATGAAGAAGCAGCTTGAGGCGGCCAACCTCGACGACAGGATCATCAAGCGCCAGACGGCGATCATCGATTCGATGACACCGAAGGAGCGCCGTTTCCCGAAGATGCTGAACGCCTCGCGCAAGAAGCGCATCGCCGCCGGCTCCGGCACCACCGTGCAGGAGATCAACCAGCTCTTGAAGATGCACCGCCAGATGTCGGACCTGATGAAGTCGCTCGGCAAGCGCAAGGGCCTTCTGAGCGGCCTGTTCGGCGGCGGCGGCATGCCCGACGTCGACCAGATCCCGCAAGGGGCGCTGGCCGATCTTCCGGCGGAGCTGCCCAAGGGATTGCCGCCGCAGGCGCTGCCCGGCCTCGGCGCCGGCGGACTGCCCGGCCTCGGCGGCGGCCTGCCGGGGCTCGGCGGTGCGAAGCAGCCGCGCCCGTTCCCGTCCAGAAAGAAGTAAACCGGCGCACGCGCCCCTACCCACCAAGGAGAAATCGCAGACATGTCGCTAAAGATCAGGCTGGCCCGCGCCGGCGCCAAGAAGCGGCCCTTCTACCGCATTGTCGTTGCCGACGTGCGCGCACCGCGCGACGGGCGTTTCATCGAGAAGCTGGGAACCTACAACCCGCTGCTTCCCAAGGACCACGCCCAGCGCGTGGTGATCGACCAGGAGCGGGTGAAGTACTGGCTCGGCCACGGTGCGCAGCCCACCGACCGGGTGCACCGGTTCCTCGATGCCGCCGGCCTTCTCAAGCGCGAGCCGCGCCTCAACCCGCAGAAGGGGCAGTGGGGCAAGAAGCGCACCGAGCGCGAGGAAGCCCGCGCCGCAGCGGCCAAGCAGGCGGAGGAGGAAGCCGCGGCCGCCGCGGCTGAGCCGGAGGAAGCGGCCGCGCCGGCGGACGAGGAGGCCACCGCACCGGCGCCGGAAAGCGAGGCCGGGGACAGCGCCGAGGCGGCGAGCGCCTGACAGCCGTGCCGGTCGGGGCCCATGGCGGCACCTGACGAGCGCGTCTGTCTCGGCGTCGTGGTCGGGGCGCACGGCATCCGCGGCGAACTGCGGATCAAGGCGTTCACCGCCGACCCGGACAGCATCGCCGACTACGGCCCGCTGGAGACGCAAGCCGGCGACCGGAAACTCGTCATCCTCCGTCATCGGGTCGCCAAGGGGGTGGTCATCGCAACGGTCGAGGGCATTGCCGACCGCAATGCCGCCGAGGCACTGGCGGGGGCGCGCCTCTACGTGCCGCGCGACCGGCTGCCGGAGCCGGAACCGGACGAGTGGTATCACTCGGACCTGATCGGCCTCGGCGTGGAGACGACCACCGGCGAGCCGGTCGGCACGGTCACCGCCGTGTTCGACTACGGGGCCGGCGACCTCCTCGAGGTGGCGCTGGCCGACAGGCGACGGGTGCTGGTACCCTTCACCCGCGACATCGTGCCGCAGGTGGACATTAAAGGCCGGCGGGTGGTGATCGATCCCCCGGACGGGCTGCTCGATTGACGCCGGCGCCTTCACGGCCAGGGGGTCCAGGATCATGACGTGGCGGGCCACCGTGCTCACGCTCTACCCGGAGATGTTTCCGGGCCCGCTCGGCCATGCGCTGATGGCGCGCGCCGCCGAGCGCGGGGTGTGGACGCTCGAAACCCGCAACATCCGCGACCACGCGACCGACCGCCACCGCACCGTGGACGACACGCCGGCCGGCGGCGGCCCCGGCATGGTGATGCGCGCCGACGTGATGGCCGCGGCGCTTGACGCCATCGAGCCCGACGACCGGCCGCGGCTCTACATGAGCGCGCGCGGCCGGCCGCTGACGCAGGACCGCGTCAGGGCGCTGGCCGCGGGTCCCGGCGTGGTCATCCTGTGCGGTCGGTTCGAGGGGGTCGACCAGCGGGTCATCGAGGCGCGGGGGCTCGAGGAAGTAAGCATCGGCGACTTCGTGCTGCAGGGCGGCGAGGTCGCCGCCATGGCATTGATCGAGGCCTGCGTCAGGCTGCTGCCGGGAGCGCTGGGCGACGACGCCTCGACCGCCGAAGAGAGCTTCGAGGACGGCCTGCTCGAATATCCGCAGTACACTCGTCCGCGCGAGTGGGAGGGCCGAAGCATCCCGGAGGTGCTGATGTCCGGCGACCATGCCGCCGTCGCCCGCTGGCGGCGCGAGGAAGCCGAACGTGTCACCCGCCGGCAACGGCCGGACCTGTGGCGGCGCTACCGGAACCGGCGCACCGACTAACCCCGGCAAACCTTGCCGGCAGGCAGGCCGCACGCCATCTGCCAGACCCGGCGGAACGGAAAACGGAACCATGTACGACGAGACGACATCACCGGAGAAGGCGGGGGCGCCGGTCGCCGGCCATGGCCAGAAGCGCCCGCCGCGGGACGCCGCCACCGGCGCGGCGACACGGCGCACCTTCGCCATCATCTCCCACCCCGACGCCGGCAAGACCACCCTGACGGAGAAGCTCCTGCTGTTCGGCGGCGCCATCCGCCTTGCCGGTCATGTCCGGGCGCGCGGCGAGCGCCGCCGGACGCGCTCCGACTGGATGGAGATCGAACGCGCCCGCGGCATCTCGATCTCCAGCACCGTGATGACGTTCGAGCACGACGGCATCACCTACAATCTGCTCGATACGCCGGGCCACGAGGATTTCAGCGAGGACACCTACCGGACGCTGACGGCGGTCGACTCCGCGATCATGGTGATCGATGCCGCCAAGGGCATAGAGAGCCAGACGCTCAAGCTGTTCGAGGTGTGCCGGCTGCGCGACATCCCGATCCTCACCTTCATCAACAAGGTCGACCAGGAGGGCCGCGATACCTTCGCGCTGCTCGACGAGATCGAATCCGCGCTCGCCCTCGAAATCTGCCCGGTCACCTGGCCGGTCGGCATGGGGATCGACTTCCACGGCTGCTACGACCTCAGGCAGAACCGGCTTCTGCTCGGAGCGTCTGGCAGGGGCGCCTCCCAGGAAAAGTCGATCGCGATGAACGGCCTCGACGATCCGGCGCTGCGCGAGCGGATACCGGCGCCCGTCCACGCCGCGTTCCGGGAATCGGCGGAACTGGCGCTCGCGGCCTATCCGGAGCTCGACGTCGCCGCCTACCGGGCGGGGCACATGACGCCGGTGTTCTTCGGCAGTGCGCTCAAGGAGCATGCGGTGCCCGAACTGCTGGCGGCGATTGCCGCCTTCGCGCCGCCGCCGCGCCTGCAGCCGGCCGAACCGCGCGCCGTCGACCCGACGGAGGAGCGGGTCACCGGATTCGTGTTCAAGGTGCAGGCCAACATGGACCTGCAGCACCGCGACCGGGTGGCGTTCCTCAGGCTCTGTTCCGGCCGCTTCCGCCGCGGCATGAAGCTGCGGCAGGTTAGGACCGGCCGGTCAATCGCCGTCAACAATCCGATCTTCTTCTTCGGCCAGGAGCGCGAGCTCGCCGAGGAGGCGCTTCCCGGCGACGTCATCGGCATTCCCAACCACGGGACACTGCGGGTCGGCGACACGCTGTGCGAGGGCGAGGACGTCCGCTTCACCGGCATTCCGGATTTCGCCCCCGAGATCCTTCGCCGGGTGCGGCTCGACGACCCGATCCGCGCCAAGCAGCTGCATCGGGCACTGGAGGACCTCGCCGAGGAAGGGGTGACCCGGGTCTTCAGGCCGCTCGTCGGCACGTCGTGGATCGTCGGCGTGTTCGGGCCGCTGCAACTGGACGTCCTGTCGTCGCGGCTGGAGAACGAGTACAAGGTCCGGGCAGGCTTCGAGCCGGCCCCGTTCGAGACCGCCCGATGGATCGTCGCCGACGATCCGGCCGAAGTGAAGCGGTTCGTCGACCGCCATCCGAGCAGCGTCGCCGAGGATCGCGACGGCGCTCCGGTGTACCTTGCCCGCAATGCCTGGGACCTCAACCGCACCATCGACGACTGGCCGCGCCTGCAGTTCCTGAACGCGCGCGAGCGGACGTGACGAGTCCCGACAGGCGCGATGACGGGAACATCGAAGCCACCCGGCGGCGCCTGACCGGCGAGTGACCCGGGCGCATGGCCGACAGCAGCGGCCAGCGCGACGCGCACCGGCACGGCTGTCGCAAAATCCCGCCGTCGCCGCCTGCATCGGCCGCGCCGGCGCCGGGCGACCGACTGCGCTACCAGAAATCGGGGAGGGCCGGTTCGAGCCGGCCGCCGAGGCGGATCAGCCCGATCCGGCGGGCGAGCCCGGTCGCGTCGTCGACGTCGACCGCCAGTCCGCACACGGTGCCTTCGCCGTCCGCCGCTGACAGCCGGCCGCCGGAAATCTTGGTGAGGAACCGCTGCATCGGCTCCTGGCGATCCATGCCGAGGATGCCGGCGAAGTCGCCGCACATGCCCGCATCGCTGACGTAGGCGGTGCCGCCTTCCAGCACCTGGTGGTCGCAGGTCGGAACGTGGGTATGGGTGCCGAACACGACCGACACCCGGCCATCGAGGAAGTGCCCCATGGCCTGCTTTTCCGACGTCGCCTCGGCATGGAAGTCGACGATGATGGCGTCGCAGTCGCGGCCGAGCGATTGCGCTTCAAGCTGCCTGTCGACGGCCCGGAACGGATCGTCGAGCGCATCCATGAACACGCGGCCCATCGCGTTGATCACCTGGATCCGCTTGCCGGACGCGGTGGTGATAACGATGGCGCCGGCACCGGGCGTGCCGGGCGGGAAATTGATCGGCCGGATCAGGTTCGGTTCGTTCTGGATGAACTCCAGAATCTCGCCCTGGTCCCATGCGTGGTTGCCGAGGGTGACGACGTCGGCGCCGGCGTCGCGCAGTTCGTGGAACAGTCGCGCGGTGATGCCGAACCCGCCGGCGGCGTTCTCGCCGTTGACCACCACCAGGTCCGGCCGGTAGCGCTCGCGCAGCCCGGGCAGTTCGCGCTGCACGGCCTGGCGGCCGGGCCGCCCCACCACGTCGCCAAGGATGATCAGCCGCATCGGATCGCCCCCTTCTCGGTCAATACCCAGTCGAGCGGCTCGTCGAGCTCGTCGTGCAGCACGTCGTCGACCTCCTGGGCGGCGTAGGCCAGCCCCACCGCGACAATGGGCTTCTTCTGCCTGAGCCCCCGGATGGTGCGGTCGTAGAACCCGCCGCCGTAACCGAGCCGGAAACCCTTGCGGTCGAACGCGAGCAGCGGCACCAGCAGCACGTCGGGGTCGACCGCCGGCGCCTCCGGCGGAGGTATCGGGATGTTCCACACGCCCTTGGCAAGTGGCTCGCCCTTCCGCCAGCGGCGGAACACCAGCGGCTTGCCGGCACCGATCACGACCGGCAGCGCGGTCTGCCACCGGTCGTCGGCCAGCCGCGCCAGCAGCGGCCGCGGATCGATCTCGCTGCCGAAGGGATAGAACCCCGACACCGTGCCGGGTTCGCCAATGTCGAGGAAACCGATACCGGCCTCGGCAATCGCCCGCGCGATCGCGTGCCGGTCGAGCCCGCGCACCAGTTCGTCCCTGCGCTCCCGCATCTGGCGACGCAGGGGCTTCTTCTGTTCGGCATGCTTGCGGTGGGACATCGGCTCGGCGGGATCAGGAAGAGAGCTGGCGAAGCCACCGTGGCCGATGGAAGGTATCGATCCCGGGAACCTACGTCAGTAGGTGGGCGCCGAATGAAAGGAGCCACGGCTCCAACCAGGGTCAGCTCCCGTTCGGGTCGATAAGGCCCCGGGGAATGATGGTTTCCTGTCGTACCGGGCAGCCCCGCCGCAACGGTATGTAGGGCAGACGCGCCGGCAAATCCAGCCGTCGCGTTATTTGAGCGCGGCGTCGAGCTCGAGCGTCAGCGCCTCGATGCGCTGGGCCGCGGCATCGAGCCGGCAGGTCACCGCCCGTTCCAGCGACTGTCCGCGTTCCATTGCCGCCGCGCGGGCATCCTTGAGGCCGTCAATCTCGCCGCGCAGGCTCTCGATCCGCTGCTGCGCTTCGGCCAGCCTGTCGGCGATGACCAGGGCCGCCATCAGGAGCAGCCTGCTGTCGCCGACCTGGCCGAACCGCTTCTTCAGCCGGGTGACCTCCTCGTCGAGCATCTGGGCGAGCTCGATCAGGTGCTGCTCCTCGCCCTCGTCACAGACCATCGTGTATGGCCGGTCATTTACCCTGACGACAACCTGCGGCATCGCTTTCACGTTTCAGCACCTTTCAGTCGGAGTGCCCCTGATCCCCTTCGAGTATGGTCCGGATGTTGCGCATCGCGGCGTCGAGCCGCGTCGAGACCTCGCCGTTGGCGGCGGTGAGCGTGCCGATCCTCGCCTTCAGCCGCTCGACCTCTTCGGCGAGCCTGGCGCGGTCGTGCCGGAGCGACTCCGCCTGACGGCGATCGTGGTCGTGGCGCTGACCGGTGTCGCGCGCCCGCGCGACCGCGGTCTCGAACCCCTTCATGGCGGCGTCGAACCTGGCCAGCGCCGCCTCGAATTCCGACCCCTCAGGCATTGTCGAGTTGGACCCGCAGATCAATGTGCCGCACCGGCTGCCCTTGTCCTGTCCCCCGGCCACCGCCGCGCCAGCAACGCGTCGAAAGATTAGGCGCGCCGCAAGGCAAGCGTCAACCACATGTGCTGGGCCCACGCTGGCACCGCCGATTGGCGGTTGTGTGGCAAAGGCGGCCCGCGGCCGATGAGGCGGCGGGCCCCATTGACAGCCGGGGGCCGAAGGGTAATGTGCCGCCACCCGAGGCCCAACGCCCGACAGGA
>Ga0079224_100003428_pt1 | contig 20034 bp, 16 predicted proteins | sample Stecom2015_FD_80414 | JGI IMG/M metagenome (GOLD analysis project Ga0079224, IMG submission 80414) | Agricultural soil microbial communities from Utah to study Nitrogen management - Steer compost 2015 | ecosystem: Environmental > Terrestrial > Soil > Agricultural land | place: USA: Utah...
GCCGACCCGACAGCCGGCCGGGCGCAGGACGGGGGCGCGCGGTGAAGCACCTGCTGACCACCCAGGGCCTGGCCAAGGACGACGCCATCCTGCTGCTGGACACCGCCGCGCAGATGGCCGCGACCCAGTCCCGGGAGAACAAGAAGCTGCCGACGCTGCGCGGCCGCACCGTGGTCAACCTGTTCTACGAGGACTCCACGCGCACCCGGATCTCGTTCGAGACGGCGGCCAAGCGCCTGTCGGCCGACGTCATCAACTTCTCGGCCAAGGGGTCGAGCGTGTCCAAGGGCGAGTCGCTCAAGGACACCGCCCTGACGCTGCACGCCATGGGCGCCGACGCCGTCGTGGTGCGGCACTCGGCGTCGGGCGCCGCGCACCAGCTCGCGCACGCCGGCTGGCTGGACGCGGGCGTGCTGAACGCCGGCGACGGCATGCACCAGCACCCGACGCAGGCACTGCTGGACGCGTTCACGATCCGCCGCCACCTGGTCGGCGGCGTGGGCCACGACGGGCGGGGCACCGACACCTCGGCGGGCGCCGACCTGGCCGGGCTGCGCGTCGCGATCGTGGGCGACGTGCTGCACTCGCGCGTCGCGCGGTCGAACGTGTACCTGCTGCACACGCTCGGCGCCGAGGTGACGCTGGTCGCCCCGCCGACGCTCGTGCCGGTGGGCGTGGAGACGTGGCCGTGCCGCGTGTCGTACCACCTGGACGAGACGCTCGAGCAGTGGCAGCCGGATGCGGTCATGATGCTGCGGGTGCAGCGCGAGCGGATGTCCGGCGGGTCGGGAGCGTTCTTCCCGAGCCCGATGGAGTACAGCCGCAAGTTCGGGTTCGACGCCCGCCGCCTGGCGGTGCTGCCGGACCACGCGGTCGTGCTGCACCCCGGGCCGATGAACCGCGGCCTGGAGATCTCGGCGGCCGCCGCCGACCACGAACGCTCCGTGATCGTGGAGCAGGTGGCCAACGGCGTCGCCGTCCGGATGGCGGCGCTGTACCTGCTGCTGTCCGGAGAAGTGAGCCACACCGACGAGAGGACCGCCCCGTGACCGAAGCGCACCCGCAGGCCTACGTGCTGCGAGGAGCCCGTCCGTACGGCACCGACCCGGTGGACGTCGTGCTGGCCGACGGCGTGGTCGCCGCCCTGGGCGCACCCGGCACGGTCGCGGTGCCCGACGGCGCCCGCGAGGTCGACGCCCAGGGGCACGTGCTGCTGCCGGGCCTGGTCGACCTGCACACCCACCTGCGCGAGCCGGGCCGCGAGGACGCCGAGACGGTGTTCTCCGGCACGCGCGCCGCGGCCGCCGGCGGGTTCACCGCGGTGCACGCCATGGCGAACACGACACCCACGCAGGACACCGCGGGCGTCGTCGAGCAGGTGTACCGCCTGGGGCAGGAGGCCGGCTGGGTCGACGTGCACCCGGTCGGCGCGGTCACGGTGGGCCTGGGCGGCGAGAAGCTCGCCGAGCTGGGCGCCATGGCCGACTCCGCGGCCCGCGTGCGGGTCTTCTCCGACGACGGGAAGTGCGTGCACGACCCGGTCCTCATGCGCCGCGCGCTGGAGTACGTCAAGGCGTTCGACGGCGTCGTGGCCCAGCACGCGCAGGAGCCGCGCCTCACGGAGGGCGCGCAGATGAACGAGGGCGTCGTCTCCGCGCAGATCGGCCTGACGGGCTGGCCCGCCGTGGCGGAGGAGTCGATCATCGCGCGTGACGTGCTGCTGGCCGAGCACGTCGGATCGCGCCTGCACGTCTGTCACCTGTCCACCGCAGGCTCGGTCGAGATCGTCCGCTGGGCCAAGGGACGCGGCATCGACGTCACCGCCGAGGTGACGCCGCACCACCTGGTCCTGACCGACGAGCTGGCCCGCGACTACGACCCGGTGTTCAAGGTGAACCCGCCGCTGCGCACGGCCGCCGACGTCGAGGCGGTCCGCGCGGGCCTGGCCGACGGCACCATCGACATCGTCGCCACCGACCACGCCCCGCACCCGGTCGAGGACAAGGACTGCGAGTGGTCCGCGGCCGCGTTCGGCATGACTGGCCTGGAGACCGCCCTGTCGGTGGTGCAGCAGACCATGGTCGACACCGGGCGCATGACGTGGGCCGACGTGGCCCGCGTGCTGTCGGAGAACCCCGCCCGCATCGGCCGGATCGACGCAACGCAGGGGCGGCCGCTCGCGCTCGGCGAGCCCGCCAACCTCACCCTCGTCGACCCGGCTGCCACGCGCACCGTCGACGGCCGCACCCAGGTCACCGCCAGCTCGAACACCCCGTTCGCGGGCATGGAGCTGCCGGGACGGGTCGTGGCGACCTTCCTGCGCGGCCGCGCCACGGTGCTCGACGGCGAGGTCGTCGACGCCGGTGCGGGCGCGCCCGCCTCTCTCGAAGGAGCTGCCCGATGACCGCGTTCGCGATCGCCCTGCTGGCCGCGCTGGCGGTCTTCCTGGTCCTGTACGTCACGGTCCTCGGACGGCGGCGCCTCGCCCAGCGCACCACCGCCGTCGTGCCGGTGCCGCCGGAGGTGCCCGGTGCCGGTGCCGATGACAGCGCCGGTCCCGGCGCCGTCCGGTTCGGGCCGCTGGAGGCCGTGTACGTCTCGACGACGCTGCACGGCGACTGGCTCGCGCGCGTCGGCGCGCACGGCCTGGGGGACCGGTCGGCCGCGCAGGTCACCGTGCACGACGCAGGCATCAGCATGGAGCGTGCCGGCGCCCGGGACCTGTGGGTGCCCGTCGACGCGATCCGCAGCGCCAACCTGGCCCCCGGCATGGCGGGCAAGTACGTCGGCGCGGACGGCCTGGTCGTGGTGACCTGGGCCGTCCCGGCCGCTGACGGCGTGCCGCCCGCCCTCGTCGACACCGGCCTGCGCCCGCGCCGCCCCGTCGACCGCGGCGCGCTCGTCGACGCCGTGCGACACCTGCTCGCCGAGCAGCAGCCCACCCAGCAGCACCACCCTCAGCACCACCCGTACCAGCAGGAGGCCCGGTGACCACCGCGACGACCCCCCAGCCCGCGATCCTCGTCCTCGAGGACGGCACGACCCACCGCGGCCGCGCGTTCGGTGCCACGGGCACCACCTTCGGCGAGATCGTGTTCTCCACCGGCATGACCGGCTACCAGGAGACGCTGACCGACCCGTCCTACCACCGGCAGATCGTCGTCATGACGGCGCCGCACGTCGGCAACACCGGCGTCAACGACGAGGACCCCGAGTCCGGAAAGATCTGGGTCTCCGGGTACGTCGTGCGCGACCCCGCGCGCCGCGTGTCGAGCTGGCGCGCGCAGCGCTCGCTGACCGAGGAGCTGGCGGCGCAGGGCGTCGTCGGCATCTCCGACGTCGACACCCGCGCCCTGACCCGCCGCCTGCGCGAGGAGGGCGTGATGCGTGCGGGCATCTTCTCGGGCGACGACCTCGTCCGCGACGGGTACCCGCGCACCGTCGAGGAGCTCGTCGCCGAGGTCAAGGCCGCCCCGCAGATGGCGGGCGCCGACCTGGCACGCGAGGTCTCGACCACGCAGGCGTACACCGTCGAGCCCAGCGGCGAGCACGCCGGCCGGGCGCCCCTGGCCACGGTCGTCGCCGTCGACCTCGGCATCAAGGCCATGACGCCCCAGCGGCTGGCCGAGCGCGGCGTCCGCGTCGTCGTCGTGCCGCAGTCGTCCACCATCGCCGACATCGAGGCCGCACTGCCCGACGACGGCACGCCCGGCGGCGTGTTCTTCTCCAACGGGCCCGGCGACCCCGCCGCGTCGCAGCACGAGGTCGAGCTGCTGCGCGCCGTCCTGGACCGCCGCATCCCGTTCTTCGGCATCTGCTTCGGCAACCAGATCCTCGGCCGCGCCCTCGGGTACGGCACCTACAAGCTCGGCTACGGCCACCGCGGCATCAACCAGCCCGTGCTCGACCGCACCACCGGCAAGGTCGAGGTCACCGCGCACAACCACGGCTTCGCCGTCGACGCCCCCGTCGTCGACGCGGCCGGCGCACCCGCCGTGTCGCAGGCGCCCCACGACGAGACCCGGCGCGCCGCCGGGGACGACACGCCCGGCTACGGCCGCGTCGTCGTCTCCCACGTCGGCCTCAACGACCAGGTCGTCGAAGGCCTCACGTGCCTCGACCTGCCCGCCTTCTCCGTCCAGTACCACCCCGAGGCCGCGGCAGGCCCGCACGACGCCGCCTACCTGTTCGACCGGTTCGTCGGCCTCCTGACCGACCCGGCCGCCTGGCCGCCCGCCCTGAAGACCCCCGTCACCACCAGCGTCAGCACCAGCACGATCGAGGAGAACCTCTGATGCCCCGCCGCCCCGACATCTCCTCGGTCCTGGTCATCGGGTCCGGCCCGATCGTCATCGGCCAGGCCTGCGAGTTCGACTACTCCGGCACCCAGGCGTGCCGGGTGCTCAAGGAGGAGGGCCTGCGCGTCGTCCTCGTGAACTCCAACCCGGCCACGATCATGACCGACCCGGAGTTCGCCGACGCCACCTACGTCGAGCCGATCACCACCGAGGTGCTCACCTCCATCATCGCCAAGGAGCGGCCCGACGCCCTCCTGCCCACCCTCGGCGGGCAGACCGCGCTGAACGCCGCCATCGCCCTCGACGAGGCAGGCGTCCTGGAGAAGTACGGCGTCGAGCTCATCGGTGCCAACATCCCCGCCATCCAGAAGGGCGAGGACCGCCAGCAGTTCAAGGACGTCGTCGAGAAGTGCGGCGGCGAGTCCGCCCGCTCCGAGATCGTGCACACCGTCGACGAGGCCCTCGCCGCGGCCGACGTCCTCGGCTACCCCATGGTCGTGCGCCCCTCGTTCACGATGGGCGGCCTCGGCTCCGGCCTCGCCTACGACGAGGACGACCTGCGCCGCATCGTCGGCCAGGGCCTGCACTACTCGCCGACCACCGAGGTGCTCCTCGAGGAGTCCATCCTCGGCTGGAAGGAGTACGAGCTCGAGCTCATGCGCGACAAGGATGACAACGTCGTGGTCGTCTGCTCCATCGAGAACGTCGACCCCGTCGGCGTCCACACCGGCGACTCCGTCACCGTCGCGCCCGCCCTCACCCTCACCGACCGCGAGTACCAGAAGCTGCGCGACATCGGCATCGCCGTCATCCGCGAGGTCGGCGTCGACACCGGCGGCTGCAACATCCAGTTCGCCGTCGACCCGCGCACGGGACGCGTCATCGTCATCGAGATGAACCCCCGCGTCTCCCGCTCCTCGGCCCTCGCCTCCAAGGCCACCGGCTTCCCGATCGCCAAGATCGCCGCCAAGCTCGCCGTCGGCTACACCCTCGACGAGATCCCCAACGACATCACGCAGGTCACCCCGGCCAGCTTCGAGCCCACGCTCGACTACGTCGTCGTCAAGGTGCCCCGCTTCGCGTTCGAGAAGTTCCCCGCCGCCGACGACACCCTCACCACCACCATGAAGTCCGTCGGCGAGGCCATGGCACTCGGCCGCAACTTCACCGAGGCCCTCGGCAAGGCGCTGCGGTCCATCGACAAGGGCGGCGTCACCTTCCACTGGGACGGCGACGCCCCCGCCGGTGACCACCTCGAGCGCCTCCTGCACGAGATCCAGCGCCCCACCGAGCAGCGCCTCGTCCAGGTCCAGCAGGTCCTGCGCTCCGTCGGGCAGCCCGGCGGAGCCACCCTCGAGCAGGTCTACGACGCCACCGGCATCGACCCCTGGTTCCTCGACCAGATCCTGCTCGTCAACGAGGTCGCCGCCGAGGTCGCCGCAGCACCCACCGTCACGGAGGACCTGCTGCGCCACGCCAAGCGCCACGGCCTGTCCGACGCCCAGGTCGCCCGCCTGCGCGGCATGGGACCCACCGGCGAGGCCACCGTCCGCGAGATCCGCCACGCCCTCGGCGTCCGCCCCGTCTACAAGACCGTCGACACCTGCGCCGCCGAGTTCGCCGCCAGGACGCCGTACCACTACTCCAGCTACGACGACGAGACCGAGGTCGCCCCCCGCGAGCGCGAGGCCGTCATCATCCTCGGCTCCGGCCCCAACCGCATCGGCCAGGGCATCGAGTTCGACTACTCCTGCGTCCACGCCACCCTGGCGCTCGCGGAGAAGTACGAGACCGTCATGGTCAACTGCAACCCCGAGACGGTCTCCACCGACTACGACACCTCCGACCGCCTCTACTTCGAGCCCCTCACCTTCGAGGACGTGCTCGAGGTCTACCAGGCCGAGCTCGCAGCAGGGCCCGTCAAGGGCATCGTCGTCCAGCTCGGCGGCCAGACCCCGCTGGGCCTGGCCCGCCGCCTCGCCGAGGCAGGCCTGCCCATCCTCGGCACCAGCCCCGAGGCCATCGACGCCGCAGAGGACCGCGGCATCTTCGGCCAGGTCCTCCTCGACGCCGGCCTCCCGGCCCCCGCGTTCGGCACCGCCCGCACCCTCGGCCAGGCCCGCGAGGTCGCCGAGAGCATCGGCTACCCCGTGCTCGTGCGCCCCTCGTACGTGCTCGGCGGCCGCGGCATGGAGATCGTCTACAGCGCCGAGCAGCTCACCGGCTACGTCGAGCGGGCGCTCGCGGACAGCGCCGCCGCCGCGGCGCCCGGCACGCTGGCCGCACCGCTGCTCATCGACCGGTTCCTCGACGACGCGATGGAGATCGACGTCGACGCCCTGTTCGACGGCACCGAGCTGTTCCTCGGCGGCGTCATGGAGCACATCGAGGAGGCGGGCATCCACTCGGGCGACTCGGCGTGCGTGCTGCCGCCGGTGTCCCTGAGCGAGACCGAGATCGCGCGCATCCGCCGCTCGACCGAGGCCATCGCGCGCGGCGTCGGGGTGCGCGGCCTGCTCAACGTGCAGTACGCGCTGGTCAGCGACGTGCTGTACGTGCTGGAGGCCAACCCCCGCGCGTCGCGCACCGTGCCGTTCGTGTCCAAGGCGACGGGCACGCCGCTGGCCAAGGCGGCCGCGCGCGTCATGGTGGGCGAGACGATCGCGGACCTGCGTGCCGAGGGCCTGCTCCCGGAGCACGACGGCGCGACCCTCGACCTGGGCGCCCCGCTCGCGGTCAAGGAGGCCGTGCTGCCGTTCAAGCGGTTCCGCACGCGCGAGGGCCTGGTCGTGGACTCGGTGCTCGGCCCGGAGATGCGGTCCACCGGCGAGGTCATGGGCTTCGACAAGGACTTCCCGCACGCCTTCGCCAAGTCGCAGGCCGCGGCGTTCGGCGGGCTGCCGACGTCCGGCACCGTGTTCGTCTCCGTGGCCGACAGCGACAAGCGTCAGGTCGTCTTCCCCGTGAAGCGGCTGGTCGAGCTCGGTTTCCGCGTGCTGGCCACCGAGGGCACCGCGACGGTGCTGCGCCGCAACGGCATCGAGGCGACGGTGGTGCGCAAGCACACAGAGGGCCGCGGGCCGGACGGCGAGCTGACCGTCGTGGGGCTCATCTCCGAGGGGCAGATCGACCTCGTGGTGAACTCGCCCTCGGGCCAGGGCGCGCGCGCAGACGGCTACGAGATCCGCGCCGCGACGACGGCTGCCGACAAGCCGATCGCCACCACGGTCGACCAGCTCGCCGCGGCGGTGCAGGGGATCGAAGCGGTCCTCGCGGGGCCGTTCGAGGTCGCGAGCCTGCAGGAGCACACGGCTGCGACGGCGGCGCGCCTGGCGGGCGCTCCGGCAGGGTCGCCCGCTCCCGCGGACGCCGTCCCCGCCGGGGCGGGCGCATGAGCGTGCGGCCCTTCGGGGCGCGGCTCGCCGCCGCCATGGACGACCACGGGCCGCTGTGCGTCGGCATCGACCCGCACGCGTCGCTCCTGCGCGACTGGGACCTGACCGACGACGCCGCCGGGCTGCGCACGTTCTCCCTGCGGGTCGTGGACGCGCTCGGCGGGCGGGTCGCGGCGTTCAAGCCGCAGGCCGCGTTCTTCGAGCGGCACGGCTCGCGCGGCGTCGCGGTGCTCGAGGAGGTGATCGCCGCGGCGCGCGCCGCGGGCACCCTGACGATCGTCGACGCCAAGCGCGGTGACATCGGCTCGACGATGGGCGCGTACGCCGAGGCGTTCCTCGCCGACGGCTCGCCGCTCGCGGGCGACGCCCTGACCGTCTCGCCCTACCTGGGCTTCGGCTCGCTCGACCCCGCCGTCGAGCTCGCCGCCGCCACGGGGCGCGGGCTGTTCGTGCTGTGCCTGACCTCCAACAAGGAGGGGCACGAGGTGCAGCACGCGCGCACGACCGACGCCTCCGGCCCCGGTGTCGGTGACGGCTCGACCGTCGCAGCGCTCATGGCGGCCCGCGCGGCGGTGCTCAACGCGGGCGCCGAACCGCTCGGCTCTGTCGGCCTGGTCGTCGGCGCCACCATCGGCGACGCCGCGGCCGCCACCGGCACCGACCTGGTCGCGGTCAACGGCCCGCTGCTGGCGCCCGGCGTCGGCGCGCAGGGCGCGGGGGAGCGGGAGCTCGCCACGGCCTTCGGCGCCGCCCGCCGCGCGGTGCTCGCCTCGTCGTCGCGCGCCGTGCTCGCGGCGGGACCGGACGGCCTGGTGGCCGCCGCGGAGGCGGCCGCGACCGAGGCGCGCGCCGCCCTGCGCGGCTGAGCGGCAGGACACGGGCCCGGCCCGGGGGAGACACCCCGGGCCGGGCCCGTCGCCGTCTGCGGCCATGTCCGCCTCAGCTGCTCCGCGCGACCGCTCTGCCGACCGTCTTTGCCGACCGCCCTGCCCGACCGGAGTGCCTGGTGAGCGCGCTCTCCTTGTGCCGAACGGGGTCATTTTCATGCGGAATGTACTAAATGCCGTAAAGCCCGAGTGCATGAGTTTTCACGAAGTGGCCTTCTGCGATTGCCGACCACTGAGGCGATGGCTACTTTCGATGCAGCAGTTCACACCAGACCGGTCGCGGACCAGGTCACGGACTTGGGCCTGCGGCCCGAGCGAGGACCGGCCGTCCGAGCCAGGAGACCGGTCGAGACACGAGTAGGTGACTTGCGTGGCACTACCTCCCCTCACACCCGAGCAGCGTGCGGCAGCACTCGAGAAGGCCGCAGAGGCGCGTCGCGCGCGGGCCGAGATCAAGAACAAGCTCAAGTACTCGCAGGGCTCCCTCAAGGAGGTCATCGAGCAGGGCAGGCAGGACGACGTCGTGGGCAAGCTCAAGGTCGTCTCGCTGCTCGAGTCGCTCCCCGGGGTCGGTAAGGTTAAGGCCAGGGCGATCATGGAAGAGATCGGGATCGCCGAGACCCGCCGCGTCCGAGGCCTCGGACCCCATCAGACGGCGGCGCTCATCGAGAGGTTTGGCTGAGATCAGTACGACACAACCCGCACGGCTGACCGTGCTCGCAGGCCCCACCGCCGTGGGCAAGGGCACGGTCTCCGCCGACGTGCGGGACCGCTATCCGCAGGTCTGGCTCTCCGTGTCGGCGACCACCCGGTCGCCGCGCCCGGGCGAGGTGGACGGAGTGCACTACCTGTTCGTGTCGCCGGAGGAGTTCGACCGCATGGTCGAGGCCGGCGAGATGCTCGAGTGGGCCGTGGTGCACGGTCGGAACCGCTACGGGACGCCACGCAGGCCCGTCGAGGAGAAGCTCGCGGCCGGTGTTCCCGTGCTCCTGGAGATCGACCTCCAGGGCGCGCGCCAGGTGCGTGAGGCGGTCGAGACCTCGGGCCTGGACGCCCGGTTCGTCTTCCTCGCCCCGCCCAGCTTCGACGAGCTGGTGCGCCGCCTGGTCGGCCGGGGCACCGAGGACTCGGAGGAGCGTGAGCGCCGGCTCGCCACGGCGCGCGTCGAGCTCGCCGCCGAGGAGGAGTTCGACGTCACGATCGTCAACGACGACGTGCACCGCGCGACCGACGCGCTCGTCGCCTTCATGGGTGTGGGCTCCGCCACGTCCGTCGTCGGCTGAACGGCGACCACGCACGACGGACGGCGAAGCGGGTAGACTTGCTCGTCGGACGTCCTCTGACGGACATCCTCGGGCGCGGTACGCCGCGCCCGGGCGCGTCAGTGCGACCGTAGACCACACACCACAGACTTCTGGAGATTCCCATGGCCGGAACCGTCGCCACCCCCGAGGGCATCACCGACCCGCCGATCGACGAGCTGCTCGAGCGCATCGACTCGAAGTACGGCCTCGTGCTGTACGCGTCCAAGCGTGCCCGGCAGATCAACGCCTACTACTCGCAGCTCAACGAGGGCCTGCTCGAGAACGTGGGCCCGCTGGTCGAGACCCGCAACCAGGAGAAGCCGCTCTCCATCGCGATGCGCGAGATCAACCAGGGCCTCCTCACGATCGAGGAGGTCGACCAGGCGGAGGTCCAGGCGCAGGCCGAGGCCGCCGCGGCCGCGCGCGCCGAGCAGGCGCTGCCCGACTTCCCGGCCTGACCGGCCGCTCATGAGGATCCTGCTCGGCGTCACCGGCGGGATCGCCGCGTACAAGGCGGCGCTCCTGCTGCGCCTGCTGCGCGAGCAGGGGCACGCCGTGCGCGTGATCCCGACGCGGTCGGCCCTCGAGTTCGTCGGCGCCCCCACCTTCGAGGCGCTGTCGGGCGAGCCCGTCAGCACCGAGGTGTTCGACGACGTGCCCGGCGTGCAGCACGTCGCGCTCGGCAAGAGCGCCGACCTCGTGATCGTGGCCCCCGCCACCGCGGACTTCATGGCACGCGCTGCCGCGGGCCGCGCCGACGACCTGCTGACCACGACCCTGCTCGCCGCGAGCTGTCCCGTGGTGCTCGCCCCGGCGATGCACACGGAGATGTGGGAGCACGCCGCCACGCGCGCGAACGTCGCGACCCTGCGCGAACGCGGGGTGCACGTCATCGAGCCCGCCTCGGGCCGCCTCACCGGCGTCGACACGGGGCCCGGCCGCCTGCCCGAGCCCGAGGACATCGCGCGCGAGGCGCTGTCGCTGGTCGGTGACGCCGGGGCAGAGCCGCAGGGTGCCGTCCGCGATCTCGCCGGCCGCCACGTGGTGGTGTCGGCGGGTGGCACCCGCGAGCCGATCGACCCCGTGCGCTTCATCGGCAACCGGTCGAGCGGGCGCCAGGGCGTCGCGCTCGCCCAGGCCGCCGCCCAGCGGGGTGCCGTCGTCACGCTGGTCGCCGCGAACCTCGCGCAGGACGTCACGGCGCTGGTCGAGCAGGCCGGTGTGTCGTGCTCCGTCGTGCGCGTCGAGTCGACCGCCGAGCTGCGCGACGCCGTGCGCGCGGCGGGTGCGGACGCCGACGTCGTCGTGATGGCGGCCGCCGTCGCGGACTTCCGCCCCGCGAGCACGCCCGACGCGAAGATCAAGAAGGTCCCGGGGCAGGGACCCACGCCGATCGCACTGGTCGAGAACCCCGACATCCTCGCCGAGCTCGCGCACGACCGGCTGCGTGCGGGACAGGTCGTCGTCGGCTTCGCGGCCGAGACAGGGGACGCGTCCGGCAGCGTGCTCGACCACGGTCGCGCCAAGGCGCGCCGCAAGGGGGCCGACCTGATCGCGGTCAACGCGGTGGGGGCGGGGCGCGGGTTCGGCACCGACGCCAACGACGTCACCATCCTCGACGGTTCCGGCGACGTGGTCGGGCAGGCTGCCGGGTCGAAGCGCGAGGTCGCGGACGCCCTCTGGGACGCCGTCGTCAAGCTGCTGCCGTGAGCGCCGTCTCACCCAGCAGAATTCACTGTTCGCCCTGCGAGACCGTAGGCTGATACCCATGAGCGAGCTGCGCCTTTTCACGTCCGAGTCCGTGACCGAGGGGCACCCGGACAAGGTCTGTGATCAGATCAGCGACGCCATCCTCGACGCGCTGCTGGAGCAGGACCCGACCTCCCGGGTGGCCGTCGAGACCATGGTCACCACCGGTCTCGTCCACGTCGCCGGCGAGGTGACCACCGAGGCCTACGTCGAGATCCCGCAGATCGTGCGGGACGTCGTGCGGGGGATCGGGTACACGTCGTCGGCCATCGGTTTCGACGGTGACTCGTGCGGCGTGTCGGTGTCGATCGGACAGCAGTCGCCGGACATCGCGCAGGGCGTCGACAAGGCGCTCGAGATGCGGGACGACGCCGCCGACCTCGACCCGCTGGACGTCCAGGGCGCCGGCGACCAGGGCCTCATGTTCGGTTACGCGTCGGACGAGACGGACGCGCTCATGCCGGTCGCGGGCTGGCTCGCGCACCGTCTGTCGGAGCGCCTGGCGGCCGTGCGCAAGTCGGGCGAGCTGCAGGGCCTGCGTCCCGACGGCAAGACCCAGGTGACGGTCGGGTACGACGGCGACCGGCCCGTCGCCGTCGACACGGTGGTGCTCTCGACCCAGCACGAGCCCGACGTCGAGCAGCAGAAGCTGCACGTGGCCGTCTCCGAGATCGTCGTCGCCCCCGTGCTGGAGGCCGCCGGGCTCGAGTGGTCCGGCGCGAAGCAGTTCGTCAACCCGACCGGCAAGTTCGTGATCGGCGGCCCGCAGGGCGACGCCGGTCTCACGGGTCGCAAGATCATCGTCGACACCTACGGTGGCATGGCGCGGCACGGCGGCGGCGCGTTCTCGGGCAAGGACCCGTCGAAGGTGGACCGGTCGGCGGCGTACGCGATGCGCTGGGTGGCGAAGAACGTCGTCGCGGCGGGGCTCGCGCGCCGGTGCGAGGTGCAGGTCGCCTACGCGATCGGCAAGGCGCACCCGGTGGGGCTCTACGTGGAGACCTTCGGCACCGAGACCGCACCGGTCGACAAGATCACCGCGGCGATCAACGAGGTGTTCGACCTGCGGCCCGCCGCGATCGTGCGCGACCTCGAGCTGCTCCGCCCGATCTACCGGGCGACCTCGACGTACGGGCACTTCGGCCGTGACCTGCCGACGTTCACCTGGGAGCGCACGGACCGCGTGGACGACCTGCTGAGCATGTTCTGACGGGGTGTGTCCCCGGGGGGGGCTCTGCTCCCACCGTGTGCCCGGGCTCGTGCGCGGGCCAGGTCGGCACCTTTTCGCGAGGTCGGTACATTCGCTGCAGGTCGGCCCACACGTGTACCGACCTGCGGTGTACGTGCCGACCTCGCGACGGAGTGCCGACGTGGCCGCTGGGACTACTTCGCCCTGGGACTACCTCGCCCTGTGACTACCTCGGCGGGGTGTCGGTGGTGCGTGGTGGGATAGGGGCGTGAACGGGGCAGCAGGCCGGGGCGAGACGGCGGGGACGGTGCAGGAGGACGCGCTGCTCGCGCTCGACGAGGTGGGCGGCGGCCGGCGGGACGCGAAGGCGGGTCGGGGCCGGGCGGGGGCGCCGGACCGTGACCCGCTGGACCACGCGGAGACCAACGGCGTCCCGGTCGCCGCCACGCTGCCCGTCGCCCGCGTGGTGCTCGACCTGCAGCCGGCGCACCTCGACCAGCCCTACGACTACCTGGTGCCCGCGTCGATGGACGAGGACGCCCGGGCCGGCGTCCGCATCAAGGCGCGGTTCGGGCGGCAGGAGGTCGCCGGGTACGTCGTCGAGCGCCGGGAGACCTCCGACCACGACGGGCGCCTCGTGCCCCTGCGCAAGGTGGTCTCGCCCGAGCAGGTGCTGACGCCCCAGGTGCTGCGGGTGTGCCGTGCCGTCGCGGACCGGTACGCCGGCACCCTCGCCGACGTGCTGCGCCTGGCCGTACCGCCCCGGCACGCTCGCGTCGAGAAGGAGGCGTCGGACAGCGCACCGTCGGCGGACCCCGCGCAGGCGCGTCCGGAGGTCACGGACCCGCAGGGCCCACCGCCGGGCGCCGGGGCGCACGCGAACGCCCCCTCCGCCTGGGCTCCCTACCGGGGCGGCGAGGCCTACCTGCGTCGCATCCTGGGCGGCGAGGGTCCGCGGGCCGTGTGGTCCGCGCTCCCGGGCGTGGGCGCCGACACCGCGGACGCGGCGACCCCGCACTGGGCCGCCGCGATCGCCCAGGCGGTGCGCGCGTGCACGGCCGGGGGGCGGGGCGCCCTGGTCGTCGTGCCGGACGCGCGGGACGCCGGGCGTGTGCTCGCCGCGCTGGGTGCCGCGGGGCTGGGCCCCGAGGACGTGGTGCGGCTGCTGGCCGACGACGGCCCCGCGCCCCGGTACCGCGCCTTCCTGCGGGCGCTGCGTGGCGACGCCCGCGTGGTGGTCGGCACACGGGCCACGATGTTCGCGCCGGTCCCGGACCTGGGGCTCGTGGTGCTGTGGGGCGACGGCGAGGAGACGCTGGCCGAACCGCACGCCCCGTACCCGCACGCGCGCGACGTGCTTGCCCTGCGCGCCGAGCAGGAGGGCGCCGCGTACCTGCTGGGCTCGCCGGGCCGGACGGCACAGGCGCAGGCGCTGCTCGCCTCCGGCTGGGCCAGGGAGCTGGCGCCGCCGCGTGACGTGCTGCGACAGCGGGCCCCGCGCGTGCGTGCCCTGACGTCGGTCGAGCTCGCGCGCGACGGCGCGGCCGCGGCCGCCCGGCTGCCGTCGGTCGCGTGGCGGGCCGCCCGCGACGCGCTCGAGCACGGGCCCGTGCTCGTCCAGGTCCCCAGGGCCGGTTACCTGCCGGTCGTGGCGTGCTCCCGTTGCCGGGCCGCGGCACGCTGCGCCCACTGCCACGGCCCGCTCGGCCTGCCGCACGCCGACGGCGCCCCGCAGTGCACCTGGTGCGGGCGCCTGGCCGGGGGCTGGCGCTGCGACGAGTGCGGCTGGACCGGCCTGCGGTCCGTGCGCGTCGGGTCGGCGCGCACCGCCGAGGAGCTCGGGCGCGCGTTCACCGGCGTCCCGGTACGGCTGTCCTCGGCGTCGGCGCCCGGCGGTGTCCTCGACAGCGTGCCGGCGGCCCCCGCCCTCGTGGTCGCGACCCCGGGGGCCGAGCCCGTGGCCGCCGGCGGGTACGCGACCGCGTTGCTGCTCGACGCCGCCGTCACGACCGGCGGCACCGGCCTCGCCGCGGGGACGGAGGCCGTGCACCGCTGGCTCGCCGCCGCGTCCCTCGTGCGCACCGACGGCCAGGTGCTCCTCGTCGGCGACGGCGCACCCGCGCCCACCCAGGCCCTCGTCCGCTGGGACCCGGGCGGCTTCGCGGCCAGGGAGCTCGACGAGCGCGCCGAGCTCCACCTCCCGCCCGCCGTCCGCGTCGCCGCCGTCACCGGGGACCGGGCGGCCGTCGAGGCCGTCGTCGCACGCGTCGGCCTCCGGGAGGACGACGGCAGCGGCACCGGGGTGCTCGGACCCGTCGAGACCGACCCGACCGGCCCCGCAGGTGCCGTGCAGGCCCTCGACGCACCCGTGCGCACCGTCCTGCGCGTCCCCCTGGCCCAGGGCGACGAGCTCGCCCGGCGGCTCAAGGCCAGCCTCGCCGTGCGCTCCGCCCGCCGCGAGGGCGGCACCGTCCGCGTCCAGCTCGACCCGAAGGAGATGTTGTGAGCAGCGACAGCACCGTCGACACCACCATCGACACCGTCGTCTACGACTTCGGCAACGTCCTCGTCGGCTGGGACCCCTACGGCCCCTACGCGGACCGCCCGCGCGCCGAGGTCGAGGCCTTCTTCGCCGCCGTCGACTTCGACGCCCTCAACCACGCCGCCGACGCGGGCACCCCCTACGCCGTCCTCCTCGAGCGCGTCGCGCGCACCCACCCCGACCACGTCGACGACCTGCGCCACTACGTCGACCACTACGAACAGTCGCTCACCGGTCCCGTCGGCGGGTCCGCCGAGCTCGTCCGCGAGCTCAAGGGCCTCGGCCTGCGCCTGTACGGCCTCACCAACTGGCAGGCGGAGACCTTCCACGCCGCCGAACCCGCCGCACCCGCCATCGGCCTCATGGACGACGTCATCGTCTCCGGCCGCGAGGGCATGGCCAAGCCCGACCGCCGCCTGTTCGAGCTCGTCGTCGAACGCTTCGACGTCGACCCCGCACGCGCCGTCTTCGTCGACGACAAGCCCGTCAACGTCGACGCCGCCCGCGGCGTCGGCTTCCACGGCATCGTCTTCACCAGCACCCCCGCCCTCCGCCAGGAGCTGCGCGCCCTCGGCCTGCCCGTCGCCTGAGGGCCCGCCCGTCACCCGACACCTAGACTGGCCCGGTGCGTCTTCTCTTCGCCGGAACCCCCGAACCAGCCCTCGCCTCGCTCGACGCCCTGATCGGTTCACGCCACGAGGTCGTGGCCGTGCTGACCCGCGCCGACGCGCCGTCCGGCCGCGGGCGCAAGCTCACCCCGAGCCCCGTCCGCGCCCGCGCGGAGGACGCAGGCATCCCCGTCCTCACCGACACCCCCCGCGGCGAGGAGTTCCTGGCACGCCTGCACGACCTCGACATCGACGCGGCACCCGTCGTCGCCTACGGCCACATCCTGCGCCCCGAGGTCCTCGCCGTGCCCCGTCACGGCTGGGTCAACCTCCACTTCTCCGTCCTGCCCGCCTGGCGCGGCGCCGCCCCCGTCCAGCGCGCCCTCATCGCAGGCGACGAGGTCACCGGGGCCACCACCTTCCTCCTCGACGAGGGCATGGACACCGGACCCGTGCTCGGCACCACCACCGAGACCATCCGCCCCACCGACACCTCCGGCGACCTCCTGCAACGCCTCGCCGTCTCGGGCGCCCAGCTCCTCGTCGCCACCCTCGACGCCCTCGAGGACGGTACCCTGCAGCCCCAGCCCCAGCCCGCCGACGGCGTCTCCGTCGCCCCCAAGCTCACCACCGACGACGCCCGCATCACCTGGACCGACCCGGCGCTCGCGGTCGACCGCCTCGTGCGCGGCTGCACGCCCGCACCCGGCGCGTGGACGGTGCTGCCCGACGGGTCGCGTCTCGGCGTCGGACCGGTGACGCCGCGCGCCGACGTCGTCGACCTGCGGCCCGGCGAGGTGCGCGCGCTCAAGCGTGAGGTGCTGGTCGGCACGGCCACGCACGCTGTCGCGCTGGGGGAGGTGCGGCCCGTCGGCAAGAAGGCCATGCCGGCGCCCGACTGGGCCCGCGGCGCGGGACGCTCCCTGGTCGAGGCGGGCCTCGTGCTCGGCACGGCGGAGGTCTCGGCATGAGCGCGCACGACGGCGGCAGGGGCGGGCGGAGCGACCGGCGGCGGGACGAGCGGCGCGACACCTCGGGCCGCCAGCGCTCGGCCGCGCGCTCCCGGGGTGACCGGGCGCGCACGTCGCAGGCTCCCTCCCAGCGCCGCAAGCGCACCGACCCGGCGCGCACCGCCGCGTTCGACGTGCTGCGCGAGGTCGCCGAGTCCGACGCGTACGCCAACCTCGTGCTCCCGCCGCTCCTGCGCGAGCGGCGCATCCGCGGCCGGGACGCGGGCTTCGCGACCGAGCTCGCCTACGGCACGCTGCGCCTGCGCGGCCGGTACGACGCCGTCCTCGCCACGTGCGTGGACCGCCCCCTGACCGGGCTCGACCCGGCCCTGCTCGACGTGCTGCGCCTGGGCGCCCACCAGCTGCTCGGCATGCGCGTGCCCGTGCACGCCGCGGTGTCCGAGACGGTGGGCCTGGCGCGCGACCGTGTCGGTGCGGGCCCCGCGCAGATGGCCAACGCCGTGCTGCGCCGGGTGTCGGAGCGCTCCCTGGACGAGTGGCTCGACGTCCTGGAGAAGGAGGCGCCGGACCCGCTCGCCGGGCTCGCCGTCACCGAGTCGCACCCGCTGTGGATAGCCCGCGCGCTGCGCGAGGCGCTGGTCGGCAACGGCAGGCCCGCCGACGAGACCGCCGACCTGCTCGCGGCCGACAACGCGGCGCCGCGCGTCACCCTGGTCGCGCGGCCCGGCCTCGTCGAGGCGTCGGACGACGACGCGTGGGGCGACGCGGACCTCGTCGCCGGCCGGTGGGCACCGACCGCGCTGCGCCTGGAGGGTTCGGACCCGTCGGGCGTCCCCGCGGTGCGCTCCGGCGCCGCGGGCGCGCAGGACGAGGGATCGCAGCTCGTGACGCTCGCGCTGGCGGGCGTCACGCTGGACGACGGTACGGGGACCGGCGAGCGCTGGCTCGACCTCTGCGCGGGCCCCGGTGGCAAGGCGGCTCTCCTGGCAGCCCTGGCCGCCGAGCGCGGCGCGACGCTCGTCGCCAACGAGGTCGCCCCGCACCGCGCCCGCCTCGTGCGCGGTGCGCTGGCCGCCGTGCCCGACGGCGTGGTCGAGGAGGTGCGCACCGGCGACGGGCGCGAGGTCGGCGCGCAGGAGCCCGGCGCGTACGACCGGGTGCTCGTCGACGCGCCGTGCACCGGCCTCGGCGCGCTGCGGCGTCGGCCGGAGAGCCGGTGGCGGCGGACGCCGTCCGACCTGGCCGCGCTGACCGGCCTGCAGCGCGAGCTGCTCACGAGCGCGCTGGACGCCGTGCGGCCCGGGGGAGTGGTGGCCTACGTGACGTGCTCGCCGCACCTGGCTGAGACGCACCTCGTCGTCGACGACGTGCTGCGGCGGCGGCGTGACGACGTCGAGCGGCTGGACACGCCTGCCGCGGTGCGCGCGGCCGTGCGGCCGGGGGCGGACATCCCGCTGGCCGACCGCACCGACGTACAGCTGTGGCCGCACGTGCACGGTACCGATGCGATGCACCTGACGCTGCTGCGGCGCCGGGGTTAGCGGGCGACGCCGGTGGGGGTCACACCCCCGCCGGCGGCCACACCCCGATGATCACCGCCATGACCAGCACCGTCACCAGCTCGTGCGCCAGGTTCAGGGTGGTCAGCGCGGGCGGGCGCCCCTCGAAGGCGTCGTGCGTGATCAGGCGCGCGGCGGTGAAGCCGATCCAGAGCAGCACCCCCGTGACGACGGCGGCCGTGAAGAAGCTGCCCGCGTAGAACTGCCACGCGATGAACACCGCGCCGGCCAGCACCCAGGCGGTCAGGAAGCTCACCAGCACCGTCGTGACGATCGGCCAGACGCCCCGGGCCTGCGCGGCCTCGCGGTCGACCCGGGCCAGGCGCATCCAGCGGGTGCCGAACGTCCTGGGCGTGTACCAGAGCGAGCCCACCACGAGCGTGGAGAGGGTGGCCACGAGCACGGCCCAGTAGTTCACGTCGGGGATCATCGTCGCTCCCAGTCGTCGAGCCGTCGGTCGAGCTGCCGGTCGAGCTGCCGGTCGAGCCGTTCGTCGAGGCATGCCTAGGCTTGGCATCATGGCAGCACTCATCGCCCCCAGCATCCTCTCCGCCGACTTCGCGAACCTCGAGAGCGAGCTCGGCCGCATCGCCGACGCCGACTACGCGCACGTCGACGTCATGGACAACCACTTCGTGCCCAACCTGACGCTGGGGCTGCCGGTGTTCGAGCGCCTCGCGAAGGTGTCACCGGTGCCGCTGGACGCGCACCTCATGATCGAGAACCCGGACCGGTGGGCGCCGGCGTTCGCGGAGGCGGGGGCGGCGTCGGTCACGTTCCACGCGGAGGCGGCGCAGGCGCCGGTACGGCTCGCTCGGGAGCTGCGCCGGCTGGGTGCGCGGGCGGGCGTGGCGCTGCGCCCGGCGACGCCGGTGGAGCCGTTCCTCGACCTGCTCGCCGAGATCGACATGATCCTCGTGATGACGGTCGAGCCGGGCTTCGGCGGGCAGTCGTTCATCGAGGGCACGCTCCCGAAGATCCGCCGGGCCCGCGAGGCCGTGAGCGCGTCGGGCCTCGACGTCTGGATCCAGGTCGACGGGGGAGTGTCCCGCGACACGATCGAGCGGGCGGCCGACGCCGGGGCGAACGTCTTCGTGGCAGGTTCTGCCGTGTTCGGCGCGGACGACGTCCCGGGGGAGATCGCGACCCTGCGTGACCTGGCGGCCAAGCACGCGCACTGATCCCTGCGCCCGACGGTTCGCCGCGACCAGGCGCTCGTGCACGTTCTCGGCGTGCTGCGCCGGCACGATCGCCTGGTCGGCTCGGAGCGTGAGCCGCGCGCAGAAATAGTGTGCCAAGCGCCTGGCGCCACCACAGCGCGCCGACCTCCGCGGGCCGGCTCCGGGCAGGAGGGCGACGATGTAGGCCGGGTGCCGGTGTGACGGAGGCCATGGGCGTCGCCGACGCGGGGTGTGGCATGCTGGCAGCAGCAGTACGCACACACGTGCTCCGGGGTCGGTGCAATTCCGAGCCGGCGGTAACAGTCCGCGACCCGCGTCCCTCCGTCAGGAGGGCCGGTTGACCTGGTGGAA
>Ga0079224_100003429_pt1 | contig 20034 bp, 10 predicted proteins | sample Stecom2015_FD_80414 | JGI IMG/M metagenome (GOLD analysis project Ga0079224, IMG submission 80414) | Agricultural soil microbial communities from Utah to study Nitrogen management - Steer compost 2015 | ecosystem: Environmental > Terrestrial > Soil > Agricultural land | place: USA: Utah...
ACCAAAGTCGAACCTTCAGGCACGGTAAGGGAATAGTTCCCGTCAAGGTCTGTAGCCGTGCCGATCCCCGTTCCGGGAATGGAAACTGTCGCTCCAGGAATGGGCTCTCCGGAGGCATCTGTCACGGTTCCTCTGACTGTCACATCAAAATAGGCACCCACAACGGGGAGCTCGTCTGCAATATCTTCATCTGCGCTTCCATTTGCAGCCAAGGAGGAGCCGATAGCTAGGGAGTGGATGACAAAGAGGATGATGAATAATTTGGAGGTGTAACTCACCTGTCGGAGTAGAGGTACTCTCATATTTTCATGGTTTGATTTTGGATTATTATTATTACTTATATACGAAATATTTCATTCGAATCAGGACATTTACGCCAACTCTGAGGTGAGGTAAAGACCGACCCTTCGGATATCCTCCCCCTTAGTTAATTGTCCTCTACCTTACCTGTCGCAGTCTACAAGACGGCACAGGTGAAGCTGCTATTTCGGCCATTACCTGCTCTGGCCCCTTGCTAGATGTTTTCACTGCGAAGCATCTTTAGCAAACCACCGGAAGTTGTTAATAAATGTTAATTATAGAAAAATAATAGTCAAAAACCAATAATTGGTTTCTCTTTATTTACCGGGCTTCAATTCAATTGCGTTGCTATTCTTTTTGAAAAAAAGGTTAGGCGGAAAATCAGGAACAAAGATGCTACACCAGCCTCTCGTACCGAATCGTCAACTCAGCCTATAGAACCGGTAAGAAATGGCTACTAGAAGTAAAAGTCCGCCCACAAACGCTAAAGCAAATGGAAGAGAAAAACCGTGGGCAATAAAACCCAATAGAGCCGGACCGGCCAATTGCCCTGCATATCCTATCGTCGTAATGGCCGGGAGGGCAACATGAACAGGTGTATGGGGCATGTTGCCCGCCGCACTAAAAAACACCGGGACGATATTGGCGCATCCCAAACCTACAAGCAAAAAGCCTAGCAGGGCCGTGCTCTGCCAAGGAGTCCCAACGGCAATAAATAAACCCACTGCAGCGACAATTGATCCATAGATGACCATCTGATGGGGGCTGAATTTACCCATCAGCCGGTCTCCCGTCAAACGCATCAACGCCATAGCCACGGAAAATACGGCATACCCCATTCCAGACCAAGCGATATCGAAATTCCGGTTGAACTGTAGAAAGACTGCGCTCCAATCCAGCATAGCCCCTTCTGCCAAAAACACAATGAAGCACATCAGTCCTAGATAAATAACCGGGGAGTTTGGCCAAGAAAATCGCCTATGTTGTTCCTTCACCTCTCGAGGCTGAAATGGCAACAAGTATTTATATAGACTGATAATGATAATCAGAAGGAGGCAAGAAATGGAAATTGCGGCGGCTAAAGGTGACAGGCCCGTCTTGATCAAAGCCCCTAATCCTAGCGCTCCCATCAATCCCCCAACGCTGAAAAAGCCATGGAAAGAAGACATGATGTGCCTTCCGTACAGCTTTTGAACCCTGATGGCTTGTTCGTTCATTGCCACATCAATAGCTCCTATCGCCGCGCCGAATAGAAATAAAGCCGCTGCCATTGCAATGGGGTTTACCAAAAGCAACAAAAGGGGCAAAATTAACGAAAGCGACACACCTCCTAATATCATAACTCTTCTGCTGCCATAACGCTGGATCAAGATGCCAGTGACCGGCATCATCACAATAGCACCCGCTCCTAAGCTGAGCAAAAGCACGCCCAACCCAGCTTCATTCAACCCGAGACGATCCTTGGTAAATGGCACCATGGGGGCCCAACTGGAAAGCCCCAATCCGCAGACAAGAAAAATCAAAAGAACAGCTCTTCGCAGCGGTTTATATGATTGCTCCATAGAAAATCCCTTTCATTAAAATGTTCCGCTTAAATGACGGCTATTTGTTCCGCTCGTTAGGCGCACTAGAATATAAATACGGGTGCAAACATAGTTACATTTCTTCAGGGAAAACACATGTCGGTTCATTTCAGCCAAGTTTTATAACACCCACAACCAATATGAAAGAAATTAGATGCTCAAGGGAGGATTAAAAAATAATAACACGACACAATAAAAAAACAAAGGGTATAATTTTTCTTTCACAGGCTATTCCGTAGTTTTGGCGTTTTCACCACTCCCGTCTAATCACCTAGTAAGCAATGGCGAAAAAAAATGATGAAATGATATCCGGTTCTGATGAGGAATTACTAAGCCGCTTAGCATGCGATGACGAATGCGCATTCGAAGTCCTTTATCGTCGACACTGGGCTCAATTGTTTGAAAAGGCATATAAGAGGTTGAAGTCTCGGGAGCAGGCAGAAGAAGTGGTTCAGGACATCTTTACCGCCCTGTGGCACAACAGGAATCAAATTGAAATCAATCATTCCTTTGTCGTGTATATTCACTCCGCCTTGAAATACCAAGTCATCGGTATTTATCGATCCAATGAAAAGAAAGAGAAGCACCTCAATATGATTCAAGAGCAGAACCAATATGAATACCAGGTAGAGGAGGCACTGCTTTATCAAGAACTGAATGCCGCCGTTGAAGCTGAAGTAGACAGACTGCCCTCCAAATGCAAAGAGGCATTCAACCTCAGCAGAAAAGAGCATTTATCGTTTAAAGAAATTGCCGAAGAAATGGAAATCTCTGTTAACACCGTTGAAAAACACATCGGTAAAGCTTTACGGATATTACGCACCAACCTCAAAGGCTTCATAACCTTAGCGCTCCCCAATCTAATCGACCTGCTGTAGCTTCTGTCCTTCTCCCCTTCCTCATCAACCCACGTACGGACTTATTAATAGCTTGAAGGGATCAATGTGAATCACAGATTATTTTTTTTCGCTTTTCTTTAAACTCGAATGGCGGTAGATGTCCAGTTGTACTACTACTATTATAGCGACAGATACTATCCCTTCATGAAAGAACATAATTCTAAAGACAACTTCCATAAAGATACGCGCAGAAAATTGGCAGAGGAAGAGAAAAAAGCTCTAGAAGAGTGGTATGACAACATGGAAGCGGAGGAAGGCTACCTGCATACGCTGTCAAAAGAAGAAAAGCAAGGATTGGAGAGCAAGATGCTAGCTAACATCAGAAACCAAATTAGTAGCGATAAGCCGGAGAAAACGGGCTTCCCATCCCCCTCTCCATCTTATTCAAAAGGTAAGCAAAGGTTTTTGGCATCAACCGTCTCCAAAGTAGCTGCCGTGTTAACCTTAGGGATTTTTATATGGTACGCAGCCGCACATATAGTGCATAGCTCCGACGAAATGATCGCTTATAGCACCAAAAATGGTGAGGTATTGTCGTTAACCCTCCCGGACAGTTCGACCGTGACATTGAATGGAAATACTACTATAAAATATTTGGCTGCTTGGGGGCCGAAGGCAACAAGGGAAATTTTCCTGGAGGGCGAGGCATTTTTCTCTGTTAAAAAGACCCAGTCTCAGCAGAAATTCGTCGTCCATACATCCGGGGATATCAGTGTGGACGTGTTAGGAACCGAATTTCTCGTATCGGATAGAAAAGACAGGAGCCAGGTAGTCCTTAACTCCGGCAAAGTGCAGCTCCTCGCCCCTGAGATACCGGGAGGAAAACCGATCGAAATGATGCCCGGAGAGATGATCCTTATCCACAACTCAAAGCCTTCGCAATATCTTCGGACACAAGTGAACCCGGACATCTACACCTCTTGGATCAATCACCAGCTGATGCTAGACAATACCAGCCTTAGCGAGCTCTGTGTTTTGCTTCAAGAAAATTACGGTTACACCGTAAGTTCAGCCGATCAAACGCTACTTCGTCAGCGGGTATCTGGATCAATACCCATGAAAGGCATTGACACACTGTTGAAGGATATTTCTGTAGCCTATGACGTCAATATTATAAAGGACCAAAACATCATCACCATCAGCAAGAAAAACGAAAAATAACACTCGAAAATACGACCCACAATCGGGACAGTACACAGTAAAACCAATAATATAAACCCAAATGAAACAAAAATCACCCCTCCTACGAAGTGGCTTGCTATTGCTCATTTTGAGTTATAGTACCTTCAGTTTTTCGGAAGAAAACATTCAATTTCAACCTCACTTGGAATTAGAAATTCCGACTCAGCAAAAAAACAGGGCTTTGAAAAACGTCCTAAAAGAATTGGAAAACAAGTACAAAGTATCCATTGCGTACAAAAGTGAGGTTCTCCAAGACAGGGTTGTAAAAACAGATCTAGGTTCTACCGAATCGTTGGAGGAAGTATTGCACGAGCTTTTGAAGGATCATCCTTTGGAATTTAAAAAGGTACGGGACGACTTTTATGTTATTGAAATGGAGCACGCTGTCCGTAAGCCTAACAGTTCCAGCAACAAAAAAAGGGTTGAAGACAGTACCGTCGAAGCAAACATCATTGTCAAAGGCACGGTGACCTCTGCCAGCGACCAACAGACTATACCTGGTGTAAATATCCTGATCAAGGGGACATCAATCGGAACAGTTACCGACTTCAACGGAGAATACACGCTTGAAGCTCCTGAAGACGGAACATTAGTATTCTCTTCTATAGGATATGCTACCCAAGAAATAAGCATCAACGGACGAGAAGCAATCGATGTGGCTTTGGCGGATGACTTGCAGAATCTCGAAGAGGTTGTGGTAGTGGGCTATGGCACCCGACTAAAAGAGGAGCTCTCAGGGTCGGTATCTTCCATCACAAGTGCCAAAATGAACAACTCCACAGAGGCAACAGCAATGGGTCGTATCCAGGGTCAGGTATCCGGCGTGACCATCACCAACTCCAGCACACCTGGAGGATCTGCAAACATCAGGATCAGGGGGTTAGGTACAATCAATGACTCCAACCCACTATATGTCATTGATGGAATCCCGGTAGGTCCCTCTAACGACATCAACCCAAATGACATCGAATCCATCTCCATTTTGAAAGATGCGTCTTCCGCGGGGATATACGGGACCAGAGGAGCCAATGGAGTGGTGTTAATCACCACCAAAAAAGGCAGGAAAAACCAAACACCGAGTGTCAACTTCAATGTGCGCACAGGCATCAAACAACCCGGAAACAGCTATGACTTATTAAACACCCAACAATACGGTGAGATGCTCTGGTTGACTGCTAAAAATCAGGGCAACATCCCTGGAACCAATTGGAGCCATCCGCACTATGGTAGTGGAGCAGAGCCCAGAATCCCAGACTATATTTTTCCGGTGGGCGCTATGGATGGCGATAGCGGAACTTCACCCGATAACTACAAATATGATCCTTTTGGAAGGGAAGTGTACGGCGGGATTGTAAAGGCCAATAAAACCGGTACCGACTGGTTTGACGAGATTACCCGAAACGGTCTCGCCCAAGAATACAATCTTTCAGTGGATGGCGGTGGCCAACAGGTGATTTATTCGGCATCAGCTGCTTACCTAGACGAGAACGGCATTTTGGACCACACGGGTTTCAAACGGTTTTCCTTCCGGAATAACACCGAGGCTACAGTCTTCTCTGATCGTGTAAAAATCGGACATTCGCTCATGGTCTCCCTTACCAAACCCCGCGGGAACCTGAGCGACAATGGCGAAGAGTCTCCTATCGCAAACACCTATAAACTTCAACCGATCATTCCGGTATATGATATCATGGGTAACTATGCTGGCTCCCGACCGATCAATCTAGGAGAGTCCCAAAATCCCCGCGCTCAACTTGACCGTGCCCGGCTCAATGAAGCCAGGAACTTCCGGGTATTGGGTAGCATTTTTGCCGAAGCAAAATTAATTGATCAGCTGACCTTGCGTTCTTTGTTTGGCTTTAACCACAGTGAACACAACGGCATATCCCGCAGGGTACCCACGCCGGAACATTATCAGATAGTCGTTCCTTCTGTAAACGCTTCTATAAATGACACCTTCCAATGGAACTGGAGCAACACGCTTGACTATAATGCGACTTTCGCAGACATCCACCGACTCAACATAATTCTCGGCACAGAAGCCGTTGAGAGCAAATCCACATGGTTCACAGGTTCCCGAAATGAATACTTCTCCCTTGACCCCGGTTATATGCAATTGTCCGCAGGAGAGGGTGAGCAGAGAAGTGCAGGATCGGGGAGTGCCTGGTCCCTTTTCTCTCTCTTCGGGCGTGTCAATTACAACCTGAACCGGAAGTACATTGCGGAAGCAACCCTCAGGCGGGATGGTTCCTCACGGTTCGGCCACTCCAACCGATTCGCCTTCTTCCCGGCAGGATCTCTTGCCTGGGTGGTATCCGAGGAAGGCTTCATGAGCGGTACCCGCGACTGGTTGGACTTTTTTAAATTGAGATTAGGGGCTGGTATTTCCGGAAATGATCGCATAGGCGACTACAACATCTACTCCACCTTTGGAACAGATATCACTCATGCCTCTTATGATTTGACTGGGTCCAATACGAGTGTGATATCGGGTTTTATGCCTGTAGAGTTGGGAAATCCTAACGTTGGATGGGAGACCACACAGACCACCAACTTGGGGCTGGACTTCTCCTTGTTCAGCGCGCTAAATGTAGCAGTAGACTTGTGGAACAGGAACACCAACGACATGCTTTACAGGCTGAGCATTCCTGAAGTGAGCGGAATTGCGACGGCCCCTTTCGTCAACATCGGCAAGATGCAAAACAAGGGATTGGACCTGCAATTGGATTATGGAAACGCTATTTTAGGTGGGCAGTTGACATACAACCTTACCTTGACACTTTCCCATTATAAAAACAGGGTAGTCAATCTATCTGATGAAGTTAATGAGGAAGTAATCATGGGGCATTTCAGAAACCTAAACTACTTGAGGTCCGCAAGTGGGCGATCCTTTCCTGAGTTTTACGGGTACATCGTAGATGGGTTTTTCCATAGTCAAGAAGAAGCTGATAGCCATCCGACAGCCTTTGGTCCGGGAGGAAATTACAACAAGCCGGGGCGCTTTAAATACAGGGATATCAATGGAGATCAGGTCATTAATAATGCTGACATGACGTATATAGGCAACCCACATCCGGACTTCACTGGAGGTTTTAATATGGACTTGGGCTACCGTAATTTTGATCTAGGCATTTTCTTCTATGGAAGCTACGGGAATGACATGATCAATCTATCAAGAAGATTCATTGACTTCGGGATGTTTGACAGCAACTACAGCACAGACGTGCTCTACAAATCTTGGGGCAGCCCCTATCTAAAGGATAACCGGGACGCAAAACTTCCCATTCACGACCTAAGTGACGGATCTATTCAACCCTCTACAGCCTTTATTGAAGACGCTTCCTTCTTACGCTTGAAAAACATCCGCTTGGGATATAGTTTTCCCGAACACCTGAAAACGCGCCTCAAGACGAAAAACTTGAGAGTTTATGCGCAAGTGACCAACCTCTTTACCTTAACCAATTATAGTGGTTTGGATCCTGAACTTAACACTTCTGCCAATTGGATGGGACTGGATTTGGGGTCCTGGCCCACACCACGTGAAATTACCTTAGGTCTCTCCATTGGGTTATAAATTATAGAAATAGATCATGAAAAATATACTCATCTTATTCATCACACTCCTCTTCTTGGGATCCGCAGTGTCCTGTTCAGAAGCTTTCCTAGACCACAAACCGCTGGGAAGCACTTCAGAAACCGTATTTTATAATGAAAAAGGGATAAACGCTTTATTAATCGGGGTTTACGGAGTAATCACGGGCGTCTCCCCCGGTGCGGGATATGGGGCTTCCATCCAGAATTGGGTTTATGGATCCATGATGTCTGATGATGCCTACAAAGGATCTGAATTCACCGACGCTGTCCCATTTAATTCTTTGGAACGATGGGAGACATTGACGGACAATATCTATGTGGCTGAGAAATGGCGTGCAACGCTAGGTGCAGGCGTGACCAGAAGCAATATGGTGCTGACGATACTGAAAAAAGCCGAAGACATCGATGCCTCTACCAAATCACGACTTGAGGGCGAAGTGCGGTTTTTGAGGGCGCTTTTCAATTTTGAAGCATGGCTCGTATTCAAAAATATCCCAATTATCACGGAAGACACGGAAGATCCAGCTTCAGTGACAAATATCAATCCAGAAGGTGCGGTGCTACAACACATCATCAGTGATCTGGAATTTGCTTGGAACAATCTGCCCGAAACGCAATCTGAGGTGGGACGCCCCACCAAATATGCTGCGATGGCCTTGGCCGCAAAAGCCTATATGCAAGAGCTTGAGTACGGAAAAGCAAAACCCTTGCTAGATGAAATCATCAATAGCGGAAAATATCAACTTGTATCCAGCTTCATGGATAACTATAGGATCGCAACCAACAACAACGCCGAATCGATTTTTGAAATACAAGCCAGTGTCAACGACGGTTCCAATGAATCTTTGAACGGAGAAATGGGGATCGGCTTGAATTTCCCTTACCCCGGGGAGATCAGTATGTGTTGTGGGTTTCATCAGCCTTCCCAAAATTTGGTTAACGCTTTTAAAGTAGACGCCAACGGACTTCCCTTATTCGACACGTTTAACGATGTAGATCTGAAGAATGATCAGGGAGTCGAGTCAACAGATGAATTTATCCCATTCGATGACGAGGTTGATCCCCGCTTGGATTGGACGGTAAGTCGGCGGGGAATCCCTTACAGAGATTGGGGCATCAATCCTGGAAGACGCTGGATAAGGGACCAGCCATTCGGAGGCCCCTATCAACCGGCTTCTAAACCGATCTTCAACCGCAAGGAAAAAGGAACCCTTTCTACAACCACCGGATGGAGGGCCGGAGTCAGTGCCAATAACTACCGCTATTTGCGCCTCACCCACGTGCTTTTGTGGAGAGCAGAAATCGCTGCTTTTGAAGGCGACTTGGAAGTAGCCCGTACTTACGTCAACATGATTCGGGAGCGGGCGGCCAATGAAGTGGTGATGGGAAAAGTGCTAATTTATAAATTTCCTTCCACAACTTATCCCTGGGGAGAAGGCACAACAGACAGTGACTATATGACGGGCGGAAGTGTGGACTGGTCCAAACCTGCTGCTAATTACAAAATCGGCCAATATCCTAGCTTTGCTAACGCGGCAGAAGCGATGAGAGCGGTGCAGTGGGAATTGCGGCTTGAATTTGCTACCGAAGGGCACCGCTTCTTCGATCTTCGAAGATGGGATCAACACACTAATCCGGAGTTTAGGGTAGATATGGCAAAAACGCTAAATGATTTTGCAGCCAAAGATCTAAGAATCCGCAATACCATGCAGGGTGCCGAGTTTAATCCAGAAAGAGACAAGTATTTGCCTATTCCACAAAACCAAATCAACCTTCAGCCGGATGTTTTGGTGCAAAATCCAGGATATTAATGTATATTTAAAGCAATGAAAATTAACCATATAGGGTAATTAAAGGTTAACATTGTTCAACCAGCTATTAGTTTTCTGCCATGTCCAGATATATATCCCGTGCATTTACAGTCCTTGTTGGTATCCTCAGCATGGGTTGCGATAACGAACCTAAGAGCTCCTCCCATCTTAACGCTGAGGACCAGATTAGCTATAACTTCCATGTCCGGCCGATCTTGTCTGACAACTGCTTTGCCTGTCATGGGCCTGATGCCAGTAAACGGGAGGCGGGATTAGGATTAGATACGCCGGAGGGCGCGTACGCTGCCCTGAAGGACTATCCCGATGTACATGCCATCGTTCCTGGAGACCCCAACAAATCCGAGGCATTCCGACGGATACTTTCTGATAATCCAGATGAGATGATGCCGCCTCCCTCCTCGAATCTTGTGCTAACACCGGAAGAGAAAGACATTATTAGAAAATGGATTTCTCAAGGGGCGCAATATGAACCTCACTGGGCTTTCGTCTCTCCCAAAAAGAGCCCCTTGCCGAAAGTGAAAGACAAGGATTGGCCGACGAATGAGATTGATCATTTCGTTTTAGACAAAATGAGGCAACAGGGGCTTAAACCCAATGCTGCTGCCTCTAAGGTCCACTTGTTGAAACGGCTGAGCATCGATCTTACAGGTCTGCCACCTGACCCAAGGATGATGGAGCGCTTTATAGCGGATGACACAGAGGATGCTTACGAGCAGATTGTAGATCAATTGCTGGCAGATCCCGCTTACGGAGAAAAACTCGCCGTGCTATGGATGGACGTGTCCCGTTACTCAGACTCGTATGGCTACCAGGATGACAACGTCAGAACGCAGTGGCCATATCGAGACTGGGTCATCCATGCCTTTAACTCCAATCTTCCTTATGACAAATTCATCACCTGGCAGTTAGCGGGAGATCTCCTGCCCAATGCCAACAAGGAACAGATATTGGCTACGGCCTTCAACCGAAACCACAAGTATACGGAAGAAGGAGGGGTTATTGATGAGGAATATCGTGTGGAATATATTCTGGACAAGACCAACACCTTCAGCAAAGCCATCTTGGGAATGACCGTTGAGTGCGCTCAATGTCACGACCATAAATATGATCCTATCTCCCAAGAAAACTATTTTCAATTGTACGCCTTTTTCAACAATACGCCAGAAAAAGGCTATGAAGGCGATGTCAGCCAGTCAAAGCCAGCCAAGACGCCTATTCTGTTTATCGAAAGTGAGGATACAGAGAAAATTCTAAGTTTCCTGAACAAGCCCGATACATCAAGAATAATGGTGTCGGTGATGGAAGAGCTTAAGGATACGGTCAGGCAGACCTATATTCTGAGCAGAGGACTTTACGACGCCCCCACGACCCCTGTATCGCCCGCTACCCCTCCAGCCATCCTGACTTTTCCGGAGTCTTTACCTAAGAACAGATTAGGGCTGGCGCAATGGACAGTGTCTAAGGAAAACCCGCTTACGGCGAGAGTACTTGTGAACTTGATCTGGCAGGAAATCTTTGGGACCGGCTTGGTCAAAACGGCAGGGGACTTCGGGATGCAAGGGGATCTGCCCACCCATCCAGAACTTCTGGATTGGCTTGCTGTGGATTTTATGGATAACGGCTGGGATATAAAAAGGCTGATCAAGCAAATTGTCACTTCTTCGACTTATAAACAGTCCGCAATCGTAGAACCTGACAAACTATCCAAAGATCCCGACAATCTCTACCTTTCCAGTGCTCCTAGACTCAGGTTGAACGCTGAAAACATCCGCGATCTTGTGCTGGCCAGCAGTGGCCTCTTGGTTAAGGAGATCGGTGGACCCAGCGTCAAGCCTTATCAACCCGACGGGCTCTGGGAAGCGGCCACATCCGGAAGAGGTGAACTGGCTGTTTACCGACAGGACAAAGGTGAAGCACTCTACCGAAGAGGTCTTTATACCTTCATCAAACTAACTGTGCCCCCTCCATCTTTGGGGATTTTCGATGCTAGCAATAGGGATCTCTGCGAAGTGACTAGGGGGAGGACAAACACGCCTCTTCAAGCCTTGGCGATGCTGAACGACCCGCTGGTACTGGAAGCTTCAAGGGTCTTAGCCACCCGCCTAGCAACAGCATACGACAGTCCTGAGCCTGCTATAGAGGAAGCCTTTAAACGGATTGTCTGCCGATTTCCCGACGAAGAGGAACTATCCATCTTAACGGCATACTATGAAGACGAGCTAGAGAAGTTCGGGTCGAATCCTGAAGATGCCACGAAAGTACTTTCCGTTGGAGAATTTCCAATGACAGAGAAGAAAACACCCGAAATAGCCGCCCTAATGCATGTGGTGGTTGCTTTATATAACCTAGAAGAAACAATAACCAAAACATAATGGAAAAGGAAGAGTTAGAACATGGATTAAACCTGAACAGGAGAAAATTCCTATCACGTATAAGCCTGGGTCTCGGAAGTGCCGCTTTGGGATCTCTGTTGATCCCGGACCTGTTATCTGGAAGACTTGCCTCGAATGAGGAGGCCATGATGGAGGCAGTTCCCCATTTCGCACCTAAAGCCAAAAGGGTGATCTACCTCTTTCAAAATGGAGCTCCTTCCCAATTGGAGTCGTTTGACTATAAACCACTGCTACGTGAAAAAATGGGGGAAGAACTCCCTGATTCTATTCGCCAAGGTCAACGGCTTACAGGAATGACGTCTGGCCAGGCTTCTTTTCCACTTGTTGGCTCCTATTATGGCTTTAAACAATATGGAGAGTCTCGTGCTTGGATCAGTGATTTATTTCCCCATACCGCAAAGATCGTGGACGACCTCTGCATCATCCGGTCTATGCACACGGAAGCCATCAATCACGATCCTGCGTTGACCTTTTTCCAGACAGGTGCACAGGTAGGCAATCGGCCCAGCATGGGAGCTTGGTTAAGTTATGGATTGGGTAGCGAAAACAACAACCTCCCTAGTTTTTGTGTCCTGCTCTCCAGAGGCAAAGGCAACGGTCAGGGGGTGTACTCAAAATTATGGACTAATGGGTTCTTGGACTCCGTGCATCAAGGCGTACAGTTCTCCAGCAGTGATGACCCGGTTCTCTACCTCAATGACCCACATGGCGTAAAAGGGACCGACAGACGGAGGATGCTGGACAAGATTGCTCAGTTGAATGAACTCAACTTTAAAGAGTTTGGGGACCCCGAGATCCATGCAAAAATACAACAATATGAAATGGCGTACAGGATGCAGACTGCCGTTCCCGAAGTAACGGATGTCTCCAAAGAACCTGCAGATATCGTAAAAATGTATGGTCCGGAATGCTTGGTTCCCGGCACCTATGCAGCCAACTGCCTGCTGGCCCGAAAGCTCTCAGAAAACGGCGTGCGCTTTGTGCAGCTGTACCACCAAGGCTGGGACCAGCATGGCAATCTACCGAATGAAATGGCTGGACAAGCCAAAGATGTGGACCAAGCTTCTGCCGCCCTCGTGACAGATCTCAAGCAAAGAGGCCTTCTAGACGAAACCTTGGTCATCTGGGGAGGTGAATTTGGGAGAACCAATTACTGTCAAGGTGCTATGTCCGTGAATAATTATGGTAGAGACCACCATCCCAAATGTTTCTCAATATGGATGGCAGGAGGAGGCATCAAACCAGGAATCGTTTACGGTGAAACGGATGACTTCGGTTACAACATCATCAAAGACCCAGTTCACGTTCATGATTTTCAGGCTACAGTGCTTCATCAGCTCGGAATTGATCATGAGAAAATGGTTTATAAACACCTGGGCCGCCGTTTTAGACTGACTGACGTATCGGGCACCGTGGTAAAAGACCTGATTAGTTAGGTTTTAGTCGCGTTTCTCCACCGGAATTCTAATAACAATTGCTATGCATACCCAAAAAACCAAACCGGTTTTAGAAAATATACTTCTGGGCAGTCACGTCTTTGTTCTCGTCCTTCTGCTGGCTGAGAGCAAATTGGCTATCCCCCTCTGGCTACATGTAGTTGGGCGGCTTCATCCGCTGCTTCTCCATTTCCCTATCGTACTGCTCTTACTTGCGATAGCCATTCTGCTATTTCCCCAGCTCCTCCGGAACAGCAAGGACCAACATTATTACGGAACCTACCTGCTGTTATGGGGGTGTGTACTATCCGCTTTTACGGTTATTGCTGGAATGTTTCTCTCTCTGGAAAACGCAGGAAGTTCTCCCCTGCTACAGAACCATAAATGGACAGGACTGGGAGTATTTTGGCTTTCCTCGCTCTTATACGTGTTTGCAGACAAACTTGTAGCTAGGCCGGTCGCCAAGACCGGACTAGTTGCCTTAATGGGGCTTCTTATTGTAGCCACTGGGCACTTTGGCGCTTCGCTGACCCACGGAGAAGACTTTATAACCGGCCCGCTGCAAAAAAATGACGTACAACTAGTAAGTTTAGAGGAAGCTGAAGTTTTCGAGCATGTCATTCAGCCTATACTTGAAAATAAATGCCTGAGTTGCCATCAAGCATCCAAGCAGAAAGGCCAATTGAGACTAGATGCAGTAGAGCACATTCTTCAGGGAGGCGAGTCCGGCCCTGCGGTGGTCCCTGGGGATGTAGAGAAAAGTCTATTGGCTCATCATATTCTATTGCCGCTGGAAGAAGAAGGGCATATGCCGCCAAAAAGCAAGCCCCAACTTACCGAGGATGAAACGGAACTGATTGTTGCATGGATTGCCAGCGGGGGCGAGTTTGAGAAAAAGGTTCTGGCCTACGAGCCAGCAACGCCCCTTTTTCAACTCGCCAGTCAGCGATTTGAGGATGTTCCTAAGGCTTATACCTTCAAGCCAGCGTCTCCTGATAAAGTCGCTTCCCTCAATAGCTTTTATCGCAAGGTGACTTCCTTGGGCGGGGGATCTCCCGCGCTTTCGGTAAGCTATTTTGGCCGACAGAATTTCGACGCAAAATCCCTCGAAGAACTTCATTCCATAAGCGAACAAGTGGTAGAACTGAACCTTAACCACATGCCTGTAAAAGATGATAATCTCGCTCCTTTATCCAAATTACCCCATCTGGAAAAACTATATCTGAATTTCACTGATCTTCAGGGAGAAGGTTTGAAACACTTGTCCTCCTTACAACACCTCTCTACCCTTTCTCTTTCTGGCAGTCCACTGGATGAAACGGCTTTGGCTCTACTTGGACAGCTGAATACGCTGGATTACCTCTATATCTGGAATACTGGACTAAGCGAAGAACAAATTTCCACGCTCCGAGATGCCCTCCCGCATGCCCTTATAGAAAGCGGCTTTTCCGACGATGGGACGGTTTATCAATTAAATCCCCCCACCTTAAAATTTGACAGCGCGTTCTTTCTGGGGCAGACGAAAATTGAAATCCTTCATCCCATAAAAAGTGCGGAAATATATTACACCTTAGACGGCTCCGAGCCCGATAGTGTTCATTCTACGCCATACACGTCGCCTATCTCGATTGACAGCAACGTCACTATTCGGGCCAGGGCTTTTGCTGAAGGATGGACCGGAAGTACCGAGACGGAGGCTGAGTTCATTAAATCGTCGGTGCGTCCAGACAAATACCACCTTAACTTTCCACCTTCGGACCGTTATAAAGGGGACTTGGTTAACAGCCTCTTCGACGGAAAGAAGGGCAAGCGGGATGTTTGGGACCTAGCTTGGCTGGGCTTTAATCATACACCTCTTGATGTTGAAATGGAGTTTGACCAACCTCGGGACATCAACGACCTTCAACTGAATTTCTGGTATCAGGCAGGCTCCTGGCTATTCCCTCCAGCTGAAGTTCAGATCTGGACGGCTGAAGAAGGAGGTGATTGGAAAGTCGCCCATCAATTCCGCCCCCCCATGCCTGGCAAGGATGTAGCCTCTGGTCTGAAATTACTTCCGATCCCTTTCAAGGCGAGTCGCATCCAAAAGATGCGACTCGTGGCAAAACCCACGATATTGCCTAAATGGCATGGTGCTGCCGGCCAACAGGGCTGGCTGATGATTGATGAACTGGTGATGAATTAATAAAGAATTTGTACAGGTATCCACTGCTATTATTAATTATTTGCATCGGGGCGAGTTCCTGTAGGAACGAGTCCCAACAAAAACAAGCGCCGATTCCAACCAGAATGGATTATATTCGGGCAATCCCTGGTAGCAACGATCCCATTCCCAAGGAACTGGTCCAAAGAGGGGAAGTTCTGATCGCCTACTCTGACTGCTATACCTGCCACACCAAAGGACAAAGATCTAAAGGGCCGGCATTTGAAGATATAGCCAAGCGATATCCCGTCCAACCTGGATACGTCGACATGCTCGCCCATCGCATTATTGCGGGAGGAAGCGGAGCCTGGGGGAGTCCTGTGATGCTCCCCCATCCTTTACTCAGTCATGAAGACGCAAAAAAAATGGTCTATTACATTCTTTCACTGAAAGACGATGGGCTGGTTCAACCGTAACAGACTTTATTGAGCATAACCTTTTATCTACGCAATAACCCAAAACACAATGAAACCCAAAGCCCCCATCTTGTCTCTTTATTTTATCTTGCTGTGCTTAGCTTCACCGAAGCCGCCACTTGCCCACGGAACGGAACCGTCAGGATTAGACGATTCTTTATATTCTCCCTCGTCTATAGAACGTGCTCATCTCCTTGAATCACAGTTCCCCCCAGAGGAACAAACTATACTGGTGAAAGGGACCGTCACATCCAATGGCAGCGGTGAAACCATTCCTGGAGTAAATATCATTATAAAAGGAACATCTATAGGAACCATAACGGATGTTTATGGCACTTATGAAATTGATGTACCTGAAGATGCGGTTCTTATTTTCTCCTCGATTGGGTACGCTACTCTTGAGGTGTCCGTCAACCGTCGCGCCTTGATCGATATTATCCTGGAGGAGGACATGCAAAATCTCGACGAGGTGATCGTCATAGGTTACGGCACGCAAAAAAGCAAGGACATCACCGGTGCTGTAAGTTCCGTATCCGATAAGGATTTTGCCGATCTCCCAGTTCAGGGGTTGGATCAGGCATTGGCTGGACTTATACCGGGTCTTGATGTAGTCTCAACCGGTACTCAACCAGGTTTCAATAGTCAAATCCGCCTGAGGGGAAACCGCTCATTCACCGCATCCAACGATCCGTTAATTATTTTAAATGGTGCGCCCTTCTATGGCTCCATCAACGATATCAATCCCTATGATATCCAATCCATTGATGTATTAAAAGATGCCTCATCCACCGCCATTTATGGATCTCGGGGCGCCAATGGCGTAATTATTATCACGACCAAAAGTGGTGACATCGGTCCCGCTCGATTTGTAGTGGAGAGTTATGCCGGCGCTCAGTTTCACTACGGGAGGCTACCCTATATGAACGGTTCACAATACGCAGAGCGAGGAAGAGAGGCGCTTCGACAAGCGGGAAATTATACAGACCCCGGGACCAATCCCGACTTGGATCAAAAATTCTTCGATCCAACCGAATATGGTAACATTATGGCGGGCAATTCATTTGACTACCCCGAAGCTCTGTTAAAAAACGGATTCCAACAAAAACATCAACTGTCAATTTTAGGCGGGTCGGAATCGATTAGCTATAATATCTCTGGAAACCTTTTTAACGAAGATGGACTACTCCCTGGCAGAAAGTTTAACCGTTACAGCGTCAGTACAAAGCTGGACGTCAAGTTTTCATCACGCGTCAGTGCGGGTACATCGATCTTACTCAGCCACAATAAGATGGAGGCAAAGGCCGATGACGGGATTTTAGCCGCTGCAATTCAAACCTCGCCCTTGGGCACGCCTTACGCGGAAGACGGGTCTCCCAGGTACCTTCCTACTGGTGATGGTTTTAGCCCTCATCCCTTGGCTGATTATGAGTGGGATGCATTTAGGTGGGACAATAAACGTTGGGCGGCATATGCTACTGCTTTTGTTGACGTGAAAATCCTTCCTGAGCTCACTTATCGGATCAATTTAGGAACTGACATAAAACTTCACAATATCAAATCGTCCCAAGGTCAATATTCATATGGAAGACGTGGAGGTCCTCCTGTTGCCGCTATCAGCCATGCACTGGGCAATCAAAACCTTTATGAGAGCATTTTGACTTTTGACAAAACGTTCCGTGATGTACACCAGCTGACCATAACTGGTATTCACGGCTTTCAAAACTCCAACGAAGAAACTGCCGGAATAAATGTCTCCCAACTCCCTTACGAACCTTCCAGGTACCATAACGTAGGAACCGCCCAAACCATTAACAGTGTAGCTTCTGATTTAAGAGAATGGAACTTGTTATCCTATGCTACAAGAATATTCTACGGGTATAGAAGTAAGTACCTGATGACCTTATCTTTCCGAGCAGATGGCGCTTCCCAGTTTTCGCCAAACCACAAATGGGGATACTTCCCTTCCTTAGCCTTGGCTTGGAATCTGTCTGAAGAGAACTTTCTCAAGAATTCCGAATTGTTGTCGAACCTAAAGGTTCGGCTAAGCTACGGCGTATCCGGTAACCAAGGCATATCACCTTACCAAACCCAGGGGAGCCTTAGCAGAAGCATTTATGCCTGGGACGAAACCCCCGCTTACGGGTACCGATCTTCCACATTAGCCAATCCGGATTTGAAATGGGAAAGCACAGAAACATACAACCTGGGCATCGATTTCGGCTTTTTGAGTGGGAAAATTCAAGGCAGCATGGAGATTTACAACACCAACACCTATGATTTGATCATGCTCCGGCTCCTACCTATCAATACCGGCTTCAATGAAGTGTTGGAGAACGTCGGAAGCACCAACAATAAAGGGTTTGAGTTGGGCCTCAGTTCCATCAACATAGACAACCCGAGCCTAAGATGGGAGTCTGGACTGACTTTCTATTTGAACAGGGAAAAGATTGTGGAGCTTTTCAATGGCAAAGAAGATGACATTGGCAACCAGTGGTTTATTGGCCACCCCATTCACGTCTATTATGATTTTAACAAAATCGGCATTTGGCAATCAAGCGAGCTTGCCGAGGCTGCGGAATTTAATAGGGTGCCGGGCCAAATTAAGGTTGAAGATGTAGATGGTAATAGAGCAGTAAATGACGCGGATCGAATCATCGTAGGCACCAGGCAACCTAAATTCGTGTTTAATCTTACCAACCGGGTTTCCTACGAACAATGGGACCTTTCTGCTTCAGTCTATGGTAGATGGGGTAATACCACCTACGTCGGACATTTTAATCCAGCATCCGGAAAAAGATACAACCACCTCAATCTGGACTACTGGACTCCCAACAATCCTACTAATGCGCATCCAAGACCGGATGACAATGTCCAAGGATCCTTGCAGGGAAGCAGCCAAGCGTATCGGGACGGTAGCTTCATTAGACTACGTCAGCTATCACTGGGTTACACTTTTGATCCTGCAATGCTTAATAAAAGCTTCTTAAAAAATGTAAGAATCTACGTGACAGGTGAAAATCTGTTTTACTGGACAAAGTCTGAGATGAGAGAATTCAACATGGAACCCGAATGGGCGGGCAATGCAGGAATTATGCCCGCTGTACGCACGATCGTGGGCGGAATTAATATTTCATTTTAAACCATCTGAAAATCAAGAGAAATTATAAAATATTTTGCACACTGTTAATAGCGGCGTGCGCTTGGCAAAGTTGTAGCGGTTATTTGGATGAAGAAAACGTCAGAGCGCCTACCGCCGACCAGCACTACCAAACTGCGGTAGGTTATAACGATTTGGTGAATGCAAGCTACCAATACCTTCGATCCTACTATGGGAAAGAAGAAGGCCACATGCTCACTACATTGGGCACAGACATTTGGGGAGCTGGATACGGCAGCGAACAATCCTTTAACAATTATGATGGCGGAATGGCACCAGGCCATGGCTTTTACTGGACAGTTTGGTCCGGCCTTTACCAAGGTATCGCCACTTGCAACACGGCGATTGGCCGAGCATCGGCGGTAGTGGATATTTCGGACGAAGAGCGTAACATACGACTTGGCGAGGTATACTTCCTAAGAGCCATGTACTATCATATCCTTGTGATGCATTGGGGAGCCGTCCCTTTGGAACTTGAAGAGATCAAGGAGGTACGAACAACGGCAGTGAGATCTCCGGAAGAAAATGTTTATAACCAAATACTTGAAGATTTGCTTAAAGCAGAGCAATTGTTGCCTGTGACGCCCTCCAACTATGGCAGAGCCACTAAACCGGCAGCCCAAGCTTTGCTGGCAAGAGTGTATCTCACCATCGAAAAAAATCAAGAAGCAGCCATATATGCCCAAAAAGTCATCAACGACTACAACTTCTCGCTGCTGGAAGACTATGCTGCCATCTGGGATATCAATAATGAGCAAAACGAAGAGATCATCTGGGCGGTTCAATATACGCGGGATGAGAGGCTCAATGCAGGGGGCAATCGTAGCCATTTATATTTTCTGATGGAGTATGACTTTGAACCAGGAATGACGCTTAATATCAACTACGGCCGCTCTTGGGTCCGGTATTTCCCCAGTCGTTTCTACCTCGATATGCTCCAAAACACACGTACAAAGGATTCGAGGTATGAAAAAGTCTGGAAGGAGGTCTGGTTTGCCAACAACCCCGGCACTTTGTTGCCGAACCAGGCCATAGGAGA
>Ga0079224_100003430_pt1 | contig 20030 bp, 13 predicted proteins | sample Stecom2015_FD_80414 | JGI IMG/M metagenome (GOLD analysis project Ga0079224, IMG submission 80414) | Agricultural soil microbial communities from Utah to study Nitrogen management - Steer compost 2015 | ecosystem: Environmental > Terrestrial > Soil > Agricultural land | place: USA: Utah...
GAGTTAGAGTTAATTCCTGAAAAAGTTCAAGAAGCATTACAAACCGCAGAAACAACTAAGGCTATAGCAGAAATTTATAAAGATGCTTCTAACTGCTTATATTTGGGTAGAGGGTATAACTTCCCTGTAGCTCTTGAAGGAGCTTTAAAACTAAAGGAGATATCCTACATTCATGCAGAAGGTTATCCGGCCGCAGAGATGAAACACGGACCAATTGCTCTTATTGATGAACAAATGCCTGTGGTAGTTATTGCTCCGAAACAAGAACATTATGACAAAATCGTAAGTAACATTCAAGAAATCAAATCTCGTAGCGGAAGAATTATTGCCGTTGTTACCAAAGGAGATATTCAGGTTAAAGAATTGGCAGACCATATTATTGAGATTCCTGAATCTTCGGATGCTTTATCTCCAATTATTACGACCATTCCACTACAACTATTATCTTATTATATTGCAGTAATGAGAGGAGCCAATGTTGACCAACCGAGAAATTTGGCTAAGTCGGTAACAGTGGAATGAGAAACATACAACCAAATAAGAAGATCTCTACACTCTGATATTTTGTACAAAACAAAAATAGGCAGGTTTCAAAACCTATCGATTTTTTTTGTACTTAAATACAACAAATTCTGAGTAATATGTTGTTTATCATATCTGTTTTTCGTTATTTTGGGGGCTATTTTGTGTTATAATGAAGAATGTAACAAATTCATTTTTCAAAGCAACCAAAAATTAAAGAATGATAACACATATACAGGGAAAATTAGTAGAGAAATCTCCGACAAATGTAGTAATAGATTGCTCAGGAGTCGGGTATTCTATAAATATTTCACTACATACATATTCACTTATTCCCGATTCTGAAAATATCAAACTTTTCACTTATTTACAGGTAAAAGAGGATGCACATACTCTTTTTGGGTTTGTAGAGAAGTCAGAGAGGGAGTTATTTAAAATGCTGATTTCTGTGTCGGGGGTTGGTGCTTCTACTGCCAGAACAATGCTCTCTTCACTTACTCCGAAACAAATTATTCAAGCCATAGCTTCTTCAGATATAGCAACTATCCAATCGGCAAAAGGTATTGGAGCTAAAACTGCGCAAAGGGTTATTATTGAGCTGAAAGAAAAAGTGTTAAAAGTATATGATTTGGACGAAGTTTCCACTATCTCAGACAATACAAACAAGTCTGAAGCGTTATCTGCTTTGGAAGTCTTGGGCTTTAACAGAAAATTGGCGGAGAAGGCAATAGATAAAGTGCTTAAAGAACAACCTCAGGCTTCGGTTGAAAATATTATTAAACAAGCATTAAAAAATTTGTAATTCGTTTGAAAACTATATATACTGACATATTAAAGGCGTTTGTTACAAAAGGTTTATTTTTCGGAATTCTATTTTTCGGAATAAGTCTACGTGCTCAGGAAGACGGAGCTGTTGTTCAGGATAGCGTAAAGACGGGATATGATACGGCAGATATTGAAATGAAAAATCCCTCGAGCATTAAAGATATTTATGAATATGATCCGGTGTTGGATCGATATGTGCTTAATAGCCGAATAGGAAATCTGAACATAGGATATCCGCTTTTTTTGACTCCAAAGGAATATGAAGATTTGTTTTTAAAAGAAAATATACGAAATTATTTTAAACAAAAAGCAGCAGCAGCTTCTTCTGACAATCCTGATGACCAACGAGACTTATTACCAAGTTATAAAGTTCACTCTAAACTTTTTGAAACCATTTTCGGCGGGAATACCATTGATATAAAACCAACAGGTACAGTAGAGCTTGATTTGGGGATGCGTTTTACAAAACAGGATAATCCTGCTCTTTCCCCGAGAAACCAAAAAAACTTAGGCTTTGATTTCAATCAAAGAATTAGTGTTGGGCTTAATGGAATGGTAGGTACAAGATTGAAGGTTACGGGGAATTATGACACTCAATCTACCTTTAATTTTCAAAACCTTATTAAACTCGAATATACTCCAACCGAAGACGATATTATTCAAAAAATTGAAGTCGGAAATGTAAGTTTACCTCTTAATACTTCACTTATCCGTGGTGCTCAAAGTTTGTTCGGGGTTAAAGCTCAGTTACAATTTGGTAGAACTACTTTTACGGGTATATTTTCAGAACAACGATCTCAAACCAAAGGAGTTACGGTTGAAGGAGGAGGGATGCTTCAAGATTTTGAGTTGTATGCTATGGATTATGATGCAGACAGACACTATTTCTTGTCACAATACTTCCGAAACAAATACGATGAAGCCCTAAAGAACTATCCTTTTATTGATAGTAGAGTTCAGATAACTCGTATAGAGGTTTGGGTCACTAATAGACAAAATCGTATTAATGCAACTCCTTTGGACGGATTTAATAACCGAAACATTATAGCTTTACAAGACTTAGGAGAAGCACAACTTCCGGGTCTTTCGGATAATCAAGTAGTGGTTATACACCCGAATCATATAGGCGGATTTTTTAATGTACCGGCTAATACACCTCCTGATAACAAAAATAACAAGTATGACCCAAAGCAAATAGGTTCGAACTATCTGAAAAGCAGTATTAGAGAATTGTCTTCGGGAAATGAAGGTTTTAGAGATGATATTAAAGGTAATATCAATGAAGGAACGGATTATATCAAGCTCGAAAATGCTCGCAAACTAACCCCTAATGAGTTTACATTCCACCCTCAATTGGGATATATTTCTCTTAATCAGCGTTTGAATAATGATGAGGTTTTGGCAGTAGCTTACCAATATACAATTGGAGGGCAAGTGTATCAGGTTGGGGAATTCGGGACGGATGGAGTAGATGCTACAGTAGTAACTCCGAATCCTGACCCGGATAAAGGGTCTGTCCCTACTACTCAAGCGTTGATTTTAAAAATGCTAAAAAGTACCATCACAAATGTAAACCAACCGGTTTGGAATTTGATGATGAAAAACATTTATACCATTCCGGGAGGAACTCAACTTGAACAAGACGGATTTAGATTCAATATTTTATATACAGATCCTTCTCCTTTAAATTACATTACTCCAACCGAAAATTCTCCATGGAATGAAGACGATGAAAATTATCCGTTCAATATTCCTTTGTTGCGACTTTTCAATTTAGACAGATTGAACTATAATAATGACCCTCAACTTCCGAACGGAGACGGATTTTTTGACTATGTAGCTAATCCGACAGGAAACAATCCTCTATCGGAACAAGCCCAGTATGGAAATTTGGGGAACCAAAACAACCAGAACAATCCGATAGGAGGAATGGGAGGAGGTTATGGTAATAATCAAGGACAACAAACCAGTACTAATACATTTAACGGAATCACGATAGATCCTCGTTACGGAAGGATTATTTTTACAACTGTCGAACCTTTCGGAAAACATCTTTTCGAAAAACTGAAGAAATCATCTAATTCTCTTGAGGATTATAATGATGAAACTACTTATAATTCAGATCAGAAAAAATATGTTTTCGCTAAGTTATATCGAAGCACTCAAGCAGCTTCATTGCAAGATAGTGATAAAAATAAATTTTTGTTGAAAGGGCGTTTTCGTTCTACAACCGGAGACGGAATTTCTATTGGAGCATTTAACGTGCCTCAAGGCTCTGTTATTGTAAGAGCAGGAGGGAGAGTGCTTGTTGAAGGACAGGATTATACGGTAAACTATCAGCAAGGTAAAGTATACCTACTTGACCCGTCTTTACAAGCTTCAGGAATTCCGGTAGAAATTTCTGTTGAAAATAACCAGGTGTTCGGACAACAAACCAAACGCTTTTTCGGATTCAATATTGAGCATAAGTTTAGTGATAATTTTGTTGTAGGAGGTACCTTTTTGCGAATGTCAGAAAAGCCTTTTACTCAAAAATCAAGTTATGGAATGGAGTCTGTAAACAATACGATTTACGGGTTAAATTTCAATTATTCTACCGAAGTACCTTTCTTTACTCGTTTGGTTAATAAATTGCCTAATATAGATACAGATGTTCCGTCTAATTTTTCAATAAGAGGAGAGGTCGCTGTACTCAGGTCAGATACTCCGAAAGGTGATAAATTTGATGGAGAAGCAACAGTGTATGTTGAAGATTTTGAAGGATCTCAGACTAACATTGATATGAAAGCTCCTTTATCGTGGAGCTTAGCAAGTGTTCCTATTGGTTTTGGAGGGGAACTTCCGAACCCTATGCCCGAAGACGCACCTACGTCAGGATATCGAAGAGCAAAACTTTCTTGGTATACTATTGACCCTATTTTTTATACCAGTCAAAGACCTTCGGGAATAAGTCAAGATGACTTATCTTCTAACAAAACAAGAAGAATTTATGTTAATGAGTTATATCCTGTAAATGATATTCCACAAGGACAATCAACAGTAATTCCGACCTTAGACCTTACTTATTATCCGTCCGAAAGAGGACCGTATAATTTTAATCCGCTTGCTAATGGAACTAATACACTTCCTGACCCTCAAAACAATTGGGCGGGAATCATGAGAGGAATTACTTCTACCAATTTTGAACAAGCAAACGTTGAGTATATCCAGTTTTGGCTTTTAGACCCGTTTGTAGGAAATCCCGGAGATGCAGCTAATCCTTTCAATACAGGTCAGTTGAGAATTAATTTAGGGGAAATTTCAGAGGATATTCTAAAAGATGGGAGAAAGATGTATGAGAACGGACTTCCTGAAGCCGGGTCTAATCAAGCAACAATTCCTACAGCTTGGGGGCAAGTACCTGCTTCTCAATCACTTATTTATGCATTTGATACAAATGAAGCTAACAGAGCAGCCCAAGATTTAGGTTTTGATGGACTTACGGATGATGATGAAGCTTTAAAATTCCCTGAATTTGCAGGGGTTGACGATCCTGCACAAGATAATTATCAGAGCTTTTTGAGTGCTCAAGGAAATGTTATCGAAAGATATAAAAGATATAACGGAACACAAGGAAACTCTCCGGTTAGTGTTTCAGGAGATAATAGAGGAAATACCACTTTCCCGGATGTTGAAGATGTAAACAGAGACAATACAATGAATACTATTGATGCGTATTATGAATATACCATCAATATTCGTCCGAATATGCAAGAAGGCCAAGATTATGTAACGAATGTACTAAATACTACAGCTTCTCTTCAAGGTCAAGGACCTAATGGAGAAACTACTACGCCTGTAAGATGGATACAATTTAAAGTGCCGATTATAGACGGGGAGGCAAAAGGAGGAGGAATTTCTGACTTACGTTCTATTCGTTTTATGAGGCTCTTTTTAACAGGATTCTCGGAAGAAATTACCCTTCGTTTCGGTTCTCTTGATTTGGTTCGCAGTGAGTGGAGACGTTATACTTATTCCTTAGACCCTCTTGAAGATAATTCTACAGACCTTTTAGACAATACAGCTTTTGATGTGCAAACGGTAAACGTTCAAGAGAACGGAGATCGTTATCCTATCCGTTACATAACTCCTCCGGGTGTACAAAGAGAGCAGCTTTATCAAAACAATACACTTATCAATCAGAATGAGCAATCTCTTTCATTGAGAATCTCAAGTGCAGACGGAACATACAACGGAGGTTTGGAGCCGGGAGATTCTCGAGCAGTTTTCAAGAACGTAAATGTAGATATGCGTCAGTACAAAAAACTGAAAATGTTTTTACACGCTGAAGCTCTTCCTATAATTTCAGCTGAAAACCCGAACGGAGAGACCAATCCGTTACAAGATGACCAAATGGTTGCTTTTATCCGTTTTGGAAATGACTTTACACAGAATTTCTATCAGGTAGAGATTCCTTTGAAGGTAACACCGGAAGGAGCCATTTTGGACACAGATGTTTGGCCACAAGCCAACAATATGGATATTAGTTTAGATTTGCTGACAAAATTGAAAATTCTGGCAATGAGTGCCGATTTATCAAATTTACCTCCGGACGGAATTTTCTATAAAAATGTTTCAGACCCTGAAATAGGAGGCCCTGCAGATAGCAATATGAGAATTGGTATTAAGGGAAATCCGAACTTTGGATATGTTCGTACATTGATGCTTGGAGTTAAAAACAATACGGATAATACTAATATTAGGGGGGAAGTATGGTTTAATGAGCTTCGTTTGGCTGAAATGGACAATAGGGGTGGTATGGCTGCTACTTTAAGCATGGATACTAACTTTGCCGATTTTGCCAATTTTACGGCTACAGGTAATATGAACACTATCGGTTTTGGAGGTATAGAAGACAGACCTGTTGAACGAAGTAGAGAAGATAGGTATCAATATAATATTGTTTCTTCTTTCCAGTTAGGAAAGCTTTTACCAAACAACTGGAGAATACGATTACCGTTCAGTTATTCATACGGAGAAGAATTCATCACTCCGGAATATGACCCATATTATCAAGATATACGCTTAGAACAATATCTTGACCATGCTCCGGCTTCGGAACATGATAATATCAGAAACAGGGCTATAGAATATACTAAAATAAAAAGCATTAACTTCATAGGAGTGAAAAAAGACAGAGCTCCTGAGCAAAAACCACAAGTTTATGACCCTGAAAATATAACATTATCGTATTCTTATACCCAAACCAATCATCACGATTATGAGGTAGAAGATTTGCTTGACCAACAGGTGCAAACTACAGCTGACTATAGCTATAATTTTGAAGCCAAGCCGGTTGAACCTTTCAAAAATTCAGAAACGATGAAGAAAAGCAGATACTGGAAGATATTACAAGACTTTAACTTCAACTATTTGCCGTCAAGCATTACCTTTAATACAAGTATTCTCAGAAATTTCAACAGACAACAATTCCGGATGGTTGATGTACAAGGGATAGGTATTGACCCAATGTACAGACGAAACTATATGTTTAATTACAATTACGGATTTAACTATAATCTGACTAAAAAGCTTAAAATCAATTATAATGTAACCACAAGTAATATTGTTCGTAATTATCTGGATGAGAACAACGCTCCAATAGAATCAAACACTATTTGGGATGACTTCTGGAATACGGGAGAAGCTAATCAGCATACTCAACAATTAGCAGTAAATTATGAGCTTCCGTTAGAGAAACTTCCGTTTTTGAGCTTTTTGAAATCTACGTATAATTATACTTCTAACTATAATTGGCAACGTTCTGCTGACGGATTGCGATTTATAAAAGTAGGAGAAGACCAATATTATGACTTAGGAAATACCATTCAGAATTCAAACACGCATCAATTGAATACTACTCTGAATATGGATATGTTTTATAAGTACATAGGTCTTACAAAACAATCTCAAACCAACAGAAGACCTTCTGCTGCAGCGGCTCCGGGACAGAGAATTTCCGGTGGAAATCAAGCTCCTACTCAACAAAGAGGAGTATTTATGGATGGGCTTATCGGAGTTGTGACCAGTTTGAAAACGGTTCAATTAAATTATTCTGAAAATAACGGAACAGTTCTTCCGGGATATTTACCGTCTATCGGGTTTTTAGGTACTTCACGTCCTACTTTAGGATTCGTGTTAGGAAGTCAAGAGGATATTCGATATGAAGCTGCTCGCAATGGTTGGCTTACAAACTATCCTGACTATAACCAAAACTTTACTCAAATCAATACCAAAACATTGAACTTTACAGCTTCTTTAGAACCGTTCTCAGATTTCAAAATAGATTTGATAGCAGACAGAAGTATTACGGAAAACTATTCGGAGCAATATGATGTTACAGACGGACAGTATAATTCTCGTTCTCCTTACAGCTTCGGTAATTTTTCTATCTCGACTAATATGATTAGAACGGCTTTTTCAAGAAGTGACGAGAATTTCTCTGAAGCTTTTCAACAATTCCGAGATAATAGAATTATTATTGCAAATCGTTTGGCACAACAAAGAGGGGTGGTAGACGTCGGTCCTGACGGATTCCCGATAGGTTACGGAAAAACCTCTCAGGAAGTGTTATTGCCGGCTTTCTTTGCAGCTTATACAGGACAAAGTGCTTCAGGAGTTTCTTTGGGAGTGTTAAGAGATATTCCTATTCCGGGGTGGAATATTCGCTATACAGGACTTATGCGTTATAAGTTTTTCAAAGATAAGTTTAAACGTTTTTCTATACAGCATCAGTATAGTGCGACATATTCGATAAATTCGTATCGTTCTAACTTTGAGTATGACCCAAACCAACAGGTAAATCCTGACGGAAGCGAAAATTATCAGCCAAAAACCATTGTTTCGAATGTGAACTTCATAGAGCAATTCAATCCGCTTATCAGAGTTGATTTTGAGATGAAGAATTCGGTTCAGATTAGAGCAGAAGTTAAAAGAGAAAGAGCTTTATCTTTGAGTTTTGACAATAACTTGTTAACGGAAATGCAAGGACGAACTTATACTTTGGGAACAGGTTACAGAATTAAGGACGTTATTATCAATACAAGATTAGCGGATAATCCGACAAACACAATTAAAAGTGATTTGAATCTCAAATTGGATTTAAATTTTATGAACAATAAAACAATTGTTCGTTATCTGGATTATGACAATAATGAACTGGGAGGAGGACAAAATATGTGGTCTGCAAAATTTACGGCTGATTATGCTTTTAGTCGTAACTTTACCGTAATTTTGTACTATGATCACTCGTTCTCGAAAGCGGTTATTTCAACAGCTTATCCGATGACGAATATCAGAGCAGGATTTACTTTGAGGTATACGTTCGGAAACTAAAACAGAATACTAAACTTTATACAAAATAAGATGAACATTCCAAGTAATTTAAAGTACACAAAAGACCACGAATGGGTGGTTATTGAAGGCGATATCGCAACAGTAGGAATTACAGATTTTGCCCAAAAAGAATTAGGAGACATTGTTTATGTTGAGGTCGAAACTCTTGACCAAACCTTGTCTAAAGAAGAAGTTTTCGGAACGGTAGAGGCAGTAAAAACCGTTTCTGATTTGTTTTTGCCTTTATCGGGAGAAATCATTGAGTTCAATGAAAACCTCGAAACAAATCCGGAATTGGTAAATACAGATCCTTATGGTGAGGGGTGGATGATTAAAGTGAAAATTTCTGATGCTTCAGAAATTGACTCTTTACTTTCTGCTGAGGATTATAAAAAAATTATAGGTGCATAAAAAAATACGCTTTGGACTTGCATTGACTTGGACTTGTGCTGTAGTTGTTCTGAGTCTGATTTCTTTTTCACAAGCTCCAAAAGCCATTGTTGATTTTGCATCTTATGACAAGGTAGCTCACTTTGTGTTTTACCTTGTATTTGTTTTTTTATGGGGGAGCTATATTTTTTACAAAGAACAAATACAAACTCAAAAGTTGTTTTTTTTGTTTTTTGTAGCTCTTATTTTCGCCGGAGTTATAGAAGTTTGTCAAGAATTGTTTACTGAAAGAAGAACGGCAGATCGATATGATATGTTGGCAAATTTTGTAGGTGCTTTGTCGGGGATGGCAACTTTGTATTTTTACAAAAAATATAAAAAAAAACTATGAATATCAGAGAATATTTGGATTCCACCTATTTGAAAACACCGGAACAAGCAAACCTTTCTGCAGAAGAAAATATGAAAGAGGCAGAAAAGTTTGTTTGTGAAGCTATTGAGGAGAATTTCAAACTAATAATGATTCGTCCTGAAGTAGTTAAATTGGCAAGAAAAAGAGTTGATGAGGCTCAATCAGAAGTATTGGTCGGAACAGTAATAGATTTTCCTAATGGGGACTCGTCTGTGGAAGACAAATTAAAAGAGGCTCGACAAGCTATTGAAGACGGAGCAGACGAATTAGACTTCGTGATTGATTATAAAGCGTTTAAAAGAGGAGACTCGCAAAAGCCTAAACAAGAAGTTTTAGAATGTACAAAACTTGGATTGAGTCACAACAAAACAGTAAAATGGATAATTGAAACAGCTGCTCTCTCCCCGATGCAGATTGTTCAGATTTCTGCTTTGGTGAAAAACGTGATTATGGCTCATTTTGACGAAAAAGTATATGACAAGGTATTTGTAAAATCGTCAACAGGATTTTATGTTACTCCAAATGGAGAACCTAATGGAGCAACCATTGAGTCAATTAGATTGATGATTGAAAATGCCTTCCCTCTCCCTGTAAAAGCTTCGGGAGGCGTTCGTTCTTTTGAAGAAGCAGAGCGAATGATACGCTTGGGAGTAAAACGAATAGGAACTTCATCTGCAAAAATTATCGCGGAAAGAGGGACTTCAAATAATACATATTAGTATGAAAAAACAGTTACTTACACTTTTATTGATTGGATTTCAAATTACATTTGCTCAGAGGTCTGTTTCTGAGAGGCCTCCTGTTTTTGAAGGATGTGAAGAATTAGATATTAGAGCTACTGAGATTTGTTTTTACAATAAAATACAAGAGTTTGTTTTTCAGAACTTTCAAACTCCCGAAGAGTTAGTTAAACAAAACTATAAATCCAATATAATTGTTCTTTTTGAGGTAAATAATACAGGAAATTTTAAAGTGTTACATATTAATACTTCTCATCAGGAGATAAATGATGAGGTAAATCGGGTTTTTTCTAAACTTCCTAAAGTTAGCCCTCCGGAATATAACGGAAAACCTGTGTATGTTAAATATACTCTTCGATTTTCGATTCCGTTAAAAGAACCGCAACTTATGTCTTTGGAATTAGCAGAAGAAAAGCAACCTGTTTTTGTAAAAACAAAAAATAAACCACTTAAAGAGTTAGACAGTATTGTTTATCATAACTTCGATAATCCTCAACTGAAAAGCCAACTCAATATTCCTTTTTCTCACAGTTATTATGCTCAGTTTGACAGGGCAATGAATCAGGTAGGAGCTAATAATCACACAGCTCAAAAACCTTATACTTATTCCGAAGTTGCCAAATATTATGACTTGGAACAAAGTCAGAAAGAACTTTACAAAAATAAAGAAGGTTGGTGGGGGCGTAAGTTTTGGAATGAAAACATGGTTACTATTCAAGGAGAGAATTATTGGTTTACGATGAATCCTATTGTGGACTTACGTGTCGGAGAAGATACAGACAGCAAAAAAACAACTTATAATAATACCAGAGCATTACAAATTCAAGGAGCTTTGGGTAAACAGCTACATTTTTCCACAACGCTATATGAAAGTCAAGGTCGTTTTGCGGATTATTACAACCAATATGCAATCTCTATTCGACCAAGTGGAGGAAATCCGGCTGTAATTCCGGGAATTGGTATTGCCAAAGAATTTAAAACAGATGCTTTTGACTTCCCCTCAGCTGATGCTAATTTGACTTACTCACCAAATCAATTTATCAATCTTCAGTTGGGTTACGGAAGAAACTTTTTAGGAGACGGTTATCGTTCGTTATTACAAAGTGACGGAACTTCTCCATACCCATATTTTAAAATAAACACGACTTTTTGGAAGATTAAGTACACCAATACTTATATGTGGCTTAAGGATTTAAGAGAGGAAGTCACTACAGACAGAGCTTATGCCACAAAGTATATGGCTAACCATTATTTGAGTTGGAATATTTCTAATAAATTCAATTTAGGGGTTTTTGAATCGGTGGTATGGACAACCTCTAATGATAGAGGGTTTGATATGAATTTTGTCAATCCTATTATTTTTTACAGAACAGTCGAGTTTAACTCATCTTCTAAAGCAGGAAATGCACTTTTAGGACTTACAGGGAAGTACAAATGGAATAACGAAGTTAATTTTTACGGACAATTTTTAATTGATGAATTTTCGGTTGATGCAGTGAAAGAAAGGAACAAGAGTTGGAAAAATAAATTCGGATACCAATTCGGAGCAAAGTATTATGATGCTTTTGGGATTGATAATTTGTTGCTTCAGGCAGAATATAATATTGTTCGTCCGTATGTATATTCACATTCTGACCCGATTACTAACTATGCTCATAATAACCAAAGTATGGGGCATCAATGGGGAGGAAACTTCAAAGAGTTTATTTTTGTAGCGAGATATTTTAAAGGAAGGTATTTTGCAGATGCAAAAGTAACTGTCGGAAAACGAGGGTTAGATTTTAATACAGAGGATGATGACTATAATTACGGAGGAAACATCTATTTGGATTATGAGGAAAATCGTCCGTATGATACAGGAGTAAAGGTGGGGCAAGGAAATACAACAAAAGTATTTATCGGAGATATTCAGGTGTGTTATTTGATAAACCCGAGCACGAATTTAAAAGTTTTTGCAAACGTTATTTACAGAAACTTTGATCCGACAGCAGAGACCACAAATACTTTCAAGCAGAACTCTACTTGGTTTACAATAGGAGTTCGTGCAGATTTGTTCAACTGGTATTTTGATTATTAGATTTTAAGTAAGGAAATAAACAAAACCCAGGGCAACATTGTCTGATGCTTTTTTTAATAGTTATTTTTTATTCAACAGAATCAACATTGATACCTTGTTTTTTTAGGATTGACCTTACTAAGACAGCAAAAATAAACAGATAAGTAAAACAAAAAACAGCTATACTATATGATTGGTGTATCCCAATCATATCGGCTAATTTTCCTTGAATTGGAGGAATAATTCCTCCTCCTAAAATCATCATGACCAAAAAGGCAGAACCTTGAGAGGTGTATTTTCCCAACCCTAAAAGAGAAAGATTAAAAATAGCAGGCCACATAATACTACAAGCCAATCCTCCTGCCAAAAACGCATATATAGCAACTATTCCTTCTGTCAAAAGCCCGATAATCATTGCTGAAATACCCAAAAGAGAAAATACAAGTAGAGTTCGGGCAGGTTTGTCTTTTGAAATAAAGAAAGCTATAATTTGAATAAAAACACAAGCCACATAGTAATATAAAGGAGTCATGTCTTTTCCGGAGATAGTATTGACTGCTAAAATCACCGAAAAAGCAATCAAAGGAACAATTATCATTGCTAATGTTTTTTGGTTTTTATTCAGATTAAAAACCGAAATAGCTCCTGCCCATCGTCCTATCATTAAGCTTCCCCAATACATCGAAATGTATTTTGCCGTATCAGAAACTGCCATATTTCCAAATTCTTCTGTCTGAAGTAAATCGCTCAAGTTACTTCCGATGGCTACTTCTACTCCTACATAAATAAATATAGCTAACATTCCCAAAACGAGTTGAGGATACTGCATTGCTCCCCATCCTTCTTTGTTTTTTCGGGAGTTGGAATAAGCAAATAACAGTCCTCCGACAACTACGGTCAGGGCTCCTAAAAGCCACAACATTCTCTTTTGTTCCAAGGGATGTTTCAAATCTGCAATTTGAGATTTTTTGAATGCTATTTCTGATTGTACTTCTGCGTTGCTGAACTGTAGCTCACCTAAAGCTGAAACTTCAGTGGAGAGTTGTTCAATAGTCAAAGCTTCCGGACTTTTATAACTATTAAAAACCGGTACGAAAGCAAAGAGTAAAAGCACTGTCATAATAACAAGCGTTAGGAGAGCCTTTTTGGATTTTTCTACTTTTTCATCTGATATGCCGTCAGGTAGTTTTTTAGAGAAAGAAAAAATTGCAGCAGCAGTAACAAATAGGATTCCTACGCATACATACAACCAAATTACTTTGCTTAGCCCTAAATTGGCGATTTGTTCATCTGAAACCGACGCAGCCGAACCGAATAATGCTAATCCCACAATAATAGGTCCGATAGTGGTTCCGAAAGAGTTAATTCCCCCTCCGAGGTTTACTCTGCTTGCACCTGTTTTTGGATTACCAAGTAAAATAGCAAACGGATTGGCAGCCGTTTGTTGTAACGAAAATCCTAAAGCTACAATAAATAGACCTATTAGCATAGCAATATAGACATTCATTTCAACTGCGATAATCATTGCTCCTGCGCCTAAGGCTGAAAATAACAACCCGTAAACGATACTTTTTTTGTAGCCCCACTTGCCGACAATGTCTTTCCCTTGAAGAGTACCTAAAATAAAAAGCAATAAAGCTCCGAAGTAGTAAGCTGTGTAAAAAGCAAAATCAATGAGTTGTGACTGAAATTGGTCTAATCCAAAGTAGCTTTTGCAAAACGGAATAAAAATACTGTTTCCTGCTGCTATAAATCCACAGAAAAAAAAGACAATTACTAATGTATAGAGAGCAGGATAGTTAGTTTTTATGTTATTATTCATAAAATGATTTTTGGGATAAAAATAACATAAATTTATTCTTATTCCTGCTTCTCAGAGTATAAAAACAAAAAAAGTTACCCAAAACAGGTAACTTTTATTTTGAGCCTCCAGAGGGATTCGAACCCACGACCCCGAGATTACAAATCACGTGCTCTGGCCAACTGAGCTATGGAGGCAATCAGTACTTAATTGCGAGTGCAAATATAGATAAGATTTTGTAACCAACAAATAAAAAATTATTTTTTTTGAAGAAAGCTTTGGTTGAGTTATTGAAACTTTTGCTATCTAACTGATGAAGTTCCAAATATTTTTATTTTTGGTAATTTCTAAAAAGGCTTCACGGAGTTTTTGATGTTCCGGGAGCCTTAATCCGGCATCTTTTCGCAAAATATCAAAAGCGGTAGCTCGGGCAAGAGCTAAAATTTCTCGGTCTTTGACAATATCGGCAATTTTCAGATTCAGAATACCGCTTTGTTGAGTTCCCATCAAATCACCCGGTCCACGAAGTTTTAAATCAACTTCGGCTATTTCAAATCCGTCATTGGTCGAACACATTGTTTCTATTCGGGTTTTACTGTCGTTAGAAAGTTTGTAAGAGGTCATCAAAATACAATAACTTTGGTCAGCTCCTCGTCCTACTCTTCCTCTGAGTTGGTGCAACTGCGAAAGCCCGAATCGTTCCGCACTTTCAATTATCATAACCGTTGCATTCGGGACATTTACTCCAACTTCTATAACCGTAGTGGCTACCATAATATTGGTTTTCCCTTCAGCAAAACGCTTCATTTCAAAATCTTTGTCTTCGGGTTTCATTTGTCCGTGAACTACACTAATACTGTATTTCGGAAGAGGGAAATCCCTTGAGAGAGCTTCATAACCATCCATCAAATCTTTATAATCCATTTTTTCGGATTCCTGAATAAGTGGAAAAACCACATATACCTGACGACCTTTTTCAATTTCGTCTTTCATGAATTTCCAGACTTTTAATCTCGAATTATCGTAACGATGAGTGGTGATTACGGGTTTTCTCCCTGCAGGAAGTTCATCAATTACGGAAATATCCAAATCTCCGTATAAACTCATTGCTAAAGTTCTCGGAATCGGAGTAGCTGTCATTACCAGAATATGTGGAGGAATGTCGTTCTTTTTCCAAAGTTTTGCCCGTTGAGCCACCCCGAATCGATGTTGTTCGTCAATGACGGCTAAACCTAAATTTTGAAACTGTACTTTGTCTTCTAAAAGTGCATGTGTACCTACTAAAATTTGAAGTTGCCCGTTTTTTAATTCTTCGTGAATTATTTTACGTTCGGATGTTTTGGTCGAACCGGTAAGTAATTTGATGTTGATGTTCAGATTTTTGGCAAATTCTTGTATACTCTCAAAATGTTGAGTTGCCAGAATTTCGGTGGGAGCCATAATACAAGCCTGAAAACCATTGTCCAAAGCTAAAAGCATCGACATAAAGGCGACAATGGTTTTTCCTGAACCCACATCACCTTGCAAAAGTCTATTCATCTGGGCATTACTGCCTAAGTCATTCCGAATTTCTTTAATTACGCGCTTTTGAGCATTAGTAAGTTCAAAAGGTAAATGATTTTGAAAAAAAGTATTGAAATATGTTCCTACTTTTTCAAAAGTATGTCCTTTTATTTTATTTTTCCTGATAAGGTTTTGGGTAATTAGTTGTAGTTGAATAAAGAACAACTCTTCGAATTTTAGCCGAAATTGAGCCTTTGCAAGCAATTCTGCACTTTGAGGGAAATGTATGTTAAAAATGGCTTCTGTCTTGGAAATAAATTTGTATTTATTGATAATATCAGACGGAAAAACTTCGGAATACAACCCTCTTGTTTCCAAGAAAAGTTGTTGCATAGCTTTGTGGATAAATCTTGAAGTAATGTTCTTTTTAGTCAAAAGTTCTGTTGACGGATAAACAGGTTGCATTACTGACCTTAAGTTTTGTTTATGCTCGGAGAGTAATTCCATTTCAGGATGAGGCATCGAAAAAACACCTCCAATAAAATTAATTTTTCCGAATATTACGTAAGGTTCGTTGATTTTCAGATTTTCTTTTATCCATTTATACCCCTGAAACCAAACGAGTTCCATTTGTCCGGTATCATCTACAAAAGTAGCGACAAGTCGTTTTCCTTTTTTCTGTTCAACAACTCTCAGATGAATAATCTTTCCGACAATTTGAACTTCAGCATTAAAGGCAGGTTGTAATTCATTGATTTTGTAGTATTTGGTTCGGTCTATGTATCGGTTTGGAAAGAGATGCACTAAATCTTCGTACACAAAAATTCCCAATTCTTTTTTGAGTAAATCAGCCCTTTGAGGTCCAACTCCTTTAAGATACTCGATAGGGGTTTTGAGTAGATTATTCATTAGCTACAAAATCTCCGGTAGCTCAAAAGTAGCGAAAAAAGAGAAAACTGCAAATACACAAATTTTTAAACAAATCTGTGTATTTGCAGTTTTGAAAAAAGTAAATTTAAGTTATTGAGCTAAAGCAGCTTCGTGTTTTTTAGCAACTGCATCCCAATTGATGATGTTGAAAATTGCATCCAAATAATCTGCTCTTTTGTTTTGATAATTTAAGTAATAAGCATGTTCCCATACGTCAATTCCCAAAATCGGAGTACCTGAAATACCCATATTAGGCATAAGCGGATTATCTTGATTTGCTGTACTTCCTACTTGTAATTTTCCTTCTTTGTTCACTACAAGCCAAGCCCATCCTGAACCGAATTGCTTAGAACCTGCTTCTTTCAATTGATTAATCAAATTATCTACCGAACCGAACTCTGCATTGATACTTTCTAACAAAGCTCCGCTTGGTGATGTTGTTTCAGGAGATAATATTTCCCAAAATAAATTATGGTTATAATATCCTCCGGCATTATTACGTACGGCTTTGTTTTCTAAATCTAATTCGGTTAGTATTTCTTCAATAGATTTATTTTCCAAATCTGTTCCTGCGATAGCTTTGTTCAGATTGTTAGCATAGCCTAAATGATGCTTTGAATAATGGATTTCCATTGTTCTTCCGTCAATATTAGGTTCTAATGCGTTATAAGCATATGCTAATCCCGGCATTTGAAATTTTCCTTCTGCTTTTACATCAGCAGGATTTCCTAAGGTTACTTCCTCCGCTACGGGTTCAGTAATTTCCACTTCAACTACTTTTTTTTCTTGACAGGATTGTAGAGTTACAACTGCCAAAAAACTCGCTATTATTACATTTACACTCTTCATTTTTCTATTTTTTTATGTAGTTCGTCAATCAGTTTAACGTATTCCATTTTAGCATCGTCAATACTCATTTGTCTGACCTGCATCCAAGCATTCATCTTAAAGGCGTTGATAAGTTTATGTTCGTTAGAGGAGGTGTTTATTGGTTCTTGTGTGGCTTGTTTGTAATAAGCATATAAGCGTAAGCGGATATCATCAGGAAGCGGATAGGTAATTTCAGTAGCCTTCCGTAAAGCATCTTTAAACAATTCGTCTATGTCTTTGTTGATGTCCACTTTTTCAGATTATTTTTTAGCAATAACAGTAATGCCTCCTATAGCTTTATCGCCTAATTTTACATTGATTTCAGTACCCAAAGGCAAATATAAATCTACTCTTGAGCCGAATTTAATAAATCCGGCATCAGTTCCTTGTAATACTTTTGTGCCAACTTTAGCGTAATTTACGATTCGTTTTGCCAATGCTCCGGCAATTTGTCTGTACATTACTTCACCGAATACTTTATTTTCTACCACAACGGTTGTTCTTTCATTTTCTTCGCTCGCTTTCGGATGCCAAGCCACTAAATATTTTCCGGGATGATATTGGCTGTATTTTATTTCTCCTGAAAGTCCATAACGTGTTACATGAACATTCAGAGGATTCATAAACACAGAAACCATAAGACGTTTGTCTTTAAAATATTCTTTTTCGAAAACCTCCTCAATTACCACCACTTTTCCATCTACCGGAGACAAAATATGATTGTCATCTCGTTGAATTTTTCGTTTCGGATTTCTGAAGAATTGTAGCACTAAAATCAAAAAAATAAGCGCCAAAATCTGAATGGTTTTTTGCAACCACATTAAACTGATAAAGGCATCGGCTAAAAAAATAACCGCAACAACTATAACTAAAGTTATAAAAATGATTTTTGCTCCTTCTTTATGAAACATAATTTATGATTTGATAAAATAAAAATACGAATGGTGCTACAAAAATAATACTGTCTAATCGGTCTAAAATTCCACCGTGTCCGGGCATGATATTTCCGCTGTCTTTTACATTGGCAGAACGTTTAAATTTAGATTCTACCAAATCGCCCAACGTAGCAAAGGTAATAATTATTATAGGCAGAATCAACCAAAACCCATTGGATTCTTTTTCTAAGTCAAAAATTTTAGGAACAAAAAGACTGAAAATAATCGTGAAAAGTGCTCCTCCCAAAAAACCTTCCACAGTTTTTTTAGGAGAAATCTTTTCTAAAAGTTTGTGTCTTCCGAATGTTTTTCCGACTAAATAAGCAAAAGTGTCATTTATCCAAATCATTATAAAAATTATAATGATTGCAAAAGGTTGATATATCTGTTCTTTATTGCCGGGAGCTTCAAATGGTATTTTACTTAATAGGATAAACGGTAAAATGATATATCCTAACAAAAGAGGATACTTTTTGTATTCTTCTTTAATAATTAAGGTTTCTAAACTGAACAATTTTTTAATCAACCAAAAGGAGGTAAAGACAGAAATAATATTGAATATTAAATACAGTTGCTTATCAGCGTTATTAAAAAAAACAAGAGGGATATATAACCCTAATCCGAGTACAATTCCTACCAGACTATTAATGCGGATAAGTTTTGAAAATTCAATAGTACTCAAAACTAAAAAAATCCCGATAAGGATTTTAAAACTCGCCTCCGAATACCAACAGGCAAATAATAAAATCGCTACATAAACAGCTCCTGATATGGCTCGGACTAATGTTTCGGACATATTTTATAAATCTTCCAAAAGAAGCAGATAAAGATTTTTCGGAACACTTCCGTATTGCATAAAACTTTCGTCTTCTTCTTTTTTAAAATATCTGAAAGTAGTAATATTAGTAGGATAGTCAGTTTTATATTTGTTTTTGATACCGCGAAGTCCGTCTCCTTTGTTAGGTACAATTTGGCTTGTGGTAGCAAAAATCACCATATTGTCCGGCAATTCATTGGGTTTGAAATGCTTGATTTGTTTTGAAGAGAATAAAATAGAACCTTCGTCTGCAATTAACTTTTCGCAACCTGCAAAAAGAAAGGACGGGTTTTCCGCGTTTTTGTAAGGAAGTTTGTTTTCTTCCAACAAACTATAAAGATTTGGTTCGAGGCAAAGTACTTCTTTTTCGAACCAGTCATTTTCTTCAAGAATGTTTTCGAGTTGGGTTTTTAATTCGTCCAGATGAACACAATAAAGAAATTTTCCGCCATTTTTAACGAATTGGGTCATAAAGAGTTCATCTACGGGGATGTCGTTCTTTTCAGGCATAAACGGGCTGGTTTGGCTTTGTTTTTCTTCCTCTGATGAAGACGACCCTCCGAATAATTTTTTGAAAATGCTCATCTAAAACGTATCTTGTTTTTATCGGACAAAATATAAGCCAAAGATATGAAAAATACAAACGATAAAAATAATCCGTCTAAAATTTATTGAACTTTCTACTCCGATATCTTAGAGCAGACCATAAATTTAAGACGGATTGCTGTTACACTTTCAAAAAGGTTAGAAGGCTTTTTTAGAGGTGATTTTTTGTTTTAAACCGGTTGTATTATTTTGTATAATTTATCCGACAGTCGGGTTCTGAAAGGAAGTTTAATGGTTATTTTATCTTCA
>Ga0079224_100003431_pt1 | contig 20026 bp, 22 predicted proteins | sample Stecom2015_FD_80414 | JGI IMG/M metagenome (GOLD analysis project Ga0079224, IMG submission 80414) | Agricultural soil microbial communities from Utah to study Nitrogen management - Steer compost 2015 | ecosystem: Environmental > Terrestrial > Soil > Agricultural land | place: USA: Utah...
CGATCTCCGCGCGCGGCACCAGGGCGGCCACCGAGTCGATGACGATGATGTCGATGGCGCCGGAGCGGACCAGCATGTCGGCGATCTCGAGCGCCTGCTCACCGGTGTCGGGCTGGGAGACCAACAGCGCGTCGGTGTCGACGCCCAGCTTGCGGGCATAGTCGGGATCCAGCGCGTGCTCGGCGTCGATGAAGGCCGCCACGCCGCCCGCGGCCTGCGCGTTGGCCACCGCGTGCAGGGCGACGGTGGTCTTACCCGAGGACTCGGGACCGTAGATCTCCACGATGCGGCCGCGCGGCAGGCCGCCGATGCCCAGCGCGACGTCGAGCGCGATGGAACCCGTGGGGATCACCGAGATCGGCTGGCGGGCCTCCTCGCCGAGACGCATCACCGCGCCCTTGCCGAAGCTCTTCTCGACCTGGGCGAGAGCGAGCTCGAGGGCCTTGTCGCGGTCGTAGGCCTGTGGTGCCATGTCCTGTCCCCTTTTCCACGGGTAGGTCGGTTGTCCTGGTTGGCGCCCACAGTAGAGGGCGGCACCGACAAGTTCTGACAGCGAGCCTAGACGAACACCTGTTCGAGTCCAAGTGACGCGCCGGGCCCACCCGCGGACCGGCTCGGCCGCCGCGCCGGCATCACCCGCGCGACGGCCTCACCAGCACGGACGACCTACCACAACGGCAGCGGGGCGTCGTCCTCCTCGGGACCCCTCGGCCCGAAGATCCGGCGGTCGGCCTCGGTGATGGCCACGTCGTTGATGCTCGCCTCGCGGCGCGACATGCGGCCGTCCGGGGCGAACTCCCACTGCTCGTTGCCGTAGCTGCGCCACCAGCCGCCCGTCTCGTCGTGCCACTCGTACTGGAACCGCACCGCGATGCGGTTGCCGTCGAAGGCCCACAACTGTTTGCGCAGCGCGTAGCCGTTCTCCTTCTCCCACTTCCTGGTCAGGAAGTCGACGATGGCCGCGCGGCCGACGAAGTGCTCGTCGCGATTGCGCCACTCCGAATCCTCGGTGTAGGCGGCGGCGACCCGCTCGGGATCACGGGTGTTCCAGGCGTGCTCGGCGGCACGGACCTTCTCCGCCGCGGTCACGCGGTCGAACGGAGGCAGTGGGGGTCGCATGGAAATCCTTTCGACAGGAATGATCGCCCGGTCAGGGATTGACCGGGGAGAGTTCGGCCTGGCCCCAGCGCAGCGGGCCGTCCGGCCACTCGAGCACCTCGTCGACGGTGAAGTCGATCGAGCACTGCGCACCGGGGGCGAAGGTGGCCGGATCCCAGTTCGGTTCGGCCGTTCCGGTGAGTTGCAGCGCGCCGCCGGTGGTCCAGTCCGGGACGAGCAGCCCGCAGCGCGGTCGCACGACGAGATTGCCGAGTGTCATGAACATGGAGTTGCCCCGGTAGTCCGGCCAACGCAGCCGGGTCGGCGACAGCACACGCACGAAGCCGGGGTTGCCGCCGCGATGCGAGGCGTCGGCGCGACCGTCGCCGTCGGCGGTGCCGATGAAGAAGGTGTCCGCCGCCGCCACCGCCGCCTGCTGCGCCGGGTCGAGCGCCGATCCCCGGCGCGGTCCGCTCGCGCGGTGACCGGGAATGTAGCCCACCGGTTCCCGGCGGGCGATGTACTTCGGGCAGTTCGCGTAGACCTGCTCGGTGTCGATCGCGAGGCCCTCCGCCACGGGAACGGCCCTGCCGTTGACCCGCATCCGCCTGCGCGCGGCGGGCCGCAACGCGATCAGGCCGATCTCGGCGGGCCCGGACAGCGCCGCGGCGAGCGGGTCATCGGCCCGCGGCCGGGCACCGACGACGATCGAACTGCCGCCGCTCGCCCGCACGAAGCCGGGCGGGCCGGTCAGCATGCTCGTCCACAGCCTGCCGTCGGCGTCGGCGGCGGCCAGCACGACCATCGGCTGCGCGGCCAGGAATTCGGCCGCCACGGGCGGGACGGTGGCGCGGATGGTCCGGCCGACCTTGGCCGCGATGCCGTCCTGCCCCATGCGCCGCTGGACGGCGAGTTCCCCGGGATGGAAGGGCCCCACGATCGCCGGCCTCAGAAGAAGCCGCAGGTGGGCGCGGCACCGTGCGGTGCGGGAGCGGCTTCGGCGCCGGTGGGCGCGTAGACCTCCAGCCGGATGCCGTCGGGATCGGTGAAGAACACCCCTCCCGACGCCGCGCCTTCGCCGTGTGCCACCACACCGTCGTGCACCAGCTCGACGCCGAGTTCACGCAGCGTTGCCTCGACAGCCCGCACCTGATCCATGTCGGCCACCTGGAAGGACAGGTGGTGCAGACCGGGCGTGCGGGCGGAGAACTCGCCTTCGGACTGCGCCCACAGCGTGAGCACCAGCGTGCCGTCCGCGCCGAGGAACACGAAGCGGGTGCCGCCCTCGCCGCCGCTCGCGATCTGCTCGAACCCGAAGGCGCGCCGGTAGAACTCGGCGGAGCGATCGATGTCCGAGACGTTCAATCCGATGTGCCCGGTCGTCATCGTCGGGGCGGTCACCGTTGTCATTGCGTCCTCCTGGAATGTCCAACCGTCTTTCGCGGTTTCAACGGTTAGAACCGTACGGACCGTGGACACACAACGTCAACCCCCTAAATTAATTTCAATGGTTAGATAGGCGGTGACAGTGCTGCAGGCGAACCCGAACTCGATACCCTCGGGCATGCCCGATCCGCGCCCGCACCTCGGCGAACCGCTCGCCTTGGACCTGCTCAACACCCGGTGGATGAACAACGGCCCGCAGGATCTGCTGACCGACGTGGACGGTCTGGAGATCTGGCTGGCCTCGGCCGGGCTCACCGGCCGCGCCTTCGCCGACGAGCCCACCCTCGACGCCGCGCGCGTCGCCCGCGCCGCCATCCACGACGTGGTGGTCCGCGGCGCGGGCGACGCGCGCGCCCGCGCCGCGCTCGAGGTGGTCCTCGCGCACGGGCGCATCCGACGCACCCTGACCGCCGACGGGCCCGCCACCGAGGTGGAGGTCGACGATCCGGCCTGGCTGCCCGGCTGGCTGGCCGCGGAGAATCTGCTCGAGCTACTGGCCGAGGCCCCGCACCGGATCCGTCAGTGCGCACACGATCGATGCATCCTGTTCTTCTACGACACCTCGAAGAACGGAACCCGGCGCTGGCATTCGATGTCCACCTGCGGCAATCGCGCCAAGGCGGCGCGGCACTACACCAGGAAGGCCTGAACGCGACGCCGCGAGCGGGAACTCACCGGCAGGCCCCACCCACCGGCGGGACCGGATTCACCAGCGGGCTCGGGGGACGTCGAACTCGGCGCACAGCGCCCGCCAGACCTCGCGCGGATCGATGCCGTCCTCGATGGCCTGGGCACCGGTGCGACCGCCCAGGGAGAACAGGGTGTGATCGGTGAGCAGGGCGTCGCCCCGCATGGCGCCGAATTCGGTGTGCAACAGCTCCTGGAACTCCGTCAACCGCATCGTCCCGAAGATACTCGCGCCCGGCGGGCGCGCGCAGCGGCGCCCGGCCCGCGACGGCGAGGGTCAGTTCGCGCGCGCCCGGTCGAGCACCCGCCTGCACAGTTCCACCGGGTCGGCGACCTCGGTGATGCCCTTCGCCGCCACCCCCGCCGCCGCGGTGTAGCGCGGATCGTCGAGCATCTGCCGCACGGCGGCGCGCACCGCCTCGGCGGTCAACGGGCGCACGATGATCGAACTGCCCTGCCGCGCGGCGCGATTGGCCAGCTCCCACTGGTCCCCGCCACCGGGGACGGTCACCACGGGAACGCCGGCGAGCAGAGACTTGGCCAGCAGGCCGTGCCCACCGCCGCCGACGACCGCCGACGCGTGGCGCAGCAGCACATCCTGCCTGCCCAGCCCCGCGGTGGCCCAGGGCGGCAGGTCGGCGGGCGGGGTGTCGAGCATGGAGATCGCCACCCGCACGCCCGCGCCGTCGAGCGCGCGCAGCACGGTCTCGGCCATCCCTTCGACGCCGGTGTGGGCGGTGGACGGGGCGACCACCACCAATGGCTCGTCGCCGGGCGGCAGGTCGAGCACGTCCTCGGTCGGCTCCCACAGCAGCGGCCCGATCAGGTGGGCGTTGCCCGGCCAGTCCGGGCGCGGGACCTCCAGCGCGGGCAACGTGGCCAGCAGTCGCGCCGCCGGACCGGGATCGACGGCGGGCAGGCCGACGCTCTCCCTGGCCCGCGCGCGCTGCTGTTCGCCCTTGCGCACCGCGCGGTCGGTCATGGCGCGCAGCAGCGCGTCACGCATCCGGCCGCGCAGGCCCGCACCCACCGCGAGCCCACTGCCGATGGGCGGCAGTCCCTTCGAGGGCAGGTACAGCGGATGCGGGGACAGCTCCACCCACGGCACACCGAGCCGTTCGGCGGCCATGCCGCCGCCCGCGGTGAGCACGTCGGAGACGACCAGTTCGGGCAGCATGGCGCCGAGGTCGGGCAGGATCTCGGTCGAGATGTGCGCGGCGCGTTCGTGGATGCGCTGTCCGGCGTCGGTGTCGTCGTCGATCGCCCTCGGCGCCAGCCCTTTCAGCCTGCGCACCGGAATGCCCGCGTTCCTGGCCGCGTCGAACCAGCGTGGGCCGGTGAACAACACCGGCTCGTCTCCCGCGGCGAGGAACCGCTCGCACAGCGCGAGCGCAGGGAACGCATGGCCGGGATCCGGGCCGGCGACGACCGCAACACGCATCGCCTCAGACTGCCACACCGCAGGGGCGGGCACCGGGCACACCCCTGAGGCGGGCCGGACGGGCTCAGACGAAGGTGAACAAGCGCACCCCCACGGCCCGATCGGCGGGGAAGCCCTCGATCGGGGCGGTGGCCATGTCGACGACGGCGCGAGCCTGCTGTTCCACCGGCTCCGGGCTCAGCGCCTCCAGATACCGCCGGTGCGCCGCGAGCGAGAGCACCGCCCGCTCCACGGTGTCGGTGACATCGACCGCGTGGGTGGGGCCGGGGCCGGTGACCGCGGCCCAACGCGCCTGCCACGGTTCGAGATCGGCGAGTTCGGGGAAGATCCATTCGTTGGCCGCGTCGGCCACCGCGTCCAGGCCACAACGACCGACCGCCCGGTGGTCGGCGCTGTTGAGCCGGCCCGTCGCCCAGGTGTCGTCGAAGTTCAACAGCACCACCATCTCCGGGCGGTGCCTGCGGATGGCGGCGGCCAGATCCCGGCGCAGGCGCAGATCGGCCTCGACGCGCCCGTCCGGGTAGCCGAGGAATTCCACCTCGTTCACGCCGACCAGCGCCGCGGAGGCCAACTGCTCGCGCTCGCGCAGCGGGCCGGATTCGGCGGGCGGCAGACCGGCGATGCCCGCCTCGCCACTGGTCACCAGGACGTAGCGGATGTCCTTGCCCTGCGTGGTCCAGCGCGCGACAGCGGCGGCCGCCCCGTATTCGATGTCGTCGGGATGAGCGACGATCACCAGACCGCGCTGCCAGTCCTCGGGTATCTGCTCCATGCACCCCATTGAACCTCCATGCGGTTCATCGAACACCGCACCACCGCACACCGGCCCCGTGTCCCTGGGCGCCCGTCCGCGCCCGCACCGGCGCCGACCCGGTGAGCAACCGCACAGCTCATGAGGTAGACACATGCGCATGATGAAGCTCACACGTGCCGCGGCGGTCCTCGCGCTGGCGTTGTTCACCCTCTTCGTCCCGGCTCCGCTGACCGCGCCGTCCGCGCACGCCGACCCCCTGCCCCGGGTCTACCTCGACCTCGCCGTCGGGAATGTCCCGGCAGGCCGGGTGGTGATCGAGTTGCGCACCGACGTGGCACCGCGCACCGCCGAGAACTTCCGGGCGCTGGCCACCGGCGAGCAGGGCTTCGGCTACCGGGGTTCGGCCCTGCACCGGGTGATCCCGGGTTTCATGGCCCAGGGCGGCGACTTCACCAACGGCGACGGCACCGGTGGCACCAGCATCTACGGACCGACCTTCCCCGACGAGAGCTTCGAGCTGCCCCACGACCGCGCCGGCCTGCTCAGCATGGCCAATCGCGGACCCGACACCAACGGCTCGCAGTTCTTCATCACCTTCGACGCCACCCCCTGGCTGGACGGCAAGCACGTCGTCTTCGGCTCGGTGATCGAGGGGCTGGAGGTGGTCCGCACCGTCGAGCAGGTGGGCACCGAGGACGGCACCACCCTGCTGCCGGTGACCGTCACCGACAGCGGTCAGCTCTGAGCCGCCGGCCGGGTGCGGCCCCTGCCCGCCTGCCCGGGCCGCACCCGGCCGTTGGGTCTGCGTCGACGAGTCGGGGCAGTCAGAGCTTGCCGACGGTGTCGCTGTCGCTGCGCGCCACCGCCTTGAACAACAGGTAGGCGCCGAAGACGAGGGCGCCGAGCACCAGGACCGGGAACAGCCCTTCCAGCAGTGCGCCGATGATCGCCAGGGCGATCCAGACGATCGCCACGATCCCGATGATCTTCCACAACATGTGCAGCCTCCCTGAGGTCTCCGCGGACCGTCGTCCGACGATCCGACACCTCGAGCCTGACACCGAACCGGCCGCAGATCAGCAGGTCAGAGCCGAAATCGGGGTGGAAATCAGGGTTCACCCCCAGGCCGGGCGCACGCCGGGAGGGGTCAGCCCCGGATGCGGCCGGCCTGCCGGTCGGCCATCTCGGCCAGCGCCTGGGCCCAGCCGTCGAGGCGGTCGGCGGCGTCGCGCAGATCGGCGACGATGCCCTCGAACCGGTAGTCGATCACCGAACTCTCCGGGACGGCGAGCACCTGGCCCGCCGCGGCGACCAGCCGCTCGTACTCGGCGATACCGCTGTCGAGGCGGGCCAGCGCGCCGCGCACTGTCTCGGCCATGACCGCGGCGCTGTCGGGGCTCGCCTGGCCGAGCACCGCGAGCGCCTGCTCCATCTGCACGATATCGGCGGCCAGCGCGTGCAGGGCGGCGGCGCCCGCCGCGGCGGTGTCGGCCATCTCGGTCAGTTCCTCGGCCGGGAGCCTGCGCCCCGCCGCGATCTGCGTGATGAGGCCGTGCATCACCCGCTCGGCCCTGACCAGCCGGGCGATCGGGGCGCGGGCGGCCGAACGCAGCGGGGGCTGTCTGCGCGGCTGGAAACGCGGCGGCGGCAACGGGACGTTGCGCATCTGCAGGTAGCGGCGGGTGTTGTAGGCGGCGCCGGTGGCCGCGACCACCACGCCGCCGCCGAGCGCGACGACCGCCCAGGCGGGCGCGGAGACGACCACCAGACCGACCAGGCCCACGGTGGTGATGCCGGAGACGGTGCCGAGGCGCACGCCGCGCCTGCGGGCCCGGCGGCGCTTGCGCAGTTCGCGTTCGCGTGGATCGGCCCAGCGGCGGACCGCGCCGAGGGCCTGCTCACCCACGTCGCGCAGGGTGTCGGGCAGGGCGGTCGGCAGCGGGGAGGCGAAAGAGGCCGTCTGGTAGGGGCCCGGCGTCGGCGCCGACGAGGCCGCCGCTCCCACGGCTGCGCCGTCTGAGGGTGCAGCTGCGTCGGGAGAGGGTGCAGCTGCGTCGGGAGAGGGCCCAGCCGCGTCGCGAGAGGGCCCAGCCGCACTCCGCGCAGGCGCGGGGGGCCTGCTCGCCGGGTGTGGCGGCATCCCCCGGGGCGGCGGAGGCGCCGGCACGGCCGCCCGCTGTGCGGTAGCGGTGTGCTGTGCCGTCGTCGCCTGTTGCGCCGCGGTGGCCTGCGGCGGCGTGCCGTACGGTGCGTGCGCGTACCCGGCCGGGGGGCGTCCGACCCGAATTCGCTTGCGGCTCATGCGCGTCCTTCACACGTGTCGCGAACAGTGCACCGTCGGCTCACCTGATCGCGGTTCTACTGCTGGGCGGTCTGCCCCTTGTTCATCTGCGGCTGGGCCGGGTCGGCCTGCGCCGGGTTGCGCTGCGCGGGGTTCAGCGCGTCGGCGCCGCCCGCGGGCAGCTGGTCGCCGCGCATGGAGGCGCGGATCTGCTCGAGCCTGCTGTGGCCCGCCATCTGCACGCTGGCCTGCTGCACTTCCATCATGCGGCCCTGCACGGAGTTCTGGGCCAGTTCGGCGGCGCCGAGCGCGTTGGCGTAGCGGCGCTCGATCTTCTCGCGTACGGCGTCCAGGCTCGGGGTGCTGCCCGGCGCGGACAGGGTGGAGTCCATCTGCTGCAGCGAGGCCGAGACCTGCTCCTGCATCTTGGCCTGCTCGAGCTGGCTGAGCAGCTTGGTGCGCTCGGCGACCTTCTGCTGCAACAGCATCGCGTTCTGCTCGACCGCCTTCTTGGCCTGGGCGGCGGCCTGCAGCGACTGGTCGTGCAGCACCTTCAGATCCTCGACGGCCTGCTCGGCGGTGACCAGCTGGGCGGCGAAGGCCTCGGCGGCGTTGGTGTACTGGATCGACTTCTCGGTGTCGCCCGCGGCGGCCGCCTGGTCGGCCAGCATGACGGCCTGCCTGGCGTTGGCGTTGAGCTTCTCCACCTCGTCGAGCTGACGGTTGAGCTTCATCTCCAGCTGACGCTGGTTGCCGATGACCGATGCGGCCTGCTGCGAGAGAGCCTGGTGTTGACGCTGGGCTTCCTCGATAGCCTGCTGGATCTGAACCTTGGGGTCCGCGTGCTCTTCGATCTTGGAATCGAAGAGGGCCATCAGGTATTTCCAGGCCTTGACGAACGGATTAGCCATCGATTGATCCCGCCTCCATCTGATGTACCGCTTGCTGCGGCCCGGGCGCGCGACCCTCGCGCACCCGGCTGTGCTTGTCTCCACGACGCGGCACCTGGACCGGACCGACCCGGCCCAACCGACGCTCCCTACAGAATCTAGCCGCTTTCGGCAGCCTTCCCCATCGTAGGAGGCAGCTTCGATGATCAGTTGCTCTTGACCAGCACCAGCATGTCCGCTGTCGGGGCGGGGATCACGATGCGGGTGTCCTCGTCGATCTGCGAGCGCACGGCCGCCTCGATCGCCGCCATGCCCGCGGGCGCGGGCACCGCCCCCACCTCGGCGACCTCGGGCGCGGCCACGGCGGGGGCCGCCGGGCCGTCGGGGATCGCGGGCTCGGGGGCCGCGGGTTCGGGAGCGGCGGGCTCCGGCACCGCGGGCTCGGCGGCGACCGGTTCGGCGTCGCCGCCCGCCATGACCGTGCTCACATCCCACAGCACACGCGACAGCGGCACGTCGAGCGCCTGGCAGATGGCGGCGAGCAACTCGCTGGAAGCCTCCTTGCGGCCCCGCTCCACCTCCGACAGGTAGCCCAGGCTCACACGGGCCGACGTGGAGACCTCACGCAGGGTGCGGTGCTGGGCGAGACGTGCACGCCGCAGACTGTCGCCGATGGCCTCTCGCAGCAGCGTCATCTCGATCTCCTTCGCTCCGATCACCGTGCGCCGCGTCGGCGACCTCGCCTGGCGCGCACCGCTCTTTCTGGCACAACGTCCCGGGCTGCCCGGCGGTTCCCGGACGGCGGAATCGTGGTCGGCGAATCAGCCGCCCTGGACGCACCGGAGCAGTTCCCGGACCGCGGACTGCGCCGCGGTGAGTCTGATCGTCCACCTGTCCCCCGACAGCCGCAACCGCATGACCTCGGTGTGCGATGGACCCGACACGCCGAGGAAGACCGTCCCCACGGGGTGTCCGTCCTGGCTGTCCGGCCCGGCGACACCGGTCAGCGCGACACCCCAGTCGGCTCCGCAGCGGGTGCGCGCGCCCACCGCGAGCTGCTCGGCGGCCCCCGCCGAGACCGGTCCCGCCGAGGCGAGCAGGTCCGCGCCGACACCGGCGAGGGAGTGCTTGAGATCGGTCGCGTAGACCACGAGCCCGCCGCGCAGCACGGCGCTGGCGCCGGGCACCCCGGCCAGGGTGGCGCTGAGCAGGCCGGCGGTGAGCGATTCGGCGGTCGCGACCGTCTGCCCCACCGCCCGCAGCGCCGCGATCAGTTCGGCGACCGGGGCGCCGCCGGTCAGCGGATCGCCCGGCGGAGCGTTCACGCGCCGCGCGCCTTGGGCGAGCCGGCGAACCACACCCGCGCGGCCTGGCCGACATAGTCCAGGCCGGTGACCACGGTGAGCACCAGCGCCAGGTACATCAGCACCATCCCGACCGTCTCGAAGGCGCCCGACAGCGGCAGCAGCAGCACCGCGATGGCCACCGACTGCACCAGCGTCTTGAGCTTGCCGCCGCGTCCGGCGGGGATGACGCCGCGCCGCACCACGATCAGCCGCAGCAGTGTGACGCCCAGTTCCCGGCCGATGATCACCAGGGTGATCCACCAGGGCAGGTCGCCGAGCACGGACAGGCCGATCAGCGAGGCCCCGATGAGCGCCTTGTCGGCGATCGGGTCGGCGAGCTTGCCGAAGTCGGTGACCAGGCCGTACTTGCGGGCCAGCTGCCCGTCGAACCGGTCGGTGATCGCCGCCAGGCCGAACAGCGCGGCCGCGCCGACGCGCCAGCCGGTGTCGTGCCCGCCGCCGGCGAACAACGCCAGCAGGAACAGCGGAACGATGGCGATCCGCAGCATGGTCAGCACATTGGCGATGTTGAGCAGCGGCGCGGGCTCGTCGGAGGACGCCGCGACGAAGTGCGGACGTTCCGGCGCGGGCGCCGGTGCGGGTGCGGGGAGCGGCCTGGCCGCCTCCCGGGAGGCGAGCTCGCCGTGACGGTCGATCACGCGCGGGCCTCGCTCTCGCGCGACGGCGCCGCCGAGCCGTCGACCTGCGGTTGCGCTGCCCCGACGTGTTGCGGTGGGCGGAACGACAGGATGTGCGGCACACGATCAGACTATCGGTAACCCGGACGACTACTGTTCACCCCATGACCGATCCGGGACCCTCAGGCGGTTCGACCAGCGACGCGCAGCCCGGCGCGAGCTCTGCCACGGCCGGCAGCCAACCCGTCGTGCGCCGCGCCAGGACTTCCGACGTGCCCGAGATCAAGCGCCTCGTCGACGTGTACGCGGGCCGGATCCTGCTGGAGAAGAGTCTGGTCACGCTGTACGAGTCGGTGCAGGAGTTCTGGGTCGCCGAGGTGGACGGCACCGTGGTCGGCTGCGGCGCGTTGCACGTGCTGTGGGCCGATCTGGGCGAGGTGCGCACGGTGGCGGTGGATCCGGTCGTCAAGGGCCGCGGCGTCGGCGGGCTGATCGTGCGCAAGCTGATCGAGGTGGCCAGGGAGCTGGAGCTGCGCAGGCTGTTCGTGCTGACCTTCGAGGTCGAGTTCTTCGGCAGGCACGGCTTCGTCGAGATCGAGGGCACGCCCGTGACCGCGGAGGTGTACGCCGAGATGTGCCGGTCCTACGACACCGGCGTCGCGGAATTCCTCGACCTCAGCTATGTGAAACCGAACACCCTCGGCAACACCAGGATGCTGTTGACCCTCTGACATCCCCCCGCTGACATATGCCCCCTGACATGTGACCCTCTGACGTGTCCCGCCGAAGTTCCGGTCGTGCGCCCGACGGGTGGCCACGTCCCGGCTGTTCCACCGATCGATCAGGAGCGAATCCGTGCCCATCTTCGCCGTGCAGTACCGCTACTCCGAGGCCACCGTCGCGGCCCGCGACACCCATCGCCCGCGCCATCGCGGCTGGCTGAGCGAGCTGGTCGAGGCCGGGACCGTGCTGTCGACCGGCCCCTACACCGACGGTTCCGGCGCGCTGCTGCTGTTCCGCGCCGAGGACGAGACGAGCCTGCGCGAGCTGCTGGCCCGGGACCCGTTCGCCCAGGAGAAGCTGATCGACGCGGTCCGCGTGGACGAGTGGAAGCCGGTGCTGGGCGCCTTCGCCTCCTGACTCCGGCGGGCCGGGCGCGGACCGCGCGTCCCGGCTACTCGCCGGAGGCGTCGGTCCCGGCGGCGGTCGCGGCCCGCCGGCGGGTCTTGATCAGGCTGGCCACCGTGGCCACCGCCAGCACACCGAGGATCACCCCGAGCGAGACCGGCGTGGAGACCTCCGGCACCGCCACGTGCTCGCCGCCGTTGACCCACGGCAGCGTGTTCTCGTGCAGGGCGTGCAGCACCAGCTTCACACCGATGAAGGCCAGGATCGCGGCGAGGCCGTAGGACAGGTACACCAGCCGGTCGAGCAGGCCGCCGATGAGGAAGTACAGCTGGCGCAGGCCCATGAGGGCGAAGGCGTTGGCCGTGAACACCAGGTAGGGCTGCTCGGTCAGGCCGTAGATCGCCGGGATGGAGTCCAGGGCGAACAGCAGGTCGGTGAAGCCGATGGCGACCAGCGCCAGCAGCAGCGGCGTGGCCACGCGCTTGCCGTCGACGCGGGTGATCAGCCGGTCGCGGTCGTACTCCTCGGTGGTGGGCAGCACCTTCTCGGCAAAGGCGACGATCCTGCTGTCGCGCTGCTGCTCGGCCTCCACCTCGTGGCCGCTCTCGCGCAGCAGCTTGGCCGCCGTGTAGATCAAGAACAGACCGAACAGGTAGAACACCCAGCTGAACGCGTTGATCGCGGCCGCGCCGACGGCGATGAACGCGCCGCGCATGACCAGCGCGAGCACGATGCCGATCAACAGCACCTTCTGCTGGTGGATCCTCGGCACCGCGAAGGTGGACATGATGATCAGGAAGACGAACAGGTTGTCGACCGACAACGCTTTCTCGGTGACGAAGCCGGCGTAGTACTCCCCCGTGTAGGTCGATCCCCAACGCCAGGCCACGTAGCCGCCGAAGGCCAGCGCCAGGCCGACGTAGACCGCCGACCAGAAGCCGGATTCACGGAAGCTGGGTTCGTGCGGGGTGCGGACGTGGGCGTAGAAGTCGAAGACGAACAGGGCGAGCACCACGGCGATGGTGATCACCCACTCGAGCGCGCTCACCTGCATGCTGGACTCCGTTCGTCGGCCACGACCGCCATCATGCCCGAAATGTCCGGTACCTCGGGGGTGCGCACCTCGCTCCTCATGCTCGCACACCACGGCATCCACGCAGGTCACAGCCCATGCCACAGATTCGATCTCGACCGCGTCCGCCCGCGACCGCCGTGATCACCATCACCCTCGGCTCGGCTGCGCGCGGCCCGCGTATCTTCGGACGACGATGCTCACTCTGCTCCCCGCGCTCGCCGGCTTCGCCTTCCTCGACTCCCTCGATCTGCTGCTGGTCGGCGTCACCGCCGCGGTGATCTTCGACAGCAGGCTGCGCAGGCGCTCCCCGGTGCCTGCCGGACTCGGTTTCCTGACCGGCGTGCTCGCCGCCACGGTGACCTTCGGCGTGTGCACCGTGCTCGGCATCGGCTGGCTGACCGATCTGTTCGACTTCCGCCTCACCCCGGCCGTCCGGTTCCGCGGCGAACTGCTGGCGGGCACCGTGCTGCTCGTCCTCGCCGCCCTGCCCGCCACCGGTGAACGCAGCGCGCCGCCGGCACGGGCGGTGGAACTTCGCGGCAGGCCGGGCGTGCTCGCCCTGGCCGGGCTGGCGATCGGCGTCGTCCAATCCACCACGTCGGTGCCCTACCTGGCGGCGCTGGCGATGCTCTCCGCCTACCACGCCTCGGCGACCGTGTGGCCCGCCATCCTGCTCGCCTACGGCCTGATCGCGCTGCTGCCGCCCATCCTGCTGCTGATGCTGGCGACCCGCCGGACGGTCGGCGCCCGGCGCGCCTACCGGCGCATCACCAGGGCCGTGACCCGCTACGGGCCGCCCTCGGTGCGCGTCCTGTTCGCCGTGGCAGGCAGCGCCCTGGTCGGCGACGCACTCGCCCACCCCACCGACCTCTGGTGAGCGCGCGGCGGCTCAGTCGGCGGATTCGCCGCCCTCGTCGGGGCCGCCGCCGCGGATGGACAGCAGCAGGCCGTCCAGCTCGTCCGGCTTGACCAGCACATCGCGCGCCTTGGAGCCCTCGCTCGGGCCGACCACGCCCCTGGTCTCCATGAGGTCCATGAGCCGCCCGGCCTTGGCGAAGCCGACCCGCAGCTTGCGCTGCAACATCGAGGTGGAGCCGAACTGCGAGGTGACCACCAGTTCCACCGCCTGCAACAGCAGATCCAGATCGTCGCCGATGTCGGGGTCGACGTCCTTCTTCTCCCCGGCCTTGGCCGCGGTGACGCCCTCCTGGTACTCCGGCTCGGCCTGGTTCTTGGTGAACTCGACGACGGCGTGGATCTCCTCGTCGCTGATGAACGCGCCCTGCAGGCGGGTGGGTTTGCCCGCACCCATCGGCAGGAACAGCCCGTCGCCCATGCCGATCAGCTTCTCGGCGCCCGGCTGGTCGAGGATGACCCTGGAGTCGGTGAGCGAGGAGGTCGCGAAGGCCAGCCGCGAGGGCACGTTCGTTTTGATCAGGCCGGTGACCACGTCGACCGAGGGGCGCTGGGTGGCCAGCACCAGGTGGATGCCCGCCGCGCGCGCCTTCTGAGTGATGCGCACGATCGCGTCCTCCACGTCGCGCGGGGCGGTCATCATCAGGTCCGCCAACTCGTCGACGATGGCGAGGATGTAGGGATACGGGCGGTAGACCCGTTCGCTGCCCAGCGGCGCGGTGATCAGCCCCGACTTGACCTTCTTGTTGAAGTCGTCGATGTGGCGGACCTTGTTGGCCTGCATGTCCTGGTAGCGCTGCTCCATCTCCTCGACCAGCCATGCCAGCGCGGCGGCGGCCTTCTTCGGCTGGGTGATGATGGGCGTGATCAGGTGCGGGATGCCCTCGTAGGGGGTCAGCTCGACCATCTTCGGGTCGATCAGGATCATCCGCACCTCATCGGGCGTTGCCCGTTGCAGCAGCGAGACCAGCATCGAGTTGACGAAGCTGGACTTGCCGGAGCCGGTGGAACCCGCCACCAGCAGGTGCGGCATCTTCGCCAGATTGGCCGAGACGAACTCGCCCTCGATGTTCTTGCCGAGGCCGATCACCAGCGGATGGTGGTCGTTGCGGGTCGAAGGCGCCTTGAGCACGTCGGCCAGGCGAACCAGCTCGCGGTCGGCGTTGGGCACCTCGATGCCGACGGCGGATTTGCCGGGGATCGGGGCCAGCAGGCGCACGTTCTCGGTGGCGACGGCGTAGGCGATGTTGCGGGTGAGCGCGGTGATCTTCTCGACCTTCACACCGGGACCGAGTTCCACCTCGTAGCGGGTGACCGTCGGGCCGCGCACGAAGCCGGTGACCGCGGCGTCGATCTTGAACTGCACCAGCACCTCGGTGATCGCCTCGATCATCGATTCGTTGGCGGCGCTGCGTTTCTTCGGCGGGTCGCCGTCGACGAGCAGGTCCATCGGCGGCAGCGTGTAGTCGCCCTCGATGACCCGGTCGGCCACGAATTCCGGTTCCGGCGGCGGAGGCGGAGTCTGATCGGCGACCTTGGGGGCGGCTCGCTTGCGCGGCTTCGGCGCGGGCTCGGCGGCCGGCGCGGCGGCGATCTGCTTGGGTTCGCGCAACGGTGGCTCGCCGGGCTCGGGATCGCCGAACAGGGTGAGCGGGTCGGCGCCGGCGAACTCGTCGGGCGGATAGTTCTCCACGGGCGTGCGGCCGCGGCGCCGGGACCGGCCGCGCGCGGGCGTGCCCGCCTCGTAGCCCGCGGGCTCGAAGCCCTCGTAGCCGTCGGCGCCGTAGCCCTGGGACCCGTATTCGTCGTACCCGTATTCGTCACCCCCGGCAGCCGTGCCGAACAGCTCACGCAGCCGGTGCGGCACCTCCCGCACCGTGGTGCCGGTGACCAGCAGCAGGCCGAACAGCATGGCCAGCAACAGGATGGGCACCGCCAGCCAGGCGGTGAGACCGTCGGCGAGCGGCCCGCCGAGCACATAGCCGACGAAGCCCGCGGCGTGGGCGCGCTCGTGCGCGTCGGTGGGCGCGCCCGCGGCCAGATGCCAGATGCCCAGTGCGGGCAGACCGATCAGCAGGCCGCCGAGCACCAGCCGGGGCCGCACCTCCGGGCGCGCCTCGGTACGCATCAACACCACCGCGATGCCGGAGGCGACGAACGGCAGCGCGGCCGAGGCGGAACCGGATATCCACCGGATGACTCCTTCGACCCAGCCGCCGATCGGGCCGCCCGCCGAGAGCCAGACCGCGGCGGCCACCACCGCGCTCAGCGCGAGCAACGCGAGCGCGATGCCGTCGCGGCGGTGCCCGTGCTCGATCTCCCCCGCCCGGCTCAGCGTGCGGGTGGTGGCGCCGACACCGCGGGCCAGCATGGTCCAGCCACCGCTGACGGTACGGCTGAGCACGGCCAACGGCGCGGTGTCCGAGCGGCCGCGGGCGGGCCTCCTGGCCTGGGCGGCGCGGGCGCGCTGGGGTGTCCTCGGGCGCGGGGCGGACGCCCGCCCGGCGCTTGCCGCACGGGGCGTCGCCGCTTCGCGCGGCGCGCGGGAACGCGCCGCCGTGGTCCTCCCCCGGGCCGATCCCGCCCGCGCCCGACTGGTCGTGGTGCTGCGGGACTTACCTGCCATGTCCCCAGGCTAGCCGCAATCGTCCCATCCAGACCATCCGCAACACCTGTCTCGTCGGCCTCGGCGGTTCGCGACCCGGCGGCTCAGGGGGCCGGACTCAGAGGGAACGATCCAGGTCGAGCACCGCCCGGACGGCGTCCTGCGGTCCGGCGGTCTCGATCCGCACCTGCTCGCGTCCGAAGGCGTGCAACAGCAATTCCGAGGGCGCGCCGGTGAGGGTCACGCCTGCGCCGTCTCCGCCGTCGCCGGAGATCACGGACACGCTGCGCCCGTCCGGCGTGGCCAGGGTCAGCGGCACCGGTGACTTGCGATAGGCCATACGGCCCATCCTGGCCAGCACCTTCCACAGCCGATCCTCGTCCGAGGGGTCGAGCGTGCGCGGCTGCCAGCCGGGTTCGGCCCGGCGCACGTCCTCGTGGTGGACGAACATCTCGCTGAGATTGGCCACCGCGTCCACCGGCTTGAGCGGCGACCACCAGGGCGGGCCGGTGCGCACCAGTTCGAGCAGTTCGTCGAAGGGCTTGGCAGCCGTCTTCGCCTGCACCGACTCCAGCCTGCCCGCGAACGGACGGAGCAGGATGCCGGGCGCGGCGTCCGGTCTGCGCTCCCGCACGATCAGGTGCGCGGCCAGGGCCCGCACCGTCCAGCTGCCGCAGAGAGTGGGCGCGTCGGGCCCGGCCGCCCGCATCGCCGCCACCAGTTCCTGTCGTTCCCGCCGCGCCATGCTCACGAGCCGAACCTAACCGAAGCCGAGCGCCGGGGGCACCCCCAACGCGCGGGCCGAAAACGGCCACGCCACACCGAATCGGACCTACGGTGGCCTTCCCCGGGTGTCGCCGGTTAGGTTGTCCTGGCGTCCATCGGGTCATGGACCATCACACGAAGGGGAGAATCTTGAAGAAATTCTTCGCCGCCGCGGCGGTGATGATTGCGACAGTCGCGTCGATGCTGGGGGCCGCGGCGCCTGCGCAGGCTGCCTACGGATACTACGGAGCGATCGCGACCTCGCGCGACGGTTCCTACGGCATCGCCAACAACTACGGCAGCTACAGCGAGGCCGAGAACGCCGCCGTCGGTGTGTGCGGGGCGAGCTGCCGCGTGCTGGTCTCCTGGTCGAACGGCTGCGGCGTGCTCGCCAGCTCGGACACCATGTGGAGCGCCGCTGCCCGTTCCAGCTACACCGCCGCCCGCCAGGCCGCGCTGAGCCGCATCTCCGGCGGCTGGGTCGTCGACTGGCGCTGCACCGCGGGCTACTCGCTCTGACCTGAGCGCGCGGTGTCCCCGCTGCCGTCTGCCGTGGGACACCGCCTCGCGCGCACACCAGCGCACATCTGCGCACTCGCACATCTCTTCCACGCGCGCCTGCTCGGCGCGCGACACACTTCCGATCAGGGGAGAAACGTGAAAAACCGTACTTTCCGTGCTTTGCTGGCCGCCGCTGTGACCGCCGCAGCCTTCACCCTCGGCGCCTGCAGCTCCGACAGCGACAGCGACAGCACCGCGTCGAGCGCCGCCGCCACCACCGAGCCCGCAGGCCAGTTCGAGGCGAGCATCGAGGAGGACGCCGCCGTGGAGGGCAGCGCGCCGACCTCCACCACACCGCCGGACCTGCCCGAGCCCACCGTCGAGGAGCTCAACGACCGGCTGAGCCGGGCGTTCGACTCCTCGGTTCCGGCCGAGGAGAAGATCTCCTGGATCCAGGACGCCGAGCGGGACCCGCAGTTGGTCGACAAGCTGGTCGACGCGGCCGAGGCCAACGACGTGACCGTGCGGATCACCCAGGTCGGCGAGCCGGAGAACGGCAAGCTGAAGGCCGACGCGGACGTGACCATCGGCGGGCGCCCGGTGGAGAACGCCTACGTCGAGTTCGTCGCCGAGGGCGACACCTGGAAGGTCTCGCACGACTTCACCTGCAACATCGTGCAGTCCGCCCAGCTGGACTCGGCGGCCTGCCAGGCCAAGTGAGCCGTCGCGTCATCGCGCGTGCCGGATGAGGCACGCGCGATGACGCGCGAAGGGCCGGAAGGAATCGGAATCCTTCCGGCCCTTCGTCTTCCGTCGGGTCCGCGCCGGTCTCAGACGCCGATGACGGTCGGCACGATCATCGGGCGGCGACGGTAGGTGTCGGCCACCCAGCGACCGACCACCCTGCGCACGCTCTGCGCGATGCGGTGGGTCTCGGTGACGCCTTCCAGCGCGAGGCGCTGCAGCTCCGCGTCCACCAGCTCGGCGGCCTCGGTCAGCGCGGTCGGGTCGTCGGAGAAGCCGCGGCCGCTGACTTCCGGTGCGCTGACGGCCTTTCCGGTGGTCTCGTCGATCGCCACGGTGATGGAGATGAAGCCACCCTCGCCGAGCACGAGCCGATCCGAGAGCGTCGACTCGCCGACATCGCCGACCGAGAGGCCGTCGACGTAGACGTGACCGACCGGGTAGCGGCCGACGATCTCGGCGATGCCGTCCACCAGGTCGACGACCACGCCGTCCTCGGCGAGCACCACCCGCTCCTCGGGCACACCGGTGGCCACCGCCAGCGCGGCGTTGGCGCGCAGATGCCGCCACTCGCCGTGCACCGGCATGGCATTGGTCGGCCGCACCGCGTTGTAGAGGTAGAGCAGCTCGCCCGCCGAGGCGTGCCCGGAGACGTGCACCTTCGCGTTCTGCTGGGTGATGACCGAGGCGCCGAGCCTGGCCAGGCCGTTGACCACGGTGAACACCGAGTTCTCGTTGCCGGGAATCAGCGAGGAGGCCAGCACCACGAGATCGTCGGGGCGGATGTTGATCTGACGATGATCGCCGCGGGCCATCCGCGACAGCGCCGACAGCGGCTCGCCCTGGGAGCCGGTGGAGATCAGCACCAGCCGGTCGGCGGGCAGCGTGGCGGCCACGTCGAGGTCGACCACCACGTTGTCCGGCACCGTCAGATAGCCGAGGTCCTGGGCGATCTGCATGTTGCGCACCATCGAGCGCCCGACGAAGCAGACCCGCCTGCCGTAGCGCTGGGCCACGTCGACGACCTGCTGGATACGGTGCACATGGCTGGCGAAGGAGGCCACGATGACGCGGCCTCGGGCCTTGCCGATGACGGTGTCGAGCACACCGCCGATCTCGCGCTCCGGGGTGACGAAGCCGGGCACCTCGGCGTTGGTGGAGTCGACCAGGAACAGGTCGACGCCCTCGTCGCCGAGCCGGGAGAAGCCGGCCAGGTCGGTGAGCCTGCCGTCCAGCGGCAGCTGGTCGAGCTTGATGTCACCGGTGTGCAGGGCCACGCCCGCCGGGGTGCGGATGGCCACCGCCAGCGCGTCCGGGATGGAGTGGTTGACGGCGAAGTACTCGCACTCGAACGGACCGTGGACGGTGGTCTCGCCCTCGGCGACCTGGATGAGCTTGGGGTGCAGCCGGTGCTCACGGCACTTGGCGGCCACCAGCGCGAGGGTGAACTTGGCGCCGAGCACGGGGATGTCGGAGCGGTTGCGCAGCAGGAACGGCACCGCGCCGATGTGGTCCTCGTGACCGTGGGTGAGCACGATGGCCACGATGTCGTCCATCCGGTCCTCGATGGGCCGGAAGTCGGGCAGGATCAGGTCGACGCCGGGCTGCTGGTCCTCGGGGAACAGCACGCCGCAGTCGACGATGAGCAGCTTGCCGCCGTATTCGAAGACTGTCATGTTGCGGCCGATCTCGCCGATGCCGCCGAGGGCGAA
>Ga0079224_100003432_pt1 | contig 20026 bp, 17 predicted proteins | sample Stecom2015_FD_80414 | JGI IMG/M metagenome (GOLD analysis project Ga0079224, IMG submission 80414) | Agricultural soil microbial communities from Utah to study Nitrogen management - Steer compost 2015 | ecosystem: Environmental > Terrestrial > Soil > Agricultural land | place: USA: Utah...
AGCCCGCGCTGCTCGAGCCAGCCGAGCACCGCCATCCGGGCACGATCGATCGTCGCCGGCACCTTCATGACGTCCGCGGCCACCTGGAGCAGGATCTGGCGGGTCATGACGTTGTTGCTCGTCTTGTTGACGTCGACGGCCACTTCCGCGAGCGTGCGCGGCGACTCCCACACCAGCCAGGGCTTGCCCTTGGCCGCGCCGGTCTCGACGCGGGTCATGCCGTCCCATTCGCCGCCCGACTCGAGCCAGGCCGCCTTGAAGAATCCGTGGATGTACTGCCGATGGCTCAGCACCGCGGCGAACGTGCCCTGCCGGCCGCAACCGGTGGAATAGACGCCCGAGACCTCGACGAGGGCGCGCCGGTCGTCGCTGCGATCGGCGATGAGCACGCTGCCGGGCCCGTGCCGGCAGCGCCCCCGCACGAGCCTGACCTTGTTCACGATCTTCACGTCGGCCAGGGGCGGATCGAGCTCGATCTTCAGGCCCTTGCCGCCCGGCGTGAAGACGAAGCGCGTCGACTTGAAGTTCATCAGCGCCGGATACGGCGTGACGTTGTAGGGCCGGGTGACCTCGCCGTCGATGGGCGCCAGGCGTTCCGCATCGAGCTCGTAGAGGGAGTCGTCGATGATGAGGTTGCCGTCGATGCGGCGCAGGCCCGCGGCGCGCATCCGCGCGACCAGGGCGAGCATGTCCTCGATCACCAGCTTGGGATCGCCGCCTCCGCGCAGGACCACGTCGCCGTCGAGCCGGTCGCCGTCGAGCAGTCCGGTGAGGTAGACGCCGGTGCGCCAGCGGTAGTCCTGGCCGAGGATCCCGAGCGCGGCGTAGGTGGTGAGCAGCTTCATCGTCGAGGCCGGGTTGAAGGCCCGTTCCTCGTTCCAGCGCGCGAGCGCCGGACCGCCGTCGAGCGGCACCGCCAGCAGGCCGAAATCGTCCAGGCCCACGCCGGCCCGGCGCAGCATGGCGAGTACCGGCGGCGGCGCCCCGGCCTCCCGGGATTCCTCGGCCGGCCGCTTGGCGGGCGAGGACGAGGCGTGGCCGTCGCCGGCGGTCGCCTCCGACGGCGCGCCCAGGGCCGCCGCGAACAGGAAGGCGAGGCAGGAGATCGCCCTGGCGATCCCGGACGGCCGGCGTCCGGACTTGATGCCGCTCAACATCCCTGGATCCGATCCTCGCTAGACTGGTTCGAAACGTCGCTGGGCGGGCTGGTGCCGCCCACGCCCGAAAGCCGCTCCCACACTTGCGGAAATCGACGCCATGAGCCGCGAAGTATCCCATGCAGCCCCCCGCCCCCCTGCCGGCGTATCGACGACCGGCCCCCGCCCGACGCCGGCCGGCGACGGCGGCACGACGGCCGGTGCCGGGCGACCGCCGCGCCCGGTCGTCGGCGCGGGCGAGATCGAGATCGACAACGAGCTGATCGAGCGATTCGGGGGCCGCGCGCCGCGCTACACGTCGTACCCGAGCGCGGACCGCTTCCACGACGGATTCGGCCCTGCCGACTACCGGCAGGCCATCCTGGAACGCGCCAAGCGCCCGGACGAGGCGCTCGGCCTCTACTTCCACATCCCCTTCTGCCGGCGCATCTGCTACTACTGCGCCTGCAACAAGATCGGTTCGCGTCACCAGGAATCCTCAGCCCAGTACCTCGACGCGCTCGACGCCGAGCTGCGGCTGGTGGGCAGCCTGCTCGGGGCGCGCCAGGCCATCTCGCACCTGCACTTCGGCGGCGGCACGCCCACGTTCATGCTCGACGAGGAGCTCGCGCGCCTGTTCGGGCTGATCGATCGCCACTTCGATCGCGCGGCCGACGGCGAGTACTCGATCGAGGTCGATCCGCGCACCGTGGACCGCGATCGGCTGCGCGTGCTGCGCGACATCGGCTTCAACCGCGTCAGCCTGGGCGTGCAGGATTTCGACGAGGAGGTCCAGCGCGCGGTCAACCGGATCCAGCCCTACGAGGACACCCTCGCGCTCATGCAGGCGGTTCGCGAGCACGGCTTTCGGTCGATGAACGTCGACCTCATCTACGGGCTGCCAAAGCAGCGCATCGAGGGCTTCGAGCGCACGATCGAGCGGGTCGTCGCCGCCGCCCCGGACCGGGTCGCGCTCTACCAGTACGCGCACCTGCCGCAGCTCTTCAAGCCCCAGCGCCGCATCCACGAGGAGGACCTGCCCGATGCCGACACCCGGGCCGAGCTCTTCGCCCGCGCGGTGGCGCGCTTCCGCGAGGCCGGCTACGTCTACCTCGGGCTCGACCACTTCGCCCGGCATGACGACGAGCTCGCAATCGCCCAGCGCGAGGGGCGCCTGCACCGGAACTTCCAGGGCTATGCCGCGCACGATTCCGGCGACCTGCTCGCCTTCGGCGTGTCCGCCATCGCGTCGGTGGGCGACGTCTACGCGCAGAACGACAAGGGACTGCCCGCCTACTACGCCCGGCTCGCCGAAGGAGAGCTGCCGACGGCGCGCGGCATCCGGCTCACGGCCGACGACCGCATTCGTCGCGAGGCGATCCAGGCCCTCATGTGCGACTTCAGGCTCGACGTGCGCGCGCTCGAGCGGCGCCACGGCGTCCCCGAGCGCTACCTGGACGACGCGCTGGAGCGACTCGCCCCGATGGATCGCGCGGGAGCGATCCGCATCGAACCGGGCGACGTCGTCCAGGTCCTGCCGCGCGGCCGACTGCTGGTGCGCGCGGTGGCGATGCAGTTCGACCACTACCTGCAGCGGGCACCCGCGGCCGGCACCTACTCGAAGCTCGCCTGACGCAAGGGCGATCGCGCTAGACTAGGCGCCGGAACTGACTCGAACCCGCGGGAGCCGACCGATGCGCCCGGTTGCGATCCTCATCGCCTGGCTGGCCGGCGCCCTTGCCGCGCCCGCCGCGCTCGCCCAGTCGATGGTCATCGACTGCTTCGCGCCGACCGATTGCCGTCGCGCGCTCGGCGACGCGATCACCCCGGCCTTCGCCCGCGCGGTTCCGCCGGCGGGCCATCGACTCGTGGTCTTCGGCAGCGTGCATCGCTACTCGAACGACCGGGCCGCGGCCTATGCGGTGGCCGGCGTCTCCGAGCGGGTGGAACACGACGGCGCCGACCTCACGCTGCTGCCCCTGATGCGCTGGTCGGCCAGCGTCCCGCTCGATCGCCCCGGCGTCACCGAGGCGGAAGAGCGCCAGGCGCTCGACCGCGCGGTGCGGGTCGCGGTCGATCGCATGATGCAGGCCTGCGCCCGTTCCCCGGCGTGCGAGGTCCACATGCCCTATCGCGGAAGGCGGCCATGAGCAAGGAACTGTCGAAGATTCGCAAGGAGTACGAGGCCGGGGCGCTCGAGGAGGCGGAGCTCGGCGACTCCCCTTGGCCGCTCTTTCGCAGCTGGCTCGAGGAGGCGATCGCGCAGCGCGATCGCGTGCCCGAGCCGACCGCGATGACGCTCGCGACCGTCGGCGCGGACGGCAGGCCGTCCACCCGGGTGGTGCTGCTCAAGGACGCCGACGAGCGCGGCCTCGTCTGGTACACCAACTATCGCAGCCGCAAGGGCCGCGAGCTTGCCGCCAACCCCCATGCGGCGATCCAGTTCCACTGGGTCGCGCTGGAGCGGGTCATGCGCATCGAGGGCATCGTGGAGAAGAGCGATCCCGAGGCCGCGGACGCGTACTTCGCGAGCCGTCCGCTGGCCGCCCGCATCGGCGCCTGGGCCTCCGAGCAGAGCGAGCCGATCGCGTCGCGGGCGGTGCTGGTGGCACGCGCCGCCGAATTCGGCATGAAGTTCGGCCTCAATCCCCCGCGGCCACCGCACTGGGGAGGCTATCGGCTGGTGCCCGACCGCTTCGAGTTCTGGCAGGGGCGGGCATCGCGCCTGCACGACCGGATCCGCTTCCGCCTCGACGAGTCCGGCCGCTGGCAGCGCGACCGGCTGGCCCCCTAGCACTCGCTCGCGCCAATCCCCAGCCGAAGCGGCAGCCGCACCAGGGAAGCCGGACTACCGATACACGAGGACCGGGACCTTGCAGTGGGTCAGAACCTTCTGCGTCTCGCTGCCGAGCAGCAGGCCGGCAACCCCGCGGCGGCCGTGCGAGGCCATGAAGATCAGGTCGCACTCCTTGCGCTCGGCCATGTCGATGATCGCCTGCCAGGGCTGGTCGTACACGGCCGTGGCCACCTCGCAGGCCACGCCGGCGGCCTTGGCGCGGTTCTCGACGTCCGACAGGATCTCCGCCGCATAGGCGCGGATCGTCTCCTCGTACTTGTCCTCGGAGAAGAACTGCGCGGAGGGCATCTCGGCGATGGGCGGTACGCGAAACGGCGGCTGCACGTTCATCGCCACGATGCTCGCGCCGTGCTTCTTCGCGAGCTCGATCGCGCCGTCGACCGCCTTGCCGGAGAGTTCCGAGCCATCGGTCGGAACGAGAATCTTCTTGAACATGGCACTTCCTCCTGATCGCTTGTTGGTCGGGCCTTGCCTGCTGTTCCTGCCCTCGCCGGCCGGCTTCGATTCATTATCCCCGGCCGTGCCACGCGCGTCTTGACGATTGTCAGCAATTCCGACGCCCGCGGCGAGGCGCGCGGCGGGCGCGGCGACGCGCGCGCGGCCCCGCCCGCCTCCACGCATGCGCTTAGAATGCGCAGACGCCCGGGCCGATCGCCAGCTTCCGGGCCCACAGTACAGGCAGGAGACAGCCGCATGAGTTTCAACTTTCCCTATTTCCGGCCGCCGGACGGCGCCGAGGCGCTGCGCGCGGAGGTTCGCGAGTTCATCGCCGGCGAGCGCGCCGAGGGCCGCTGGCAGCGCCGGGGCGATTTCGCGACCCACTACGACCCGGCGTTCTCGCGCCGGCTCGGCGAGCGGGGCTGGATCGGCATGACCTGGCCGAAGGCCTATGGCGGCCGGGAGCGCAGCATGCTCGAGCGGCTCGTGGTCACCGAGGAGCTGCTGGCCGCCAATGCGCCGGTGGCGGCGCACTGGATCGCCGACCGACAAAGCGGTCCGCTGCTGCTGCGCTTCGGCTCGGAAGAGCAGCGTCGCAAGTACCTGCCCGAGATCGCGGCCGGCAGATGCTTCTTCTCGATCGGGATGAGCGAGCCGGACTCGGGCTCGGACCTCGCCTCGGTGCGGACCCGCGGGGTCAAGGTCGACGGCGGCTGGCTCATCACCGGCCGCAAGGTCTGGACGACCTTCGCCCACGAGAACCACTACGCGATCACCCTGGTGCGCACCGGCGAACGGGAGGAGTCCCGCCACGCCGGCCTCAGCCAGTTCATCGTCGACCTGAAGAACACGAAGGGCCTCGACATCCGCCCGATCGTCAACATGGCCGGCACCCACGAGTTCAACGAGCTCACCTTCGACGAGGCCTTCGTTCCCGACGACGCCCTGGTGGGCGCGCCCGGCAACGGCTGGACGCAGGTCACCAGCGAGCTCGCCTACGAGCGCAGCGGGCCGGAGCGCTACCTGAGCAGCATTCGCCTGGGCGAGGCTTTGGTGGCGGCTGCGGGGAAATCTCCCGAGCCGCGCGTGCTCGAGGCCATCGGGCGACTCGCCGCCCGCCTGTGCGCGCTGCGCGGCATGTCGCTCGCGGTGGCGGCGATGCTCGCCAACGGAGAGACGCCGAATCTCGAGGCCGCGCTGATCAAGGACCTGGGCAATGCCTACGAGCGCGAGCTGATCGAGATCGCCCGCAACCTGCAACCGGCCCTGCCCGCGATCGACACCGAGTTCGACGAGGCGCTCGCCGAATGCACGATCTATTCGCCGTCGTGGATGCTGCGCGGAGGCACGCGGGAAATCCTGCGCGGCCTGGTGGCGCGCGGGCTCGGCCTGCGCTGATGGAGACGAGACGATGAACACGAACAATCCCGCCATCCCGCTCACCCTGTACGACCCGATGGTCGACGAGGCGGCGGACCGCCTCTTCGGCAAGCTCGGCCCACAGGCGCGCCTCGCGGCCGACCGCGGCGAACCGGGCGACGAACTGCGCGGCGCCGTCGCGGAAGCCGGCTTCTGCGAGGCCCTGGGCGGCCTCGATGCGGGCGACGACTGGCCGGCCGCCGCGGCGATCCTGCGGGCGCAGGCGCGCCACGGCGCCCCCATCGACATGGCCGACGAGCTGCTCGCCAATGCGCTCGGCGGCGAACCCGACGACGCGGCCTCGGCCGACGCGAGCGACGGCCGCAGGCGACGCGCCATGACGCTGGCGCGCTGCATCCAGGCCGGCGGCGCGATGCAGGCCGCGCTCGACATGAGCATCCGCTACGTGGGCGACCGCAAGCAGTTCGGCCAGGCGCTCGCCCGCTTCCAGGCGATCCAGCACTCGCTCGCGGTCACCGCCGAGCTCGTCGCGGCCGCCGCGAGCGCGACGAACTTCGCGCTCGCCTGCGTGATCGAGGAAGGCATCGACAGCGATCGCAGCACGGCGGCGATCGACGCCGCCACGGTGGTCGTGTGCGACGCCATCCGCTCGGTCCACGAGAACTGCCACCAGGTCCACGGGGCGATCGGCTTCACGATCGAATACGGCCTGCATCACCACACGCTCGACCTGCTGCGCTGGCGCGACGACCTCGAGGCCAGCACCGGCGGGCCGATGCGCTGCGCCGAGCGGCTCGGTGCGGCGGTGGTGGCCGAGGGCGGGCTCTGGCTCGCGGTCACGGACCTGCAGCGGCTCGAGCCGAGGACGCCATGAGCGCGCGCTGGCGCATCTACGGGGCGGAAATGTCCCCGTACTCCGTCAAGGTCCGGGCGTACTTCCGCTACAAGGGCCTGCCGCACGAATGGATCGTGCGCAGCGGCGGGCGCATGGAGGAGTTCGGTGCGCTGGCGAAGCTGCCGCTGATCCCCCTCGTGGTCGATCCCGATGGCGTCGCCGCGCAGGACAGCACGCCGATCATCGAGGCGGTCGAGGCGCGCCATCCGCAGCCCTCGATCCATCCCGAGGAGCCCGTCGCAGCCTTCGCCTCGGCGCTGCTCGAGGAGTACGGCGACGAGTGGGGCAACAAGTGGATGTTCCACCTGCGCTGGGCGCGCGAGGTGGACCAGCTCGCCGGCGCGACGCGGATCGCGCGCACCATCGAGCCGGATGCCGACGAGGACCGCCACCGCGCGATCGCCGCCCAGGTGCGCGAGCGCATGGTCGGGCGCGTGGGATTCGTCGGATCCAATGCCGGCACGGCGCCGATCATCGAGGCCTCGTTCCTCGATGCCCTGCGACTGCTCGAGAGGCACCTGGCCACGCGGCCCTACCTGTTCGGGGCCCGGCCGGCCTTCGCCGACTTCGGCATCTGGGCGCAGGTCCGCAGCGCGTTCACGGACCCGACCGGCTACGGCATCGTGGCGAACCGCACGCCCGGCGTCCTCGACTGGATCGCACGGATGGAGTGGCCCCGTGCCGAGGGCCCCTTCGAGGACTGGGCGAGCCTCGAGCCGACCCTCGGACCGCTGCTGCGCGCCGAGGTCGGTGCGCGCTTCCTGCCCTGGTCGCTCGCCAACGCGGCGGCGCTGGCGGCCGGCCAGGAGGAGTTCACGGTGGGGCTCGCCGACGGACCCTGGACCCAGGCGCCACAGAAGTACCACGCCCGCTCGCTCGCCCGGCTGCGGGAGCGGCGCCTGGCTTCCCCGGCGCGCGACCAGGTGGATGCGATGCTCGCGAGATGGGACTGCCTGGAGCCGCTCGCGAAGGACGCAGCGGGAACCTGAGCGCGCCCCCGGGGCGCGCCGCGGCGCGGCTCAGCCCGCCGCGCGCCCCGCCCCGTCCTCCTGCGCCTGCAGGACCCGCCACAGCACCTTGCCCGAGCCCGACTTGGGCAGGCTGTCGACGAAGGCGACCTCGCGCGGCACCTTGTAGGCCGCCATGTGCTCGCGCGCCCAGGCGATCAGGTCCTCGGCGCGGATGCGGCCGACAGCGTGGGGACGCGGCACCACGACCAGCTTGACCGACTCGCCCCGATAGGTATCGCGGGTGGCGATGATGCAGGCTTCCTGGACATCGGGATGCTTGTAGAACATCGCCTCCACCTCGGCGGGCCAGACCTTGAAGCCGGAGGCGTTGATCATCCGCTTGAGCCGATCGGTGATGTAGAAGTAGCCGTCCTCGTCCGTGCGGCCGAGGTCGCCGGTGCGCAGGTAGCGCCGCCCCTCGAACTCGACGAAGGCCGCCTCGGTGTCGGCGGGCCTGCGCCAGTAGCCGAGGAAGACCTGCGGCCCGCGCACGATGATCTCGCCCTGCTCGCCGGGAGGCAGCTCCGCCAGCGTGTCCGGATCGATCACCCGGGCATCGACCCCGACGTAGGGAATCCCCAGGCACTGGAGCTTCGGCGCATCGGGAGGGTTGGAGTGGGAGGGCGCGGACGTTTCGGTGAGACCGTAGCCCTCGGCATAGTCGAGCCCGTACTGCGCCTTGAGGCGCTCTGCGATCGCCGCGGGCATGGCGGCCCCGCCGCCGCTGATCGAGCGCAGGCTGGACAGGTCGAAGCTGGCGAAGTTCGGACTGGCCAGCAGGTCGATGATCATCGTCGGGATGTTGGTCCAGGCCGTGACGCGATGCCGCGAGATGAGCAGGCCGGCGAGCTCGCGGTCCCAGCGCGGCATGAGCACGACGGTGCAGCCGAGGTAGGCCGGCACGTGCGCGTAGAACACCATGCCCGTGATGTGGAACATCGGCACCACGCCGAGCGTGACGTCCGCGACGCTGGTGTTCGCCCAGAGCGGACTGGCGATGACGTTGTGCCCGATGGTCCGGTGCGAATGCATGCAGCCCTTGGGGCTGCCCGTCGTGCCCGAGGTGTAGCAGAGGGCGACGAGATCGTCCGGCTCGCCGGCGTACGGGGGCGGCCGATGGCCGGCGCCCACCGCGTCGCTCCAGCGGACCGCCCACTCGGGCAGGATCGGGTCGGCCTCGAGCCATGGACGCCACGCCTGCGGCGGCTGCTCGTCCGGCGCGAGCCTCGCCGGATCGGCATGGTCGAGGTAGCGCGCCACCAGCACCGTCGCGAGACGCGCATCGGGCGGCAGGAGCGACTGCGCCCGCTCGAACTCGGGCAACAGGTCGGCCGCGACGATCGCGACACGCGCCTCGGGATCCTGGATGTAGTGCGGCAGCTCGTCGGCCCGTGTCATGGGATTGACCGGCACGACCACGCCGCGCGCCCGCATGATCGCGTAGAAGGCGATGACGTACTGGGGCGAGTTCTGCATGCAGAGCAGCACCCGGTCGCCGGGCGCGACGCCCGCCGCCTCGACCAGCCATCCCGCCAGCGCCTCGGCCCGGTCGCGCACGCCGGCCCACGGGATGCGCCCGCCGAGGAAGATGTAGGCGTCGCGATCCGGGTAGCGCCTGGCCGTGATCGCGAGATTGTCCCAGAGCGTGGTCTGCGCCGGCGGGATGCCGTGCGGCACCCGCGCGGGCCAGAACCGGAAGTGCGGCCGGTCGGCCGGCGCCTGCATGATCTCGTCCATGCTGTCCTCTCAGACGATCCGGATCCTCAGCTCGGGCAGTCCGTCCACATGGGCATGGAGCAGCGCGCCGCGCCCGACGGGGCCGACGCCCTCGGGCGTGCCGGTGAAGATCAGGTCTCCGGGCATGAGCCGGAAATACTCCGACAGGTAGGCGATCGTTTCCGGGATCGACCAGATCAGGTGGTCGATGGAGCTCGACTGGCGACGCTCGCCGTCGACATCGAGCCAGATCCCGGCGCGTTCGATGCCGGGCACCTCGCTCGCCGCGACCAGGGGCCCCATGGGCGCCGACGCATCGAAGGCCTTGCCGAGTTCCCAGGGCCGGCCCTTGTCACGCATCGCGAACTGGAGGTCACGACGCGTCATGTCGAGCCCCACGGCGTAGCCCCAGACGTGATCCAGGGCCGACTCGACCGGGATGTTCGCGCCCTCGCGGCCGATCGCCACCACCAGCTCGACCTCGTGGTGGTAGTTGGACGTCTTCGGCGGGTACGGGACGGGCGCGAGGCTCCCCTCCGGCACCGAGACCACCGCATCGGCCGGCTTGCAGAAGAAGAACGGCGGGTCGCGATCCGGATCGAAGCCCATCTCGCGCGCGTGGGCCGCGTAGTTGCGACCCACGCAATAGACGCGCCGCACCGGGAAGCGGTCATTGGTTCCGTGCACCTCCGCCATCGGCGGATCGGGCAGCGGGACGACGTTGGCCATCGAGGCCTCCTTCAGGCGCGGTTGGTCGAGGATTGCGGGAGCCGCATCAAAGGCGTTCGACGATGGTGACGTTCGCCATGCCACCCCCCTCGCACATCGTCTGCAGGCCGTAGCGCTTGCCGCGCTGGCGCAGCGCATGGACCAGCGTGGTCATCAGCTTGGCGCCGGAGCCACCGAGCGGATGGCCGAGCGCGATGGCGCCGCCGTTCACGTTGAGGCGCTCCATGTCGGCGCCGAGGCTCTTGACCCAGGCGAGCGGCACGGAGGCGAAGGCCTCGTTGACCTCGTAGAGGTCGATGTCGGCGAGCTTCATGCCGGCCCTGGCGAGCGCGCGCTCGGTTGCCGGGATCGGCGCCTCGAGCATGATCACCGGATCGTGGCCGAGCACGCTCATGTGGTGGATGCGCGCCATCGGCTGCACCCCCAGCTGCTTGAGACCGCGCTCGCTCACCACCAGCACGCCGGCGGCGCCATCGCAGATCTGGCTCGCGGTGGCCGCGGTGATCCGCCCGCCCTCGGCGAGCAGCTTGACCCCGGCGATGCCCTCGAGCGTGGCATCGAAACGGATCCCCTCGTCGACGACGTGCATCTCGTCGGTCGGCGTGCCGTCCGCCAGCTTGACCGGCACGGGCACGATCTCGTCCTTGAACGCCCCGGACTCGGTCGCCTGGCGCGCGAGCTGGTGGCTGCGCAGCGCGTACCGGTCCAGATCATCCTTCTCGAGCTCGTACTTCTTCGCCATCATCTCGGCGCCGGTGAACTGGCTGAACGGCGGGCCGGGGTAGCGCGACTGGATCTCCGGGCTCATGTACGTGCCGAAGCCGTTCTTCGCCGGCAGGCTGCCCGGAAGGCCCATCGGCACACGGGTCATGCTTTCGACGCCGGCCGCGATCACGATGTCCTGGGTCCCCGACATTACCGCCTGCGCCGCGAAATGCAGTGCCTGCTGCGAGGAACCGCACTGCCGGTCGACCGAGGTCGCGGGCACGGACTCCGGCAGCTTCGAGGCGAGCACGGCGTTGCGGGCGATGTTGGTCGACTGCTCGCCCGCCTGGCCGACGCAGCCCATGATCACGTCCTCGATCAGGGCGGGGTCGGCGCCGCTGCGCTCGACGAGCGCATTGAGCACCTGGGCGGCGAGGTCGGCCGGATGCCAGCCCGACAGCCGGCCGCCCTTCCTGCCGCCCGCGGTACGGGCGGCGGCGACGATGAATGCTTCTGCCATGGTCTTCTCCTGGAACTGCTCGATGGGTGGGTCAGCGGCCGGCGGCGATGACGCCGCCGTCGACGACGATCGTCTGGCCCGATACGAACGCGCCCGCCGGGCCGGCGAGCATCACGGCCACGCCCGCGATGTCCTCGGGCTCACCGAGCCGGCGCAGCGGATACGCGGCCTCGGCGGCGGCGCGCCGCTTCGGGTCCTCGTAGAGGGCGCGGGCGAAGTCGGTCTTGATCAGCCCCGGGGCGATGCAGTTGACCCGGATGTTCTCGGGGCCCCATTCGCCGCACAGGTTGCGCGCGAGCTGCATGTCGGCCGCCTTCGAGATGCAGTACAGCCCGATCTCGCTCGAGCCGCGCAGGCCACCGATCGAGGAGATGATGATGATCGAGCCGCCGCCGGCCGCCTTCATGTCCGGGCGCACCATCTGGCACAGCCAGTGATTGCTCAGCACGTTGTTGCGCATGACCTTGTCGAAGACCTCGTCGCTCATGCCCTCGCTCGGACCGAAGTAGGGATTCGAGGCGGCGTTGCAGACGAGGATGTCGATCGGGCCCAGCTCCTTGCGGGTCCGGTCGACCATCGCCTGCAGGTCCTCCTTGCGCGAGATGTTCGCCGCGATGGCGATCGCTTCGCCGCCGCGGTCGCGGATCCCCTTGGCGACCTCCTCGCAGGGTTCGATCTTGCGGCTGGAAATGACCACCCGGGCCCCGTGCGCCGCAAGGTGCTCGGCGATCGCCCGGCCGATGCCGCGGCTCGAACCGGTGACGATGGCCACCTTGCCGCCGAGGTCGAACAGATTCTTCATGACGTCTCCTGTTGATATGGCTTCCGGCCCGCGCCAGCCGCGGCCGTGTGCCGGCCACCGCGGTCATCGCGCCGGCTCTCCCGGTCGATTGTATGTAAAGCGTCGCGCGGGCGCATCGACGGTTTTCGTGCGACCGTCCGCCGCGATATATTGCCGGTCGCGCCGCATTCGCGGCGCGGTTCGTCCGGCCCGTCCCGGGCCTGTCGCGACGAAACCCCCAGAACCGAACCACATCATGGCGAATGCCTGCATCGGCTGTGGCGTGTGCTGCGCCAGCTACCGGGTGTCCTTCCACTGGTCCGAGACGACCCTGCACGAGCTCGGCCGGGTTCCCCACGAACTGACCGAACCCCTGCGTCATCACGAGGTCGCGATGCGCGGGACCTCCTCGTCCCCGCCTCGCTGCATCGCGCTCGCCGGCACGCCCGGCGTGGACGCCCGCTGCGCGATCCATGGCCGGCACCCGAGCTGCTGCCGCGCCGTCGCCCCCGGTGACGACCAGTGCGTGCGCGCCCGCATCCGCCATGGCCTGCCGCCGCTCGCCGACTGGCAGATCGCCGAGTCGGCCAACGATCCCGATCCACCCGGCCGTCCGCTGGCCGCCTGAAGGGAAGGCGCCTTCCGGGGGCCCCGTCCCGCGAACGCGATGCGGTCCGCATCCGCTCCCCGCGTCGGCCATACTCCCGGCCATGGAACTGCGCCAGCTGCGTTACTTCGTCTCGGTCGTGGAGTTCGGCAGCATGAACCGGGCGGCGGTCGAGCTCGGGGTCGTGCCGTCGGCGCTCTCGCAGGCCATCAGCCGCCTCGAAGGAGAACTCGCCACCCGCCTGCTGCAACGCAGCCCGCGGGGCGTGACGCCGACCGACGCCGGGCTCGCCTTCCTGCAGCAGGCCCAGCTCGCCCTGCGCCACGCCGAGGACGCCGCCCGCGCCGCGCGCCAGCGCCGCCTCTCGGGGCGGGTGAGCATGGGGCTCGCGCCGTCGACCGCATCCATCGTCGGGCTGCCGCTGGTCGAGGCGATGCGCCGGCTCTATCCGGAGGTCAGGCTGCACCTCGTCGAAAGCCTGTCGGGCCATCTCGCCACGATGCTCAACGCCCGCCAGCTCGACCTCGCCATCCTCTTCGAGACCGGCGAGCCGCAGCGCCTGAGCCTGACCCCGCTGCTCGACGAACGACTCGAGCTGATCGGGCATGCCGACCTGCCCGGCATGCCCGACGCGCCGCGGGTGCGCCTGGCATCGCTGCGCGACCTGCCGCTGGTCCTGCCGAGCGGGCCGCACGGGCTGCGACGGGTGATCGATGCCGCCTTCGCCCGCGCCCGCGTCGAGCCCCGCATCGCCATCGAGGTGGATGGCCTCACCCTGCTCATGGACGCGGTCGCCGCCGGCATCGGCGCCACGATCCAGCCGGCCGCCGCCGTGTCGCGGCCCGGCCTCGAGGGCCTGCGCACCGTCGCGCTCGCCGACCGCAACGCGCGGCGGCGCAACCTGCTCGCGAGCCTGTCGGACGACGAGCTGTCGCCGGCCGCCCTCGCGACCCGCGTCGTGGTCGCCGGGCTGGCGCGTCGCCTCGTCGAGAACGGCCGATGGCCTGGCGCGAGCATTCACTCGGCGTGAACACCCCATCAGCGTCGGCGCTTGGCCGGGCCCGCGCGGCGGCCTAGACTCGGGGCACCCCGTTCCGGAATCCTCCTTCGCGATGAACCGACCCGACGTCCTCGTCATCGGCGGCGGCAACGCCGCCCTGTGCGCCGCGCTCAGCGCGCGCGAGGCGGGCGCCTCGGTGCTGCTCCTGGAGGCCTCGCCCCGCGCCTGGCGCGGCGGCAACTCCCAGCACACCCGCAATCTGCGCTGCATGCACGACGCCCCGCAGGACGTCCTGACCGACGCCTATCCGGAGGAAGAGTTCTGGCAGGACCTGCTCAAGGTCACGGGCGGGCGCACCGACGAGCGGCTCGCCCGCCTCGCGATCCGCGAGAGCGCGCACTGCCGCGGCTGGATGCGCCGCCACGGCGTGCATTTCCAGCCATCGCTCTCCGGCACCCTGCACCTGTCGCGCACCAATGCCTTCTTCATGGGCGGCGGCAAGGCGCTCGTCAACGCCTACTATCGCAGCGCCGAAGCGCTCGGGGTGCAGGTTCGCTACGACTCCCCGGTCGACCGGCTGGAGCTGCGCGACGGGCGCTTCGTCGCGGCATGCGTGGGAGACCGGCGCGTCGAGGCCGGCGCGTGCGTGCTCGCCGCCGGGGGTTTCGAGTCCAACCGCGAATGGCTGCGCGAGGCCTGGGGCCAGAACGCCGACGGCGAATGGCCCGCCGACAACTTCCTGATCCGGGGCACGCGGTTCAACACCGGCGTGCTGCTGAAATACCTGCTCGAGGCCGGCGCGGACGCGGTGGGCGATCCCTCGCAGTCGCACTGCGTCGCGATCGACGCGCGGGCGCCCCTCTACGACGGCGGCATCTGCACCCGGATCGACTGCGTCTCCCTGGGCGTCGTCGTCAATCGCCACGCCCGTCGCTTCTACGACGAGGGCGAGGACTTCTGGCCCAAACGCTATGCGATCTGGGGTCGCCTGGTCGCGCAACAGCCGGGACAGATCGCCTGGTCCATCATCGACGTCCAGTCCGTGGGCCGCTTCATGCCGCCCGTGTTTCCCGGCACCCGGGCGGACAGCCTCGACGGGCTCGCGCGGGCCATCGGTCTCGACGAGGGGGCCTTCATGCGCACGATCACGGAATTCAACGCCGCCTGCCGCGGCTCCGACTTCGACCACACCCGGCTCGACGGCTGCCATACCGAAGGGCTCGAGCCGCCCAAGACGCACTGGGCGAGGCCGATCGACCGGCCGCCCTTCTTCGCCTACCCGCTGCGCCCGGGTATCACCTTCACCTACCTCGGGCTGCGCACCGACGAGACCGCGGCCGTGCGCTTCTCCGGCGAGCCCAGTCCGAATCTCTTCGTCGCCGGCGAGATGATGGCGGGAAACATTCTCGGCCAGGGGTACACCGCCGGCGTGGGCATGACGATCGGCACCGTCTTCGGACGGATCGCCGGCACGCGCGCGGCCATGGCGGTCGGCGGTGGCGTCGGCATGCAACCCGCTCCGGTTGGCGAGCATGCAGGCGCTTGAACGGCTCGCGGGCGAGGCCCGCGCGCTCGCCGGCGGCGAGCCCGAGACCGAGGCGCAGCGCATCCTGCAGATCTGCAACGCCTGCCGCTACTGCGAGGGCTTCTGCGCGATGTTTCCGGCGATGGCGCGTCGGCTCGAGTTCGACCGGGCCGACACGCACTACCTCGCCAACCTCTGCCACGGCTGCGGCGCCTGCCTGCATGCCTGCCAGTACGCGCCGCCGCACGAGTTCGGGGTCAACGTCCCCCGCACGCTCGCTCAGGTGCGCGGACGCACCTATGCCCAGTACGCCTGGCCGGGGCCGCTGGGCCGGCTGTACGAACGCAACGGCCTCGCCATGGCGCTGGCGAGCGCGGCGGGCCTGGCGCTGTTCCTCCTCATGGTGCTGGCCGCCCGCGGCGCGCTCTGGCACGAGCCGCTGGCTGGCGACTTCTACGCGATCTTCCCGCACGGCCTGCTCGTGACGATGTTCGGCGCGATGTTCGGATTCGCCTGCATCGCGATCGCGATCGGCGTGATCCGCTTCTGGCGTGACATCAGGCCTGGCGCCGGCCCGCCCGCGGCATGGGCGGAGGCCGGCGGCGATGCGCTGCGCCTGAAGTATCTCGACGGCGGCCACGGCGAGGGCTGCAACGACGAGGACGATCGCTACACCCAGAGGCGCCGCGTGTTCCACCACTTCACGTTCTACGGCTTCATGCTGTGCTTCGCGGCCACGTCGGTCGGCACGATCTACCACTACCTGCTCGATCGTCCCGCGCCGTACGCGCTCACCGAGCTTCCGGTGATCCTCGGCACGCTCGGCGGCATCGGCCTGGTCATCGGGCCGACGGGCCTGCTCTGGCTCAACTTCCGGCGCGACGCGCAGCACCTCGAGCCCGGCCAGGTCCCGATGGACCGCGGCTTCGCGGCGCTGCTGCTGGCCACGAGCGTGAGCGGCCTCGCCCTGCTCGCCTGGCGCGACACCGGCGCCATGGCGACGCTGCTCGCGGTGCACCTGGGCATCGTCATGGCATTCTTCCTGACCATGCCGTATGGCAAGTTCGTGCATGGCGCCTACCGCGTGGCGGCGCTGCTGAAATGGTCCTTCGAGAAGCGCAGGCCCGATGCGCCGGGCATTCCGGAGTGAACGACGCCATGTCCGCCAGCCGGCTGCTCGACGAGCCCTGGTACCTCCCCGTCGGCGACGAGATCGAGGTCTTCGAGGCCGCCTATGCCGCGCGCCTGCCGGTCCTGCTCAAGGGCCCGACGGGCTGCGGCAAGACGCGCTTCGTCGAGCACATGGCCTGGCGACTCTATCGCCAGGCGGACACGCCCCGCCGGTCGATCGAGGTACCCCTCGTCACCGTGGCCTGCCACGAGGAGCTCACCGCCACGGACCTGGTGGGCCGCCACCTGCTCTCGGCCGATGCCACGGTCTGGACCGACGGGCCACTCACCCGGGCGGTGCGCAGCGGCGCGATGCTCTACCTCGACGAGATCGTCGAGGCCCGCACCGACACCACCGTGGTCATCCACTCGCTGACCGACCACCGGCGGATGCTCCCGATCGACCGCACCGGCGAGCTGCTCGACGCGCATCCGGACTTCCTGCTGGTGATCTCATACAACCCGGGCTACCAGAGCGCGCTCAAGGACCTGAAGACCTCGACCCGGCAGCGCTTCGCCAGCATCGAGTTCGACTACCCGCCACTCGAGGTCGAGGCGCGGATCATCGCCCACGAGGGCGGCGTGGACGACGCCACGGCGCACGCGCTGGCGCGCATCGGCACGAAGGTGAGGGCACTGCGCGACCACGGTTTCGACGAGGGTGTCAGCACCCGGCTGCTGGTCTATGCGGCCACGCTGGTGCGCCGGGGCATCGGGGCGCGCCGCGCCTGCGATGTCGCGATCAGCCGGGCCGTGAGCGACGATGCCGACGTGCAGCAGGCCGTGACCGACATCGTCGAGGCCATCCTGCCGGCGGATCCGGCCGCCCGGGGCGCTTGAGCCGGACCGCCGCCCTCGGCATGCTCGCCTGCGCCATCCGGGGCGGGCCGGTCGAACTGGTCGAGCCGGATGCCGCCGACGCGCGGGTCCATTGGAGCGAGGCCGCCCTGGCGATCGCGATCGCCGATGCGCGCGCCGTGGCGCGGCTGCCGCTCGCGGCACGCGAGTCGGATCGAGCCGGCGCCGAACGCGATGCGGACCGTTCGGACCAGGGACGACTCGAGCCGGAGCACCGGCTCGAGCGCGCCCGCATCCTGCGCGGCCTCGCCTGGGTACGCGCCGGGACCGAGGCGGGCGCGATCGACGCCCTGCTCGCCCGCTGGCCCGAACCCGGGCGGCTGCATCGACTGCTCGCCGCCTGCGAGGCGATCCGCGTCGGACCGGTGATCCGGCGCCTCTATCCCGGCGCCGCCGCGGACCTGGCGCGCCTGGACGAGGCCGAGCGCCGCCTGCTCGATTCGCCGACGGACGACGCGGGCGGGGTTCCGCATGAAGCGGGACGGGACGAAGCGGGACCGGACCGATCGCCCTTCGCCGGCCCGGTCGCCAGGGCCCTCGCCGGCTTGCGGCTCGGCATGCCGCCGGAGCCGGGCGGATTCCACCTGCCGGAACCGCTCGGGGCGGCGCTGCTCGGCCTGGCCCGGCGCGGCGCGACCACGGCGGACAGCATTCGATGCGCGATCGCCTGCTGGCGGCTCGAACGCGGCGACCCCCAGGCACTCGAGTCGCTGGATCCCGGCGTGCCCGCCGTTCCGGATTCGCCGACCTCGGCCCTGCCCGCTTCCGCCGCCGGGGGCGAACCGGGCGGCGCCTCCACCGACGAGGAAGACGACAAGGGCCGGGGCAAGGGGTCGGACCGGATCGATGCCGGCGTTCCCGGCGCCGGCGGCGAGGAGTCGGGCGGGGGCACCGAGCCGCGGCCCGGCGCCGCCGCGACTGCGGCGTCCGTCGCCGGCGGCATTCGCGTCGATGAATGGGACTATACGGGCCGACGCTTCCTGCGCGGCTGGTGTCGCATCGTCGTCGCGCGGCCACGGCCGCTGGAGGTGGACTATCGCGGCGAGCTGATGCGGCGCGAGCGCTCGCAGGCGCGGCGGCTTCGACGCCAGTTCGCCCGCTTGCGCGACGCCGCCACCCGCCGGCGCCGGGTGTTCGGCGACGGCGAGGAGATCGATGCCGACGACATGGTGAGGGCGCGGGTCGAGCGCAAGGCCGGGATCGCCGGCGACGAGCCGCGGATGATCCGGCGCGAGCATGCGCGTCGCGACGTGGCGGTCGCACTGCTGCTCGACGTGAGCGCATCGACCGATTTCGTGCTGCGCGACCCGCCGGCGGCCGAGGACGCCTCGCAGTCCACCGCGAGCGTCGTCCTGGAGGACGACGATCCGTTCCTGTGGAGTCCCTCGATCTTCGAGCCCTCGCCCGGCGAGGACGGGCCTCCGCCGCGGCGTGTGATCGACGTGGCGCGCGATGCGATGGGGCTGCTTGCGCAGGCGCTTGACTCGCTGGGCGACCGCTTCGCGCTCTATGCCTTCTCCGGCTGTGGTCGCGAGGAGGTCGACTTCCTCGTCGCCAAGGATTTCGAGGAGGCCATGGCGCCGCGGGGCTGGCAGGCGCTCGCCGGCCTCGAGCCGATGCGCTCGACCCGGATGGGCGCGGCGATCCGCCACGCCACCGACCGGCTCGCCCGGCGTCCCGAGCGGATGCGGGTGCTGATCGTCGTCTCGGACGGTTATCCGGACGACGTCGACTATGGGCCCGACCGGCGCGACGTGGAATACGGGCTGCGCGACACCGCGCGCGCGATCGAGCAGGCGCGCCGCCGCGGCATCGACACCCTGCTGGTCACCGTGGATCGCGCTGGCCACGACTACCTTCGCCGGATGTGCCCGCCCGGTCGCTATCGCGTCATCGACGAGATCGATTCGCTGGCCGGCGAGATCGCGCGCGCCTACCGGACGATGACCGGCTGACGATACGGCTCAGGCGCTCCACGCGCCCGGCATCTCGGGCAGCCAGGGGCCGGTCGCCGCCAGCGTGGCGCTTCCCCCGTAGGGGACGGGCTCGAGCGCGGCCTGCATGGGCTGCGCCACCGCCTCGCCCGTCGCCGGCGCGGATGCGACCGCGAGGTCGTCGTCGACGAACAGGTCGCTGGCGGTGAGCGTCGCATCGTCGGGTGAACTGCCGAAGATCGCATTGGTCACGACGACGTTGCGGTTGGCGGTGGCCCCGACGTTGCCGGCCGCATCGACGGCCCAGGCGCTCACGGGCCGGTTCCCTGTCGAGGGCACCGCGCCGGTGAAATCGGCGGCCCAGTCGCCATCGGATTGCGCCTGCACGATGCGTTGCGTCGACCCCCACGTGACGTGGACGGTCGATCCCGCTTCCGCCGAGCCGGTGATGATCAGGTTGCCCAGCGTCGCCTCGATGAGGCTGACCCGGTCGTTGCCCGCCACCCGATCGATTTCGGGCGCGGCCGGGCCCTGGGTGTCGAGGCGATAGGCGTACGACGCGGAATCGCCGCTCGACTGCCCTCCCGCGTCGACCACCCGCGCGACATAGACATAGGTGCCCTCGGCCCCGAGCCCGCTGTCGGTGTAGCTCCAGCGGTCGCCGTCGATGACGAGGCGCCCGCTGTCCGCGGCGCCCACGTCGACGCCGTTGCGCAAGATGTGCAGCGTGCCGCCCGAGGCGGCGTCCCATTGACCCTCGATGCG
>Ga0079224_100003433_pt1 | contig 20020 bp, 15 predicted proteins | sample Stecom2015_FD_80414 | JGI IMG/M metagenome (GOLD analysis project Ga0079224, IMG submission 80414) | Agricultural soil microbial communities from Utah to study Nitrogen management - Steer compost 2015 | ecosystem: Environmental > Terrestrial > Soil > Agricultural land | place: USA: Utah...
CACGTCCGGCTTCGACTGTAGTTGCTGCGCCGCTTTGAACGCCCAGTACACGCCTTTGGTCACCTCGCTGGCGTTCGACCAGCGCATTCGCCCGTCCAGATTGTCGAGTGCAGCGAGCAGGTCGTCGTAGGCCCCGCACACCTCGACAGGGGCCATCAGCAGCACTGTCCGATATTCCGCGAACACTCCCCAGCCGATGCGCGAGCCGCACTCAAGTTCGGCCAGTGCATGTCTTACCGCCGCGCGCGCAAATTCCAGACGGCTGGTCGGAAGGCCGTCGAGCTGATAATCCTGGACGTTCATGCTCTGCGTGATATCGAAGACCACGATATATTCGTATGTGTCTCGCGGGAGGTTCGCGGTCGGCATGAACAAAGCGGCGGAGAGCAGCAGCAAGGCGAGCAGCAAAGCGCCTGACGGGGGATCGACGGCTGTGCGAAACCGCATGCGCGCGCTCATGGGAGCTCGATCCTTCCGCCCGGCAGCGTACTGATCACGCGGTCCTCCTGGTCGGATGGCTCATCTTCCTCGAACGCCGGATCATCCGCTTCCGGCGCCAGCAACAGCGCCGCCTCCAGGTTGTAGCGGGCGTCCCACGAATCCGGCCGCCGACGCAGAGCCTCGCGATAGCGCTGTTTGGCGAGCTCGATGAGGGGCAGATAGCGATGCGCCTCGGCTGCGCCGTCCTTCAGCGCCTCGCGCAGATGAAGATTGCCGAGATTGTACAGAGCGCCCACGCTCAGCGCGGCTTGGTCGCTCTGACTCAGATGCTTGTAGATGTCGAGCGCCTTTTCGGTCTCGCCTGCGCGAGTCCAGGCGACTGCTTGCGCGAACTGTGCTTCGGGCGCGTCCTGATCGAACGGCGCGAACTGCTGGGCGTCGAAGATCGCTTCGTTGACTCGCAGCGCCTGCTGCAATCGCACGCCTTGATAGAGGGCGACGGCGCCGAAGATCGTCGCCGCCGCGGCGAACAGCAAGTGGGCCGTGCGCCGCCTCATGTCCATCTCCGGATCGCGAGAGCGCGATAGAACAAGAGCATCAAACAGAGCGCCGCCGCGACCGCGACGAAGTACGAGCTGTAGTCCTGGCGGGGCAGCGTTTCGAAATAGTCGAGTGGAAAGTTCTGCTGTCGTCCGACGTCTGCAACGGCCCTGGCGAAATCCTCCGGCGCATCGGCCTCGTACGCGCGGTACGGCGTCGGCAACGACTGAAAGAACCGATGCAGCGCAATCTCGGGCGCCATCTCGCGACCAGGCGCCGGCGCGCCGAGTTGTGGGCTGTTGAAAGAGCGCAGATAGATCCAGTAGAGCGCTACGCGGTTGCGCATCAGGCTTGCAATGATTCTTCGTTGCGTCGGTTTGTCCAAATGAGCCCCGCCGTCGGACACGAGCAGGATGATGCGGCTTCCAGAGTATTCGCGATCGTTGAACTCTTCGGCGGCGGCGATGAGCGCCGGACCGACTTCCGTTTCGGACAGCCCGCGGCCGACTCCGCCGGCGGCGACGCCGGCCTGGATGACTTCGTCGTGCTCGGTGAACGGCACGACCTTGAACGGCCGCGTGCTGAAGAACATCAGTGCGAAACGATCGTTCGGGCGCTGCTGTACGAACTCAGAAAGCAGCTCGCGCGCGACGGCCGCTTTCTGCGGGCCGCGATCGAGGTGATGCAACCGGTTCAGGGGGTCGATGCTGCGCCAGTCGCTCGGCAGCATGCGGGTGTCCATGCTGCGACTGCGGTCGACCAGGACGAGGATTTCGGCGCCGTGACCAGTGCGTGCAACCCGCACCTCGGGTCGCCCCGGTGCGGCGAGCGCGAACACTGTGCATGCGATGGCGAGAGCCGCCAGCGTGCGCCACAGCAGTCCAGTGAACTGACCGAGGCGATCCGCGGGAAGCCAGGCGAGATACGGAAACGTCAGCGCGTCCCGCCTTCTCGGCATCAGCGGCGCCAGGGCGAGCGGCGCCAGCAGCAGGGCCCAGGGATGTGCGAAATCGAGGCCGCCCATCATTGCTCCCGCTGCTTCTCGGCGCGGCGCAAATCGCGGCACAGGGTCCGCACTGACAGAGACTGCGCCGGAGCGCCGACGCCGAAGAACCGCTCGGTCGACTGTCTGTAGAACGTCTCGATGGCTTGCCTGTACGGCTCAAAGTGCGGGGCGCGCGCGAACAGCACGTCGAGTGATTCGAGCCGTACGACCTGTCGGGCGGTGGCGTCGAAGGCGCGATGCATGGCTTCCCAGGCAATCGAGGCGCTATCGTCAAGGCGACGCAGTTCGCGCAATGCGCGGGCGAACGGCGCCTGCCGCGCAGCACGCAGGTTGCGCCAGTAAAGCCACACGGCCCATGCTGCGAGCGTCAGCACGAATGCGATGAACCAGATTCGCAATTGTCGGCGCAGTGGAGCGGTTTCGATGGTGGGGGCCGGCCGGTCGGCGCGCAGGTTCGTGAGCGCCTCGCTGGCGAGCATAGTGGTCGGCGAGAGCGGAGCAATGGTGATCGAGGCGGCCGGTATCGGCAGCGTCGCATCGCCGTCGAACTCTTCGAGCCGCCAACCGGGAAGCGTCACCGAAGCGGCGGTCCGTGGCGCATTGACGACTTGGTAGCTGACGACGAGCCAGCGTTCGCCGCCGCGGCGATCGAGGCGCACGGATCGACGCTCGAACCATGCGTTGACTCGCACGTTTCCCGGCGGCTCGGCCGGCCGGAAGCCTTCGCCAGCCGGGTTCAACAAAATGCGTTGCGTGACGATGTCGCCGATGAAGTACCCGTAGGGTCGAGGCTGTTCGACGAACGTCGTGCGCTGGTCCGCTTCGGAGGCGAGCGCCTGGCGCCCAACGCCGCAGCAGGCGAATAAGATCACGGTCGCCGAAGCCGTTCCGAGGAAAACATCACGGCGGCGCATGTAGCCACTCATGCGTGAGCTTCCAGGAAGTACTGCGACAGCGCTTCACCGTCGAATCGCTCCTCGATATAGAACGGCCGGATGTCGCGAGATCGAAAGATTCCATTCAGAGCCTCGCGCCGTGCGGCGACAGCGCGTCGCCAAGCGTTCCGGAGCCCCGCGCGCACCCACAGCGTCCGCTGTGCGGCGGATTCAGCATCGCGCACCTGCAGCGGGCCGCTTTGCGCGGGGGGCTGAATTTCCACGCGGTCCCAGATGACCAGGGGGACCACGTACGCCTGAGACAGCATGTCGAGGGTCGCGCTGAGCCGATCGAGCGGCCAGTGAAAGTCTGATATGAGAAAGATTATTCCTGGTCGCCCAGACAGACGCATCGCGGTGGCTTCGAGTGCGGCCGGACTGCCGGGGCCGCCCGTGCACGCTCTGAGTCGGTTGGCCATGACTGGACCGACCCCGCGGCGCAGCGATGCGGGAAAGAACAGGTCCGTGCGTTCGATTCCATCGAAGGCCAGCATCCCGACCGCATCGCCGATCCGTTGTGCGCTTTGCGCCAGCGACTCGACGAACTCCGCCGCGACGTGCAGCTTGGGAATCGTGGAGCCGAACTGCATGGAGGCCGAGACGTCCACTACCGCGTGGATGACGATGGAAGCGCGCTGCCGATGAACGCGCACGAGCCAGTCGCGGCGGACATCCTGAAGACTGGCGCGCAGATCCAGCCGCCGAGGATCGGGCCAATCGTAGAGACTCTTGTGCGCGACGAATTCCTGGCCAGCTCCAAACTCCAGTCCGGGATGGAAGCCGGGGCGCCGCCCCTGGAAGCGACGCGGCAGGCGATAGTGAAACTCCTGTGGTGAACTCATCTCGATCGCGGCGTTGCAACCTTCTCGAGAATCTGTGCGACGAGCGCGTCGGCAAGCTGTGCGCGCCGGAGCTCGTAAACGGGCGTGAAGAAGATCCGATGCACCAAGACGGAGGGGAAGACAGCCTGAATGTCATCGGGCGTCAAATAGTCACGGCCCGCCAGCCAGGCGACCACGCGCGCTGCACGCGACAGCCACATCATGCCGCGCGGGCTGGCGCCGGCGAGAATCAGCTTGTCCATGTCCACGCCGTCGAGCCGCACGCCGAAATCGGCGGGAGCGTGCGTGGCGCTCCAAAGATCGAGCACATAGCGACGCAGCGCGTCGCTCGCCTGCACACTGCGTTGGATGGCGGCGCCGATGTCGTTGAGCTGGTCCCACGACAGAACGCCGGGGGTGATGCGCTCGAGCAGGGCGTCGACATCGTGGAACTCGGGCTCGAACACGAGCGCGCCACGAATATCGTCATCGGTCGGCGACGGCATGCGCAGCTCGAACAGGAAACGGTCGCGTGCGGCGGCGGCGAGCTCGAAGGTTTCCTCCTTTTCAACCCTGTTGCGGTCCGCGAACACGATCATGTGAGGAAAGCGATACGTGCGATTGAAGGCCGAGACGGTGCGCTCGGCCATGGCGCGCAGCAGGAGCGATTGCACCTGCGGTCGCGCGCGATTGATCTCGTTGAAGAAGAATGTGGCGAGCCGCTCGCCATGGCGAAGCAGTGGGCCAGGCTCGATGCGAGGTTTGCCCTCAGCGTCCACGTAGGTGTGGTAAATGAGATCGCCGGGCATCAGATCGACCGTTCCCTCGACCCGTTCGAAATCTCCGCCGATGACGCGGGAGAAGGCGCGCAGCAGGGTTGTCTTCCCTACGCCTACGTCGCCTTCGAGAAGAACGTGACCACGGGCGAACAGCGCGACGTTGATGAGACGCAGGGTTCCGCTCTGGCCGATGATGGCCTTGCCGACTTCTCTCTCGGCGAGCAGCGCGCGCTCTCGCCAGTCCTGAAGCTGCTCTTCCGCGACCATTGCGACCATGAGCCGTCTCGCGCATGCTTTGCGAAGCGAGGACGCTTCTTGGGTGCAGCACTCTGATAAGGGTGCGGCGGTTCAGGCAGGCGCATTTGAACGCTCGCGCCGCCTTCAGCTTCCGAACGCTGACCGAGCAGGTTCGGTTTGCTATCGCGGCAGTTTAGACACACCAGAGCCCAGGCCCGGCTCCGCAATGATCCGACTTGCGCGGGCCGCAAGTAAGGCGTTTACTCGGCGGAGCGGCGCGTTCAGCCGTCGTAGCGACGCGCCTTTCTCGGCGGCGTTCCGGGCGCCCGATGAACCGCCATTAGCCGGATTGCATTGAAGGGCGCAGTGCGCACCCGCGAAATGGAACGAGAGGCGGTTGGTTAAGAGCACGCGGCAGCTTCGTCAAGCGTAGCGCGGTCTTCTGAGATTTGAGGTGTGGCCAGGTGCGGCTACGTGCGGCGTGCTGCGTCGAATGTGGCGCGGTCTCAGAAGTAGATAGCCAAGCGCAAAATGGCCGCGCAGCAACGCTGCGCGGCCAGACGTGGTCACTCCCTGTCTTGCATCGACTGTCAGGCGCCCGCTATGTAATCGACGGCGGCTTTGACTTGATCGTCGCTCAGCGACATGTTGCCGCCCCTTGGCGGCATCATGCCCCTGGTTCCCGTGAAGCCCTCGAGCGCGTGCTTGTACAGCACGTCTTTGCCCTGTGCGATTCTGGGCTCCCACTCGGCTCGGTCGGTCCGTAGAGGTGCGCCGCCCGCGCCGGAGTCATGGCACAGTGCGCACGCCTGCTTGTATGTCTTCTCGCCCAGGTCGTTCGCCGGTGCGGACGCCGCGGCCGCGGCGGGTTCCGCCGCCGCTGCTTGCGCCGTCGGAGAGACGCCCTGATCCTGACTGCAGGCGGCCAGCAGTGCGCAGGAGAACAACGGCAAGAGAGTTCGAGTCAGCATTGATTTCACCTCGTGATCAAAATGAACGACAAACGTCGGTACAGCCGCGCTCTTACATGTGCTGATCCTTCAGTACGCCGCCGTCGAGCGTAACCATCTCTGGCGTGATCTGATCGAAGCTCAACACTTCGCCGCCGTGCTGCGCGGCAAACTGCGCGGCGTCGGATTCCTGTGCGAACGACGCAAGCGTCGGGCCCATCGACCCGCGCCGCTTGGAGCCTACGACGTAGTAGGCCGAACGTGCGTCGGTCCACTCGTTGCGCGGCTCATCCCAATCGGCGCGACCCATGTCGTGCACATACAGGCCGAGCACGCGCCGTTGCTGTTCCGGGCGCAGGTAGATCGAGAACATCTCGATGGTGTCGCAGTAGAATTCGGGTTCGCCCTGGGCGTAATGGATCTGCGCTTTCGGCCCCGGATAGTCGGTGAGCGTCATGCCGTCGAGGCTGCAATAGACGTCCGAGGTGAGCTCCAGCGGGCGCGCCGCTGTTTCCGGTCCAGCGTTGCACGCCGAGAGCAGGGCGGCGCCCACGCAAGCGAGCGCCAGGCGAGACAACGGCGGCTTCATTTCCTGAATCTCCATGAGGCGAGCGCCAGAGGCGCGAGGATCCACGCCAACATGACTGCGCCCAGCAGCGCCGGATGCGCCAGGCGGTCGGGAAAAACCGTTGCGAGTCCGTACAGCGTGCGCACGTCCTCGAGGCCGAAGATGTTGAGGATGCGAAACACGTCCGTGGGGTTGAGCAACAGCAGGTACGGGAATACGTTGGCGCCAACTTGCCCGCCGCTCACCACGAGCGCGCCGAGCAACAGCAAATCATAGACGAGAACCAGGAAGAACCACACCGCTACCGCGGCGCCGCTCGCGCTGGCGCGATCCATCGCGAATGTGGAGACCATCAGGGCGATGCTCAGGAACGCGAGTCCCAGCAGGACGGCGCTGAGCACGAAGCCGCCGTAGTGGTACAGCACGTCCAGGGACAGCGACGATCCGAGCAGCACCCCGGCCACGCCGAACCCGATGGCGGTCGAGCATGTAAGCGCGGCCGACAGCCCGACGTACTTTCCGAGCAGCAGTTCGGTGCGCGTGAGCGGCATCGAGAGCAGCAGATCGAGCGAGCCGCGCTCGCGCTCGCCGACCACGGCGTCGAACCCGAGAATGAGGGCGATCAGCGGTACGAGGTAAATCGCCAGGCTCACGAGGCTTGCGATCGTAACCTCGAGGCTGCGTACGCCCACTACGCCGTGTTGCGCAGCGCCGAAGTAGGCGATCGCGAGCGAGAACGCCGCGAAGATCGCGGTCGCCGCGAGGACCCAGCGATTGCGGAGGCGGTCGCTGAACTCCTTGCGCGCGATTACGACGATCTGGCGAACGTCGACGCCTTCCCCGCGCTTCATGCGGACTGCCCCAGGAACACGTCCTCGAGCGACGGTTCGCGAATGTAGAAATAAGAAATTCGTTCAAGGAGCGGCGCCAGCGCCGCGAGCGCCGCCATTCTCGCGGCTCGAGGAATCTGCAGGCGGATCCGATCCTCATGGATGACCGGTTCGCCGAGGCTCAGATGCGCGAGTGAGCTGTGCAGCGCGTCTCGCCACTCGGATGGTATGCGTAGCTCGAAGGTGAGCGGCAGATCCAGCGTCTCGCGCAATGCGTGCACCGCGCCGAGCGCCCGTATCTTGCCTGCGTCCAGAATCGCGATGCGTTCGACGCGCTCCTGAATCTCGGCCAGTATGTGAGAGGTGATGAGGATCGTGCAGCCTCGCGCGCGCTGCTCGTGCAGGATGCGGTAGAAATCACGGATGCCTTCAGGGTCGAGTCCGTTAGTGGGCTCATCGAGCAGCAGCAGCGCCGGGTCGCCGAGCAGCGCCTGGGCAAATCCCAGGCGCTGGCGCATGCCTTTCGAGTACGTGCGCACTCGTCGGTCGGCGGCATGTGCAAGGCCGACACGCTCGAGCAGCACGCCGCAGGCGCCGCGCGGCGCGCCCTTCAGCGAACCCCAGAACTCGAGCGTCTCGAGGCCGGTCAGGTTGTCGTACAGCGCGAGGTTTTCAGGCAGATAGCCCAAGCGTCGACGAACCTGGCGAAACTGCGGTCCGGACACTGACTGGCCGTCGATCCGGATCTCACCAGCCGTCGCCGGCGTGAGTCCCAGGATCAGCTTGAACAAGGTGCTCTTGCCGGCGCCATTTCGGCCGATCAGACCGAACATCTCGCCGGCCCCGATCGACAGGTCCACGCCGTCGACGGCGCTGATCTCGCCGTAGCGCTTACAGGCGCCGCGCACCTCAATGAGCGCCTTGGCCATGCCATTCGCTCCAGTTCGAGTGTGCGGGACGCATCCGCGGCCAGGGATCGACGATGCTGGGCGCACGCAGCAACGGGAACTGCTGCGCCGCGAGTCGCAGCGTCTGCAGTGCGGGGCTGCTCATCAGCAGCTTGACCGCCGGCAGGCGTTGTACGAGTTGATCCACGACCGGATTCGCTTCGTGCGGCGTGTCGCCGCGGCCGTCGCCGTCGCGATCCCAGCCGATGTAATTGCTCCAGTAGTTGCCGTCCTCGGCGCCCCATGTCACGTCGCGGGTGGCGACGTAACGGATTTGCTGCTGGTTGTGGATGAAGTCGTTGCGCTCGACGACGTTGTTGATGGACCCGGCCCACACATGCATGCCAACCACGTTCCCGACGACGAGATTGTCGCGCAGCGAGTTGTATTCGGCGTCGTAGATGAAAAAGCCGCGCTGGTTGCCGGCGGCGACATTGTTCTCGATCGTGGAGTCCTGAATCGTTCGCAGCATGAAGCCGTGATCGCTGTTGTTCCAGGCGCGGTTGTTGCGCACGATCTGATTGCGCGTCTCCATGAGCGCGAGTCCACCGCGATTGTGATGGACCTCGTTATGCTCCCAGAGGTTGTGATAGGAGTTCATGTAGTGCGTGCCGTAGCGCGCATGGTGGATGCGGTTGCCGCGAAAAACCGCATGGTGCGATACGTCCACGTAGATCCCGTCGCGCACGAAACTGATGTGATTGCCGATGAGGCGCGCGCCCGTCGTGTTGTAGAGCTGAATCCCGTTGCCTCTTTGCGCCGAGGCGTACTCGCGCTTGCCAGTGATGAGATTGTCGAGGATGCGCACGTCTTTGACGCCCTCGATCCACATTCCGAACAGGCTATAGGCGATATCGCAGTTCTTGACCGTGGCGCGGTCCGCGCCGGGCTGCACATAGACTCCGGCGTTCTGGGCGGTGAGGTCGTCGCCGCTGTCGGTGATGATGAAGTTTTCGATGGTCACGTCCGGGGCGGCGACGCGGATCACATCGCCCTGGAGCGCTCCGCTCAATGTCGGGCGGTCGACGCCCTTGAGCGTGAGCGGCTTGTCGATGCGCAGGCGCTCCTCGTACCGGCCGCGGGCGACCAGGACGGTGTCGCCCGGCGCTGCGAGCGCGACCGCCGCCGCTATCGATTCGCCGGGCCGCACGTGCAAGTCCTTCCCGGCGGTCAGCAGCGGGATCAGCAGGAGGGCGGCAAGCGCCATGCACCTGGCGCTCAGGACGGCCATTGCAGCGACTCCAGGTCGTGCAGCAGGTCGAGGAGGCCTGCACTGCGCATGACGAGGAACAGGGCGGCGCCGATCAGCAGGTTCTTCATGGAAACGTAGGCGGCCATGTCCGCCCAGCTCGCGCGGCGCATCGAGCTTCCCCACCATGGTCCTTCCTTGACCCAAGGCTTGCACTGCATGCGCGTGATCAGCTCATACACGCTCCATGCAAGCCACCACGCAAGAATGATTCCCGGCCCCAGACGGCCGGATACGCCGAGCAGCCACATCCACGTCACCAGGACGGCGAGCGCGAGGCCGGCCGCACGCAGCAGCACGGGCAACTTCAAGAATTGGCGATTCCACGGCAGCAAATGGGCGATGCATTCGCGGCGCAGCCATTGCCAGAGCTGCGCCGGGCTGCGTCTCGCCGGCGCTTGCGTGCTCGCCAGTCCGGCTCCGAGCCGATCGAGTGGAACGAAGTAGCCGTCGGCGCCGATGCGCGTGAGCGCAACGCCCGCCTTCGCGCGCTGCTTGCGTTCCTTGACCAGAGGCGGGCATGCATGGTCGTCGTAGTACATGACCATGCAATCAAGGCACAGCAGACACTCGCGTTGATCGATACGCCCTCTCTGGTCGATCGCCTGGGCGTGACAGCCGGCTGCGCACGCGTGACACGTCGTGCACTCCTGCTTGCGCTTGAGCCCCCACCAGCGGAACGTAGAAGGAATCGCGAGCCCGGCCCCCAGCGGACAGAGATACTTGCAGAATGGACGTTCGATGAAGATCGCGAGCACGAACAGTGCGGTCCAGAAGGCGACGAACGGCCACGAGCGATTCCACACGCCGACCAGGAAGGTGGTCTTGAACGGCTCGATTTCGGCGAGCCGTTCGGCGAGCCCGAGAGAGTAGAACGAGACTGCGAGCAGGCCGGCGAAGACGAAGTACTTGAGCCATTTCAGTCGATCGTGCAGCGTCCGCCGGAGCTTGAACTGGAAACGTCCGAGGCCGACGGCGGCGGCGAGACGATGGATGATCTCGCTCATGGCGCCATAGGGGCACAGCCAGCCGCAGAACATGCCGCGGCCCCAGAAGAACACGGTGACGATGATGAAGATCCAGAAGATGAACAGGAATGGATCGCTCAGGAACAGCGCCCATTGCCAATCGAACAGGATCGCGTGGAACCAGGTCAGCACCTGCGTGATCGATGGCTGGGCCATGAGATGAAAGCCGATGAAGCCGACGCTCACGGTCCATAAGGCGTACTTCGGCCAGTTCACCCAGCGCTTGTCCTTGCGAGTCGAGCGTCGAACCAGATAATCCCGGGATGCATAGAGCGCCCCGGCCGCGAACAGCACGAGTGCGAACAGGCCGATCTCGATCGCGCGCTGCCGCCAGATGCGCGTCCAGAGCGGCGCCGGGCGCTGGTACGCCGGGCGACCACCCGCGATATATGCGGACGGCAGCCAGTACTCCCGCTCGAAGCTCTTGAACGTGCGCTCACCGCTGCTCGTGTCGATGCTGTTCGCGAGGAACACCAGGCTCCACGGGTAGGCGGGCGTGAAACTCTCGCTGCGTACGATGAAGATCGCGGATTCGCGGAAGCGCGGCGCGCCGGCGGCGCGCACCTCGTACAGGTTCACGTAGTCCTGATCGCGAAACGTGAAGGTGTCGGTTTCCTGCGAAACGTGGATCCGGTCGAAAATTCCACCTCGCACGAAACCCGAGCCCTTGAACGACTCCCTGCCGTTCGCGACGACGAAAATCGCGTGCTCGTTCGGCTCGAGGTCTTCCATCAGGCGGCGATACCCGTGCTCGCCTAGGATCGCCTCGCCTACGATCGGCGCATTCAGATAGCCGAAGCGGATGTCGATGTACGGCTGCGCCGAAGGCGCCTCTGCAACATCCTGCGTGCGGATCCTGAGTCGCTGCACGGCGCCTTCGTCGAGGAGCGCCCGCCAGCTACGCTTCGTTTCGCTCGAAGTGAACTGCACTTGCGGACGCCGCACCGGCTCCAGAATGCCGACCTGCCGCGCGACCGCCGCCGCCGAGCCCATGATGACGTGGTTCTCCGCGATCACCGTGACTGTGGCGCCCGTGATTGCGTCGACGCCCTGCGCATCGGCGCTCCCTCGGCCGATTTCGATCTTGTCGCCCACGTACTTGCCGACGTATTGGCGAATGAACGAGGTCAGAGCTGATTCTGGAATGCCGAGCAGGAGAATCGGCTCGGTGTGGCGCAACACCTCGGCGCCGGTAATGAGCCCGCGCGTGTCCATGCCGATCAACGTGACGATCGGTTGGCCCGAATAGCCGGGTGTATCGAGGATGTCGCTGGACAGGAAGACGTAGCCGACGAGCCGCCGCTCGCCGTGGCTGGTGCGATACGCCTCGACGTAGGGCGGGCGCCCCTTACGCATCGAATAGCTGTCGGCGCCCGGCAGCACGGCGCCGCACGGCGCATGTGCACACAGATCGGGATCGGTCGATAGACCAGCGGGTAATGGCGCTTCGTACGCCCGTCCGTTGGCAAGTGCGGCTGTGGACGCCAGCATCAGCAGCGTCACAGCCAGCCAGTGAAGCGCCGACTTCATGTCGAGCGCGTTGAGTCTTGCAGAGACGCGGGGAGCCCGTTGGGCTCCCCGTTCTTTACCTCGGCCACTGAAGTTCTCACGCCTCCACAAGCATCCTGCAGCGCATCTCCAGATGCAGCGCGTGACAGAAGTGTGTGCAGTAGCACCAGTACACGCCCGGCTTATCCGCCTTGAAGGTGACCGATTTGGTCTCCTGGGGATTGACGATGAAGTTGATGTTGTGCTTCGGAATCGCGAAGCCGTGCGTCAGATCCTCCACCTTGTCGTGGTTGGTGAGAATGATCGTGACTTCATCGCCGCGCTTCACCCTGAACTCCGACATGCCGAACGCCGGCGCCTGCGAAGTCAGGTACACGGTGACCTGCTTGCCCTTGCGCTCTACACGGCAGTCGCTCGGCGACTTCACGGCGTTCGGGAACTCGTCCATGTCGTAGATCTGCCGCGTCTTGATGATGTCGCGGCGGACCACGATGGAGTCGTGAGGCTCGGACCAGACGGGCGAGTCGTGCACCAGCTTCATCTTCTCGCCGCTGATGTCGATGAGCTGCGAGTTTTCGGCGTGCAGCGGTCCGACCGGCAGGAAGCGATCCTTGGAGAACTTGTTGTCCGAGATGAAATACTTGCCGTCGGCTTCCTTCGTTTCGCCCATCGAAGTGAAGCCGTGGCCGGGCTGGTAGTGTACGTCGATGCGATCGACCACGACCTGCGCCGAGCTGTCGCCCTTGTACGCCCTGATGGCGCCGTCGATGCTCCACTTGACGATCTGACTGTCGAGAAACAGCGTCGTATAGCAGTAACCGCGGTTGTCGAACGCGCTGTGCAGCGGACCCAGGCCGATTTCCGGCTCGGCGACCACCGCATCGCGCGCATCGGCCAGCTCGCCGTCGAACCACTTGAGCACCAGCTCGTGCGCGATCAGCGTCGCGGTGGGCGAGAGCTTGCCCGAGCATGCGTAGTACTTGCCGTCCGGGCTGATGTTCACGCCGTGCGGGTTCTTCGGAACAGGCACGTAGCAGGTGAGGGCGGTCTTGGGATCAGCATTGGCGGCGCGCGTGCCGTCGACGACCGGAACCTTGGAGTCGCCGATCGTCGAGAACTTGCCTGCCTTCACCGCAGCTTCGATGCGCTCCACGTGCAGGAACACGCAGGCGTCTCGCTCGGCCGACATCATTCCGACGTAGTCTGCTCCGCCTTCGACGTTGTACTGGTTGGAGCAGACGAGCTTCCCGTCGTACGAAGTCGCCACCAGGTCCATGTTGCCGTCGACTTTGCACTGCCAGCGTACCTCCATGGTCTGCGCGTCCACGCAGGTGAAAAGGCAGAAGTACTTCTCCGGGTTGTCGAGATCGCGCCCGTCGTTCGGCTGCGGGATGTGAAACTCGTTTCCGCAGAACACGCGGGTGGTGTAATTGATGCTCGGGTCCACGGGATCGCACTTGTCGGGGAAGATGCCGTGGAAGCCCTGCACGTTGGGCAGCTCGGTGATCTTGTCGCATTCCATCGTGTCGAGGCGCACGCGTGCGACGCGGCTGTGAATCTTGTCGTTGACGAACAGGTACTTGCCGTCGTACGTGCCGTCCTTGTACGAAGGATGGACGTGGTGCGTGTCGCCAGTGCAGTACTTCAGCGATCCGTCGGGATTCGTTCCGATGATCTGCTTCGATTCATTGGTGATGCCCCAGCCGACGAGACAGTCGAGGTTGAAGACGGGAATTCGCTTCAGAAGACGGCCGGACGGCAGCCCATAGATGCGCACTTCGCCTGAATGGCCGCCGCTGGAAAAGGAGTAGTACTCATCGAGTTCTCCCGGATGCACCGCATACTTGCTGTAATCGACGTCGCCGTCCGGGCCGCCGCCCGCCCGGACTCTGGCGGAGCCATCTTCGGTTCTGCATCCTGCGACGCCGAGGGATAAACCGGCGCCGGCAAGTCCAGTGATCGCAGCAGTGTTCAGGAACTTTCGGCGACTCGGATCGTCGGGAGCCGCATTCTTAGGAGGCGTGTTGCGAGTAGTCACTATGGAATCCCTTATGTTGTTGAGAACCGCGCTTGAGGCGGCGCGCATGCTAGGAACTAGGCGTTCCTCAATGCATGACCTGCATCAAGCTTGTGCGTCTCGTGCGCATATGGGGTTCGTGGATTCCCGCTCAGGGTTAGCGGGTCATGCCTAGCGACGGGCCATTAGAAGGAAGTGGAAAATAGATAGCGGCCAACTGATAGGGAAGAGGCGGCGCCGCGAGAGATTTCGTTGGAATTCATGTTCAATGCGCATGCGCGTCGGCGGGAGCGTGATCGAACGCGCCTCGATAATCATGCAGAGCGCCAAGGAGCTGTGTGAGCGCCTCCTCTGAGGAGGTTTCGTTCTCGAGCTGGTTGGCCGCCGTCATCATCCGACCGATCAGCACATGCAGTGCTGCGTCAGCCGCCGGCGGAAGCTGGCAATGCTCGACGATGTAGCCGACGTTCTCCTCGACGATGCTCGCAAGCTCTCCGGCCTGCTCACGCGAGAGCGGCCGCGCCGCATCGGCATGGTCGACGGCTGCTTGAATCCTCGACATGCCTGCTCGCAGAGGCTCGTCCGTCGGCCATAACTCGCCATCGGGCGGCGTGACCAAGTCGTCATGACCGGCGCCGTGGGCGTGGTGCGCATCGTGATCATGGTGCGCATCGTGAGCCTCGTGCACGACGTCAGCCTCGTGCACAACGTCGGCCGGATCAGGCATTGCGTCGTTATGGTCCGAGCACGAGGCAAGGCTCACCGTCAAGAGCGCCGATCCAAGCAGGATTGTGATCGTTCTGGTCATCTCCGCCACTCCCAGCTGCGGACACGGACTCGTTCCGCCAAGTAAACCCTGAATGCGCGCGACAGCCAGCTCGAGACTGGTCCCAATACGGCGAGCGCGTTCGACGAAGAACTGCGCGATCTCTGCGCTGAGTGGGCGCAGTCTGCTCGAGAAGCTCGAGCCGGCGATCGAAGTCGTGCTTCGGACGGCGAGGACGCTGCATGCGCAGGTCGTCGCCGACAGCGTGAGTATGGATTCCCGGTTTCGCTTGCGCGCTGACTCAGGTCAAGCGCCCGGGCTATGCATGTGATGCATGACGGCGGCTCAGCCGGTGACAACGGCCGAGATCACGAGACCGGATTCGATCATTCGAAGGTCGGCGTCGGCTGTGCAGCGGCGAAGGCCGGCTTCGAGAAGTTCGTGAACGTGGATGGTTGTTGTTGCGCTTCGCTGGCCAGAAAGTCGCGTCAAGCAGGTCGAGGAGAGGATCTGGCTGGTCAGCTTTATGCAGTACGATCTAGGATTCTTCGATCACGAGACATGCCGGATCGAGAGCGCGGTGAACCCCTTCGCCGCGAAAGTGTCACCCATGTCTCCGATATAAACCGTCACCTGTGTGATCGGAATAGACACATCGAGAATGGCTCCCCGGGCCGGATTCGAACCAGCGACCAACGGATTAACAGTCCGTCGCTCTACCACTGAGCTACCGGGGAACGGCGGGCAGGCAGGTAAGAGAAGCGCGCAATTTTGCGTAATGCCTCGAGGGGGTGTCAAGGAAGTTGGGCTCGCGAATGCGAGCCGAACGGCGCGACGCTCGCAGCGCGAGGACGGCTACCAGCGTTGAGCGTTGCGGCGGCCGACGCCGATGACGATGCGCTCGACGCGCCAGGTGCTGGTTTGCAGCACGCGCGCTGCACTGGCGGGCGTCATGCCGCGGCGAGCAACCAGCGTCCAGGCCTTCAGCGCATAGTCCGAGGGCCGGCGAGCGGAGCGCTCGTAAGGCGGCCGGAATTGGCGGCGAGATGGAGTGGTGACTGCTAGTTCCATGGCGGCCACGTTACGCCTGGACATATAGGCTGGCCGCCATCCTGCCCCCGTAGCGCGGGGCAGGCGACCCCTTAAGGCTGGCTCAGACGCCGCCCGGCGCGCGAGGTCAGATCGCCGACTCAGGCCGCTTGCGCGGCGCGCAGCGCCCGCTCGATCCGGTGCAGCGCTTCTTCGAGCGTCGCCATTCCGCAGGCGAACGAGAGTCGAATGTGGCCCGGCGCGCCGAATCCGCTGCCTGGCGCGACGGCCACGCCGCCGTGCGTGAGCAGGTGCTCCGCGAAGGCGTTGTCGTCCTTGGCGCCTATGATCTCCATCGCGCCCTCGGCGTGGGCGAAGGCGTAGAACGTGCCGGCGCTTGGCAGGCACGAAACGCCCGGCAGCTTGTTCAGTCCCGCGACGATGAAGTCGTGCCGCTCCTTGAAATGCCTGTTCATCTCGCGCACGCACGATTGATCTTCGTTGAGCGCAGCGATCGAGGCCTGCTGAGCGATGGAGGAGGGGTTGGACGTGCTCTGGCTCTGGATGATCGACATCGCGCGCACGATCTCGGTCGGACCGCCGCAATAACCGATGCGCCAGCCGGTCATGGCGTACGCCTTGGAGACGCCGTTCACCGTCACCGTCCGGTCATACAGCTCCGGGCAGACGCTCGCGATGGTCGCGAACGGCTCGTTCGCCCAGTAGATGTGTTCGTACATGTCGTCCGTGCAGATCACGACCTGTGGGTGGCGCGCCAGAACGTCTCCCAGGGCGCGCAGTTCGGCGCGCGTATAAGCCGCTCCGGTCGGGTTGTTCGGGCTGTTGAGGATGAACAACCGGGTTTTCGATGTGAGCGCCGCCTCGAGCTGTGCAGGCGTGATCTTGTAACCCTGCTCGGCGCCCGCATACGGCGTGACGGGAACGCCGTCCGCCAGCAGCGCCATGTCGGGGTAGGAGACCCAATAGGGCGCCGGAATGACGACCTCGTCGCCCGGATCGATCAGCGCCAGCATCAGATTGAAGATCGTCTGCTTGGCGCCGGTGGACGCCAGAATCTGACTACGCTTGTACTCGAGTCCGTTATCGCGCCGGAACTTGTTGATGATCGCGTCCTTCAGCTCGGCCGAGCCCTCCACGGGCGTGTAGCGCGTGTGGCCGGTGCGGATCGCCTGGATGCCTGCCTCGGCGATGTGCGCAGGCGTGTCGAAATCCGGCTCGCCCGCGCCCAAGCTGATGATGTCCTTGCCCTCCGCCTTGAGCTGAGCGACACGCCCGGTGAGGGCGACGGTGGGCGAGGGCTTGATGCGCTGCACGCGCCTGGAAACTGCTAGACTCACGACGCACCGACAGGGAAAGGGGAATGGGACGCGCGCATTCTAGGGAAGCTCGGATTGGCCTACTACCCTGACGGTTCAAGCCAAGGAGCTGCTTGAAATGCACGGCGTTTCGAGCGCCTGGCGATTGCAGACGCGGACTAAACACAGGTTCTCTCGAGGGAAGGCGCGATTCCCAGACTACTCGCACCCCGCCATTGCCGGGCCGCGACGCTCACACCACCGTCTGCCGACCGATGACCGCATCAGCGCCGCCACCGACATTCGCTCTGAAAAGCGACTACCAGCCGTCCGGCGATCAGCCGGGTGCGATCGAGCAGCTCGTCGAAGGCCTGGAGGCTGGGCTTGCGCACCAGACGCTGCTCGGCGTCACGGGTTCGGGAAAGACCTTCTCCATAGCATCCGTGATTCAGCGCGTGCAGCGTCCGACGCTGGTGCTCGCTCATAACAAGACGCTGGCCGCGCAGCTGTACGGCGAGTTCAGAGAGTTCTTCCCGGACAACGCGGTCGAGTACTTCGTCTCTTACTACGACTACTACCAGCCCGAGGCGTACGTCCCCTCGTCGGACACTTATATAGAGAAGGACGCCTCGATCAACGAGCACATCGAGCAGATGCGGCTGTCGGCCACCAAGGCGCTGCTCGAACGCCCGGACGCCATCATCGTGGCGACCGTATCGGCGATTTATGGTCTGGGCGATCCCCAGTCGTACCTGTCCATGGTGCTGCACCTCTCCCGCGGCGATCGCATCGATCAGCGCAAGATCTTGCGGCGGCTGGCGGACATGCAATACAAGCGCAACGAGATGGACCTCACGCAAGGCGCCTATCGAGTGCGCGGCGATGTGATCGACGTCTTTCCGGCGGAATCCGAACGCGAAGCGCTGCGCATCGAGCTGTTCGACGATGAAGTGGATTCGCTGCTGCTGTTCGATCCCTTGACCGGCGAGATTCGCCGTAAGGTCCCGCGGTACACCGTCTTTCCCTCGAGCCACTACGTCACGCCCCGGGAGCGGCTGATCAGCGCGGTCGACGAAATCGCGGACGAGCTCCGCACGCGGCTGTCCGAGCTCAAGGAAGCGGGCAAGTTGCTGGAAGCGCAGCGCCTCGAGCAGCGCACGCGCTTCGACATCGAGATGATCCGCGAAGTCGGCTACTGCAACGGGATCGAAAACTACTCACGCTTCCTGTCCGGCAGAGCGCCTGGCGAGCCGCCGCCGTGCTTGTTCGACTATCTGCCGTCGAACGCACTGCTGGTCGTCGATGAGAGTCACCAGACCATTCCCCAGCTCGGCGCCATGTACCGCGGCGACCGTTCTCGCAAGGAGACCCTGGTCGAGTACGGCTTCCGTCTGCCGTCCGCGCTCGACAACCGGCCGCTGCGCTTCGACGAGTGGGAGAAGCTTGCGCCGCAGACGATCTTCGTGTCCGCGACGCCCGGGCCATATGAGTTGCAGCGCTCCGGCCAGGTGGTCGAGCAACTCGTGCGCCCGACCGGACTGGTGGATCCGGAAGTGGAGGTGCGTCCCGTACGCACGCAGGTCGACGACGTGCTTTCGGAAATCAGGCGCTGTGTGGAGCGCAACGAGCGCGTGCTGATCACGACGCTCACCAAGCGCATGGCCGAGGATCTCACCGAGTATCTGGACGAGCACAAGGTGAAGGTGCGCTACCTTCATTCGGACATCGACACCGTAGAGCGGATGGAAATCATCCGCGACCTGCGGCTCGGCAAATTCGACGTGCTGGTCGGCATCAATCTGCTGCGCGAGGGGTTGGACATGCCCGAGGTGTCGCTGGTAGCGATCCTCGACGCCGATAAGGAGGGCTTCCTGCGCTCGGAGAACTCGCTGATCCAGACCATCGGTCGTGCAGCTCGCAATCTGCATGGGCGCGCAATTCTGTACGCCGACCGGGTGACCGGCTCGATCCAGCGCGCGCTCGATGAAACCAATCGTCGCCGCGCCAAGCAGATCGAGTTCAACGCCAGGCATGGCGTGACCCCGCGCGGCATCCAGAAGGCAGTAGCCGACATCATGGAAGGGGCGTACTCCGAGGCGGCCGCCGCGGGCGTGCGCCGGGTCGCGGAACCCAAGCCGGAGTACCGGACGCTGACCCCAGAGCAGGCGGTGCGGCGCATCAAGAAACTCGAGCAGGAAATGTTCAAGCACGCTCGCAACCTGGAATTCGAAGAGGCCGCGCGGCTACGGGACGAGATCGGCCGGCTGCGGCAGGTGGAGCTGGGGCTGGTGGGTCTAGAAGCGGATAGCGGATAGCGGATAGCGGATAGGTAGGAGTGGACAACGCAGCGTTGCGGACGCTCCGACCCTCTGACTATCCGCTATCCGCTATCCGCTTCCAATTCTTCCGTTCCGTCGCTATCCTTGCCGGCCTTTTTCGGGCGCGTAGCTCAGCGGTAGAGCACTACCTTGACATGGTAGGGGTCACAGGTTCGATCCCTGTCGCGCCCACCACTTCGGCAAAGAGCGATTGGGCGGTTAATCTGACAAGCGCGCATCTGATGCTAACCGCTGACGCTAACCGCTAACCCCTTCCTCCTTATGCCTGTCATCACTCTGCCGGACGGCAGCCAGCGCAGCTATTCAGAGCCGGTCACAGTCGAGAAAGTCGCCGCCGACATCGGGCCGGGGCTGGCGCGGGCGGCGTTGGCGGGTAAGGTCGACGGCAAGCTGGTCGACACCTCTTATCTGATCGACAAGGACGCCTCGCTCGCCATCATCACAGACCGCGATGCGGAGGGGCTCGAGATCATCCGGCACTCGACCGCGCATCTTCTCGCGCACGCAGTCAAACAGCTTTATCCCGACGCCCAGGTCACGATCGGCCCGGTGATCGAAGACGGCTTCTATTACGACTTCGCCTACAAGCGACCCTTCACGCCCGAGGATCTGGAGGCGATCGAAGCGCGCATGCGCGAGCTCGCCAAGGCCGATTACAAGGTCAGCCGTCGGGTGGTGAGCCGCGACGAGGCGGTGAAGTTCTTCCGCGATCA
>Ga0079224_100003434_pt1 | contig 20017 bp, 11 predicted proteins | sample Stecom2015_FD_80414 | JGI IMG/M metagenome (GOLD analysis project Ga0079224, IMG submission 80414) | Agricultural soil microbial communities from Utah to study Nitrogen management - Steer compost 2015 | ecosystem: Environmental > Terrestrial > Soil > Agricultural land | place: USA: Utah...
CAATGATGCTGCTTTGGAGGAAATCCTGCTACAGAGACGATTCGAATTTGCCTTTGAAGGCCACCGGTTTGCCGATTTGAAGAGATTCGGAAAGGCTGAGGCCTTGTTCGGTCCGACAGAAGCGTATAGGGTGTTATGGCCTATTCCTTTTGTCCAAATTGAAGTGAATCCCAATCTGGTCCAGAATTCAGGTTATTCTACCAATTAAGATAAAAAGGGGAGCTGAGCTCCCCTTTTTCATTTTCACCCACCCCATGGCGGAGGTACATTCTATTCCAATGGCATAAGGTGCAGCTTCATTTTTTCACCGGCTTGAATCCAACAAATACAAGTTCATCTTCAGAAGTATGCTGGTTAGGATGATTTAGAGATCGATAGATTCTCCCTTCCTGGAAAAATGAAGTTCTTGTATAAAAGGTGGCTGCGGGAAGGTCCAATTCACCCACCTTTTCCATATACTCATCCAAAATGATCAGCGAAGGCACCTTGTCTTCAGCATCCCTCTTTTCTCCACTTAGATCGATATAGTCTACCCCCCGAAGAGCTATTCGATAGAGCAATCTATTCAATTCATCATATACCAGCCCTTCATAGGAGTTGGAGCTAACATAAAATTCCTCATCCCTTTCGTTGTCCGCTGCCGGCCAAGGCATCACATCGCCAAAATATTTGCTCCCCCCTGGCCGTTCGAAAACTTCCTCTGTCACCGTATCGTAGATGATCAAGTTATTGTAAAAAGGAATTCCCAAAATCAGGTACCTGTCCTCTTTCAGAACATGGGAACTGTGACTGAAAAAGGCACCATGCACATACTCCGACAAATGTTCCGGAAGTTCAAACACATGGGTTAACCCTTCATGTGAATGCTCCGCTATCTTCAAAAATGATGTGCCTGACCATAACCCCGGCCTATTATAGTCTGTATCCACGCGGGTGAAAACAAAAATACTGTTCGTGGAAGCGTTATAAATCAGCGGCTGTTCAGAATAATAAATTTGAACGTACGGCTTACCTTGCCGATTCACTTTGGTCTTATACCTCCTGATGATATTCCCTTCTAAGTCGGCCACAAATAGCTGGGTCCGGTCGGAACTCCCCACCATCAAGGTAGAATCCTCTAGCATCGCGAAGCCCTTCAAAGTTCCGATACCGTTGGGCCCCTCACGCGAAAACTTCACTTTAAAATTCTCATGAGGAGCTTCTAGCGCGTAAAATTCGAGTTCGTTCGAGTTTTCATTAACCACTCCTAGATAAGGCCTCCCGCCGATCTTTTCTAAAACCACATAATTGCTGTGAATATTGGAGGTCTTTTCCAAACGAAACGAGAGGGTATCTGAGGGAACAAGGGCAACCTGATCTTCAAATTCTAGTGGGCTTGGATTCAATGCGCTATCACCGGCAGTAAAATTACAAGATGCTGTCAAGGCGATTAAAAAGGCCAGATATAATGATTTCATCCTCTTAAATTTTCAGCCATCAAGAAACAAAGCGCTTTTCAATCTACTAATTTATTAGGTATAAAGTATAATTCAAGCATTCCGATCGAAATTTGTCTGTTGACAGGGATGGAAGGTGTTCCTCTATTAAACTGAGGCAGAGCTCAGGCTGGATGACAGCCAAGTTGCCGCATGTCTATACAGCATTTATTAATGAAAAAATTGAACGAAAACAATTTCGAAAGGGTGAAGTGTATATATTTTTAACAATATCACACTCGTTTTGCCCCTTAATTAATTTATTGCTTATAATTGCATGATTTATCTGCTATTTTCATACTAAATAGCACTGTTTATTGTCACACCCAAAATAGACAGCTCCCTTTCGCCGCCCAAAATAACCGCTGGAATGTAACTGTAAATTCTTTAATCCATCCTTTATGAAAAAAACTTTACTCAGTACATGGATCTTGCTGCTTTTGTTCAGCATCGATTCTGTAGCACAAACCCGCAACGTCTCTGGGCTGGTCCTCTCGAGCGAGGACAACTTGCCTCTTCCCGGAGTGAACATCACCATCAAAGGTACGACGAGAGGGGCAATTTCTGATCTCGACGGCCAGTACAACCTCCAAGCTGCCAGTGCTGACACTTTAATCTTTTCATTTGTCGGATTCTTAACCCAGTCAGTGCCTGTAGCCAACAAGAGTACCATCGACATCACCTTGGTTCCGGACACCAAGGTTCTCGGAGAGGTTATAGTGGTCGGTTATGGCAGCGTCACTAAAGGCGATCTTACCGGCAATATTGCTTCTGTCAAAGGAGAGGAAATTGCCAATATCCCCGTGCCTAACTTTACAGAGGCCCTGCAAGGTAGAATGGCCGGTGTGTTCGTAGAGTCTTCCAGCGGCAAAGTGGGAGAAGGAGTGAAAGTAAGAGTAAGGGGAACCTCGTCCATTTCGGGTGGATCAGAACCATTATACGTTATCGACGGGATCCCAGTAACTACAGGAGGCACGTTGGGCTATAGCAACCCTCTTTCTGACATCAACTTTAATGACATCGCTTCTTTCGAAGTGTTAAAAGACGCTTCGGCTGCTGCAATTTATGGTGCAAGGGCATCCAACGGCGTGGTACTTATCACCACCAAGAGCGGCGGTGTAGGTAAAACCAAATTTAACGTGGGCTATCAAAGAGGTGTCAGCTCCCCTACCCGATTGGTTAAATGGATGGATGCTTCCGACTACGTTGAACTAACCCGAGAATCCGCCATCAATGCGGATAGGATCGACGGCATAGACCCCACTAATCCGAATGAGTACCCCGATTCATGGTTGGAATACGTAGAGAACAGAATGACGACCATGTCGGGCCACGGAGACTGGAGAAGCCAGAATATCAATACAGATTGGCAGGATCAGGCTTTTAATGATGATGCTGGGATGACCAATTTGAATTTCTCAGCTTCTGGTGGAAACGACAAAACACGCTTCTATGTGAGTGGTGCGTATGATAAGCAAGACGGGATACTGATTAGAAATACTTTTGAAAGAATTTCCACCCGTTTAAACCTGGACCATGAAGTATCTGATAAATTTAACCTGGGTGTGAATTTCGGTTTGTCCAGAACCCTGACCAACCGGCTGTCCAATGACAACCAGTTTAACAACCCGCTACAATTGATCGCCTTGGCACCGATCAGCCCCGTACGCGATCTGGATGGAAACTTGTATGACAGGCCAGTAACCTCCTACTACAACAACCTGATTGATTCTGAAGATGCCACTTGGCAACAAACGGGATTCAGAAACTTGGCGAATATTTACGGAGAGTACAAATTCACCAACACGTTGAAGTTTAGAACCGAATTTGGGGCAGATATCCTTACTCAAAACGAAGAAAGATTCTTTGGATCCAGAACCAATTCTGGGGAATCTACCAATGGTTATGGCACTTCTCAGTGGGTCAGAATTTTCAACTACAATACCAACAACTACTTTACCTACAGCAACGTATTTGCCGAACGACACATTTTAGATGTCACGGCCGGTATGTCCTTCCAGATGAACGAGAGGAATTATACCTATGTGGAAGGTCAAGAATTTCCGCTAGATGCCTTAAAAACGCTGGCGAGCGCCGCTGATATCACAGGAGGGGAATCCACGTTCACCAATTATTCCTTCCTTTCTTATTTCGTCCGTGCAAACTATAAATTCAACAACAAATTCCTCGTCACGGCAAGCGGAAGGATTGACGGCTCTTCAAGATTCGGAGACAACAGCAAATATGGTTTCTTCCCGGCCGCTTCAGCAGGATGGATTGTTTCTGAAGAAAGTTTCCTCAGCGGAAACAACACCTTAAGCCTCTTGAAACTCAGGGCTAGCTTTGGGCTTACCGGTAACGCGGAGATCGGTAACTATGACCACCTTGGGCTCTATCGTACCGGAGCTTATGGGCAGGTTTCGGGACTTCTTCCTGACCAAATTCCGAATCCGGATTTGGTATGGGAAAAAACCAAGCAACTCGATATCGGAGTGGAGTTTGGCTTGTTTAGTGACCGTATCACAGGGGAGCTGGATTATTATCACAAAAACACCTTTGACCTTCTTTTGGATGTGCCCGTACCGGGGACCACTGGATTCCTGACCCAGACGCAAAACATCGGGAGTATGAAGAACTATGGATTTGAGGTAGTCCTTAACTCTTCTAATATCATCCAGCATAACTTCACTTGGTCCTCATCGCTGAACATTTCCCGAAACATTAACGAAGTAACCGCTTTGGCGGAAGGACAGACGTCCATCCCTTCCAGTAGTTCCAGCTTGCTTAACTCGATCACTGTCGGTCAACCCGTTGGTGCTTTCTATGGCGTTGCTTATGCGGGTGTGGATCCTGCTAACGGCGATGCATTGTTCTATAGCAATCAAGAGAAAACCGAAACCACCAACAACTATAACAGCGCGGCCCGTATGATCCTGGGGTCTCCCCACCCTAAGTTCGTGGGAGGATTAACCAACAACTTTACCTTTGGGAACTTCGATATGAGCCTTCTTTTCCAAGGAGTCTACGGCAACGATACTTATTTGGCGGGGGGAAGGTTTTTCTCTGCCAACGGCGATTGGTTTGACAACGGCACGAAGGACCAGATGAACCGCTGGAGAAACCCAGGAGATGTAACAGACGTCCCTCAGGCTAGATTCAGCGCAGGGAACGGGACGCAGCCATCCAGCAGATACTTATCCGATGCCAGCTATTTGAGATTCAAAACCCTCACCATAGGCTATTCGCTGCCGTCAGATATCTTGGATCGCTTCAAAGTAGCGTCTTTAAGGGTGTACTTTACGGGTCAGAACTTGTTAACTTTCACCAACTATAAAGGATGGGATCCGGAGGTAAACACGGATTATTTGTCCTCATTCTATATGGCCAATGATTTCTATTCCGCACCACAAGCCAAGACATTCTCCGTGGGCATCAACGTTGGATTTTAATTTGATCACATTATGAAAAAACATATCGTATTATTCCTAAGCGCCTTCATCCTGCTCTTTTCTTCCTGTGATGAAAAGTTGCATCTACCCCCTGCGCAGGCCGTTGACCAAGATATCGCGCTCGAATCAGATGCAAACGTCAAAACCGTATTGGTGGGGGCCTATGACGGAGTCAGCTCTTCCCGGCTTTATGGTGGCATTCTTATGCTTCTACCAGAGATGCTATCTGCCAATAAGGAAATCAGATGGCAAGGTACCTACTCTGAGCCACGGGAGGTCTACAATAAAAACATCTTTGTCAACAACCTTTATGTAACGGATCTTTGGACAGATGCATACGAGGTTATCAATACGGCCAACAATATACTCGAAGCCATACCTGTGGTTAATGAAGAAGACCAGGGAAGGGTGCGAGGCGAAGCCTTGTTTCTACGAGGATCGATATTTTTTGAATTGACCAGGCTCTTTGCCCAACCTTATGTAGCTGGAAACACCAATTCCAACTTGGCTATACCATTGGTGCTTACCCCTACCCGTGGCATTGAAGAAAGCAGCTATGTCACCCGGGCTACCGTTGAAGAAGCTTATCAGCAAGTTTTAGATGACCTTACCACAGCAGAATCGCTGTTGCCGGAGAGCAACGGTTTCTTTGCCACCAAAGCAGCGGCTTCCGCCATGCTTTCGAGGGTATACCTCCAAATGGAGCGTTTTGCAGATGCCAGGGATGCCGCTCATCGGGCCATTACTTCTTCCGGAAAAAGTTTGAACACCAGCTATGAAGCTGCCTTTAACAACACACAAAATTCGGTAGAAGACATCTTCGCGATCCAGGTGAGTGCACAGGATGGAGAAAACCATATGCAGATGTTTTACTCTATACCTGATTTTGGAGGACGAGACGGGGATGTTGTCCCTCTTCAACCCCATCTTGAACAGTATGAAGCAGGGGATGAGCGTCTAAAGCTATTCTATACCGGAAGGGGCGAGACGCGGATAGGCAAATGGAAAATCCAATACACTAATCTCTCTGTCATCCGTCTGGCAGAGATGTACTTGACACGGGCAGAGGGCAATTTAAGAGAAGGTACTGCTATAGGCGCAACGCCTCTAGAGGATCTTAACAAAATCAGACAAAGGGTGGAGCTACCATTGAAGACTTCTGCCACGCTGGAAGATATCCTCAAGGAAAGAAAATTGGAACTGGCTCATGAAGGGCATTTGATCCATGATATTAAAAGAACAAAAGGCAGCGTAGCCGACAACACCAGCAATATCATGTACCCTTACAACGATCCAAAACTCGTATTCCCTATCCCCCAACGGGAAATGGATGCCAACCCTAACCTCGTACAGAACGAAGGATATGGATCTTAATCAACAAAAAGGCCACTGTGAGGTGGTCTTTTTTGTTGTTGTGCCCCCGATTCCTTATGGCATTTTATTATCTTTGAAGCTTAAGCAAATGGTTTTTTTATGGAAGGAATGATCAAAAAAATAGCGCTCAATGATGTGCACGTGCAACTGGGCGCCAAAATGATGCCCTTTGCAGGCTTTAATATGCCAGTCCGATATACATCTGACATTGAAGAACACAAGACTGTTCGTGAAGGCGTAGGCGTCTTTGATGTTTCACATATGGGCGAATTTCTGGTGAAGGGACCAAAAGCTTTAGAACTCATTCAATGGATTTCTTCGAATGATGCTTCAACATTAAAAATTGGACAAGCACAATACGCTTATCTACCGAACGAAACCGGCGGAATCGTGGATGACCTCCTGGTCTATAAAACGGCAGAGGAAGAATATCTAGTGGTTGTCAACGCCTCCAACATCCAAAAGGACTGGGACTGGATCAACCGACACAACAGCATGGGCGCGGAATTAGAAGATATCTCTGAACAGACCTCCTTATTTGCCGTTCAGGGGCCAAAAGCTGTGGAAGTTCTTCAGTCGTTGACATCCATCGAGCTTGACCAGATTCCCTATTATCATTTTGTAGTTGGTGAATTTGCGGGCGTACAAAACGTTATCCTTTCTGCCACAGGCTATACCGGCGCAGGAGGATTTGAGGTATATGTAAAAAACGAAGATGCATTTCGAGTGTGGAATTCGATTTTTGAAGCTGGAAAAGACTTTGATATTAAACCCATCGGCCTAGGAGCAAGAGATACCTTACGTTTGGAAATGGGATTCTCCCTCTATGGAAACGATATCACAGACGAAACTTCCCCCATAGAAGCCGGCTTGGGATGGATCACCAAATTCAAGAAAGACTTTATCAACAGCGCGCAATTAAGATCCGAAAAAGAAGCGGGCGTCCCAAGAAAGTTGGTCGGATTTATCTTGAGGGAAAAAGGAATCCCCAGGGCGCAGTACCCCATCTTTAATGCAGATGGCGATGTTATAGGCGAGGTAACCTCTGGCACCATGAGCCCCAGTATGGGGATTGGCATTGGCTTGGGCTATGTTAAAACCGAATATGCAAAACCAGGTACGCACATTGCCATCTCAGTAAGAAATAAAAGTCTTGCAGCGGTTGTTGAAAAGTTGCCCCTGTTGAAAAAGTAAGAGGTCGGAAGTCGAACGCGCAAAGCAGCCTTTACACCATAAGTCTTGTGCCTCTTAGTCTTAAACAAAAACTACTGAAGCAATTTATCAAAGATAGGGAAGCAGGGACGGATACACACTCATCCGTCCTCGTCTTCCGTTTTTAACAACATATGCGAAAAATCGAAGTTTGCCTCAGCCCTGAGCTGATCCATTTATACGATTTGAAGGATAAAATCGTGGTGGTCGTGGACATTTTCCGGGCTACTTCCACCATGATCACGGCTTTGGCCAATGGGGTGAAGGCCATCATCCCGGTCGCAGACCTGGAAGCCTGCCGTGCCTTCAAGAACAGGGACTATATAATTGCAGGAGAAAGAAACGGCCTACCTGCGGAGGGATTTGAATTGGGGAATTCACCTTTAAGTTATCTGGACAACGCTTACGCGGGAAAGCGCATTGCTGTCACCACCACTAATGGCACCCTTGCGATAGAAAAATCAAAAAAAGGATCAGCCGAGGTTCTAATAGGTGCGTTTTTAAATCTTCAAGTCACTGCCCATTACTTGAGGGCAAAAGAAAATGACGTGTTGATCCACTGCGCCGGCTGGAAGGGGCGGTTCAATTTAGAGGACTCGCTGTATGCAGGTGCTTTGACCTCTGCCTTATCCAATAGTCACACTTTTGATTGTGACGGGGCTTTGGCTATGGAGGCATTGTACGAAGCCAATAAAGAGAATCTGAAGGCCTTTCTCAACCAAGCCTCCCACGCCAAGCGGCTTCAAAATCATAACATTGAAGCAGATATCGATTTTTGCCTGACCTTCAACCAATATGACCTGGTCGGGAAACTAGTCAATGATGAGCTTGTAGCCGAAAGAATAGCTGTAATCAAACAGTCGCTTCAAGATTAAATGATTATTAATTAAGGGGAGCTATCCGGGCTCCCCTTCTTTTTGTACAATCAATTCTGCAAACTCAAGCGCCTCCCGGATATTGTTGTGGATGTTGTATTTTCCAATCAGTTCGTACAAACCTGCCTGTAGTAATTCTTGCTTGACATGACGATTGGCGCCTGAAATGATGATCGCCGTCCCTTTTGATAGTAGCGTTGTGCACATCTCCCTTAAGCGGTTGACAGCAGTAGCATCTATAAATGGAACATGTCTCATTCTCAATATCAATACCTTCGGCCGTGGACCTAGATCGGTCAGCACTTCCTGGAATTTTTGCGAAGCACCAAAGAAGAGGGGGCCATTGATCTCATATAACAAGACGCCTTTGGGAAGAGTAGGAAGCTCTTCTTCAAATAACCGGTCTTCAGCTCCATCGCTTGTTAACAAGGTGGTTGATTTGTCTATAGAAGTAACCTCGCTCATGCGTTTCAGAAAAATAAAGCTTGCCAAGATCATCCCTATCTGTATGGCCAAAACCAAATCAAAAAAGACAGTGAGTAAGAAGGTGGTAAGCAGGACCATGACATCCATCCGGTTGCTTTTCATCATGCCGAAGAAATGATGCCACTCCCCCATATTCCAAGCCACCACGACCAAAACCCCGGCGAGACAGGCCAAAGGAATCAATTTGGCGACAGGCCCCAATACCAACATGATCAACAGCAACACGACAGCATGCACGACACCTGCAATGGGTGTACGTCCGCCATTTTTAATATTAGTAGCTGTTCTGGCAATGGCACCAGTGGCAGGAATTCCCCCAAATAAACCGGAAAAGATATTTGCTGTACCCTGGGCAACCAGCTCCATATTGGAGCGGTGACGCCCACCGATCATTCCGTCTGCCACCACTGCCGACAGGAGCGATTCGATACTTCCCAATAGCGCTATGGCAATCGCAGGCTGAATCAACGCCTCTATGGTCTGCATGTCAATATCCGGCATCGCCGGCAGGGAGAGCTTGTTGGGAATTTCTCCAAAACTGGATTCAATGGTTTCTACAGGAAGATCAAACCAATTTACCACCAGGGTACTCAGGACGATGGCTATAATAGAGCCAGGTATTTTGTTGGATAATCGCGAGAAATTCAGTGAGATCAGCACGGTACCTGTAGCGATGGCGAAAGCGGTCCAGTTGATACGGTGAAAGTTTTCCGCGTAAATCACCCATTTATCCACGAAATCGGCGGGAACATTGCCGATGGGCAGCCCAAGAAAATCCTTGATCTGGGAGGAGAAAATAATTAATGCAATCCCGCTGGTAAAACCGACGATCAGGGGATAGGGAATAAACTTCAGGTAATTGCCCAGCTTGGCCAATCCCATCCCTATGATAATAAAGCCTGCCATAAATGTGGCAATGGTCAACCCACCTACCCCATGCTCCTGTACCACACCATAGACAATGACAATAAACGCCCCCGTCGGCCCGCCAATCTGAACCCGGCTTCCTCCAAAGGCCGAAATAATAAGACCTGCTACAATCGCGGTGATCAGTCCTTTTTCGGGTGATACACCAGAGGCAATGGCAAAAGCAATGGCCAACGGGAGAGCCACAACCCCGACAATTATGCCGGCTAGAATATCTTGAGATAGTTGCTTTTTTGAAATACCTGCACGAAGCAACGAAAACAATTTGGGAGCAAATTCTTTAGTCATCATAAAAGCGTAAAAATTAATCTTAACAGGCCCTCTAAAGGAGCTTCGGGATCCGGTAACAGGCATGGATCCAAACTACAAAGATACGAACTTACCGGACAATACCCTAAATATCAGCGCATTAACAGAGGACGAGAAAAATAATGGTGATAGATAATGGGAGTAGGGTTGTGAATATATCGTTGATGGTGTTCTTTTCAGAACAAAAGTGCAATTTAAATATGATCTCTATCTGCCTATTGAATGGTAAAGGATCTTCTTGCCGATGTAAAGATGCCGTCCAACTCTTGCCCATTCTCTTTGACGAGCTTCACCTCCACCTCATGTTTTCCTTTTGGAAGCCCTGTGATCAAAAATGGAGCAACCTTCGCGATCTGGTGTTCCTCACCGTTGAGCTTTATCGAAAACATCAAGCCATCCTCTTTCACCCCTCCCCCAATTAAAAGAAAATCAACGATAACGCCGTCGTTTACCCCATATACTTGATTATCCTCCGGCAGGTTTAATACCATATAAGGTTCATCCGCTTCAGGAAAAGGCTGCGAATCCCCGACCGTAAAATCCCTATCTACGTAGTTGCCGAACTCCTTCAAAGCCAATCCCTCCTTATCTATCAAGTAAGCAACCGCCCGGTAGGTTCCGGGATTAAAGTCTCTTTGAAAGATAGGCAGATGATAACTGACCGGATTATCACCATTGATGGACAACCTGTATTGAAACCCTTTCAAACCCTCCGTAAAAGGGTAGTTTTTGATATTGAATTCGAAAGGTACCTTACCAGCAGCGAAGTTTTCATTACCCAGAGGACTATACATTTCAATAATGGCGTCCGGATAAGCCTCCACTTGATGCTCCTCGATTTGTATCGGCTTTGTAGCCTCTTGCAATGTTCCTGATGCTTCTTGCGAGCTTCCCTGACTGGACTCCCCTTTATCCGATCCGCATGCGGTTCCGACGATCAAAAGCGACGGAATCAACAAACGAAACAAAAAAATCTTCTTCATAAGCGTAATGAGTATATCTGAAAGATATTTAATTTTCAAGTCAAAATGAACTACATTGCATCATAAATGTAAATATTATGAGCAATATTTTATATGATGATATACCTTCTCTAGATCTAGCAGATTTTACTTCAGGTAATCCGGAGAAAAAAACCGCCTTTGTTCAAGCTCTCGGACAGGCTTATCACAACATAGGATTCGTTGCCATCAAAAACCATGGTTTGTCGCAAGAACTTCAGGACAAGCTTTATACCATCATCAAGGACTTCTTTGATCTTCCGGACCAAATTAAGGCTAAATATGAGCGCCCAGAAATTGGCTTTCAAAGAGGCTACACCGGAAAAGGTAAGGAACATGCGAAGGGAAGAAATACGGGTGACCTCAAAGAGTTTTACCATGTGGGCCAGGAGCTGACAGACATTCCTGATACAGATGCGGTGAAGAGCAGCTATCCCGCTAATGTGTGGCCGGAGGAAATACCCGAATTTAAAGACATCGCCGTAGAAGTATATCGCGCCATAGAAAATGCGGGAAAAAACATGCTTAAAGCAATTGCCCTCTACCTAGAGCTACCTGAGGATTATTTTGCGGACAAAGTATTACACGGCAACTCCATCCTGCGCCAAATTCACTATTTCCCCATAGAAAACCCGGAGGAAGTGCCAGCAGATGCGGTCAGGGCGGCGGAGCATGGGGACATCAACCTCATTACCTTGCTTATGGGAGCGAGTGCCGATGGATTGGAGGTACTAAGAAAAGACGGAAAATGGATCCCAATCACCGCCCTCCCGGAACAGTTGGTGGTTAATGTAGGTGATATGCTCGAAAGGCTAACTAACAAAAAACTGAAATCTACCATCCACCGCGTAGTCAATCCGCCAAAAGACAAGATGAACACCAGCCGTTATTCCATCCCCTTCTTTATGCACCCCAGATCAGAAATGAATCTGGCGTGTTTGGACAGCTGTGTGGACGAAAACTACCCCAAACAATTCGAGGATGCTACGGCAGGTGAGTTCTTGGATGAGCGACTACGTGAATTAGGTTTAAAGAAATAACCAGAAGTGGTAAGGAGGGTTAGATATTACTTCTATCTCAAGGATGTGCTATTCCTCTCCATCACTGCTTTTGGGGGGCCACAGGCTTTTTTGGCCATGGTGTTAGACATCATGGTCAAAAAAAGGGGCTACATCTCCGAAAATGACCTATGGGAATTAAACGCCCTTTGCCAGATTTTGCCGGGCCCTACTTCTACCCAGACAATTGCCGCTATAGGCTATAAAATTGGAGGGCCAGCCCTAGCCTATCTATCCCTTTTGGTATGGGTACTTCCGGCTACGGCCTTAATGATCGCAGCGGCCTTTTTAATTAACTTTTTGCAGGAAAACACGGTAGGCACCTTGGGTTTTGCGAAATTCATCCAGCCCATGGCGATCGGATACATCATCTACGCTGCGAAAGTGACCGTAGGCAAGATGATCAAAACTACCGAAGCCGCGGTATTGATGATGATCGCCACCTTTGTAGCCTTCTTTTATAACTCCCCTTTTATATTTCCGGTGATGCTGGTCATCGGTGGGGTTATTACCTCACTCAATTACCGAAAACAACCTGTCACCGATGAAAGGCCATTGGTCAATATCTCCTGGTCCAACTTCCTCCTATGGGGAGGAGTATTGGTATTCGCCGCTTTATTGGGACATTATACAGGCCTACTTCCCATCAGGTTGTTTGAGAACTTTTATAGAAATGGTAGTTTGATATTCGGAGGAGGACAGGTCCTGGTCCCTTATTTATATACAGAGTTTGTCGAGTTCAAAAACTACCTGACCTCGGAAGAATTTCTGACCGGATACGCGATCTCCCAAAGCGTGCCTGGCCCCACCTTTAGCATCAGTTCCTACATTGGAGGATTGGCGATGCGGGAATACGGTGCCTTAGGAATAGTTACCGGAGGATTAATTGCGGCAGCTGGGATCTTCCTGCCTGGCACTTTTCTGATTTTCTTTGTGATCCGCTTTTGGGATGAGCTGAAAAAATATCGGCCTGTAAGGGCTGCCCTTGAAGGTATCAACGCGGTGAGTTGCGGGATGCTGATTGCAGCAGCCTATCTACTGTTTGAACCATTGGAAAACAACCTGATTAATATTGTCGCCATCATTGGCACCTTCGCCCTGCTTCAATATAGCAAAATTCCCTCCCCGCTGATTATCGTATTGGGAGTAGTGGCTGGGATTACATTTCAATTAGTCTCGAGATGGGTAGCCGGTTGATCCTAAGACCCCTCTGCCCATAGGTAAAGATCAGATAAGGAACACTACACTGGTTTTTCTGTCATTACATCAGATGACGCTATCCGCCTGCACCAATAAGCCCGGGTTTTACCGTCGATTGTAGTGGTCGCCAGCAAAAAATCCTCGCCTCCGTCTTTTAAACCATACTTCTTTTTAAGCATATCCGGTTTTAAAGGATGATTACGCACCAACACATTAACTTTACCCGAAGGGAAAGCATGCTTTAGCACCTTCTTATCCAGTTTCAGTTCCTGAACAACTTCAAATACACGCCCCATGATTCCAGCGGGAAACACAGAAGTGGTATACAGGTGGGTATTCGGGTGGAGTTTGTACAAACCGTAGGTGGATGCAAAGCATCGAAAACCTCCTGCCTTCATGATCGCAGCATCAGGCTCAATGAGATAGCGTTGAGGAAGGAGATAATCGGCGACTGTACGCTCCTCCTGATCATAAGTGAAGGTAAAGATCGCTTCACCCCCAGCCTTCAGATCCACAGCATTGATTCTGGGCACTGCTTCCCTTCCGCTATTCCATAACAACAGCACCTCTTTCACCTCATTTCTTACAGCAACGATGTGGACTTCTTGTATATCCGGGATTTCATTCAACACCCCCTTTACATCCAGCATCGGTGAAGCTTTCACCATGATATGACTGGATCGCTTTTTTAACAATTCCCAATTACCCAGAATATCAGGCTCGCAATCGGAAAGCTTATACAACTTGCTATTATTGGCGCCCCTCCTGGCTGGATCTACATACAGCCAATCGTAGGTATTTTCAGATTCCTTTAGATAAGAAAGAGAGTCACCGGCAAGTACAAGGTATTGTGTCTCTGACGGATTCAATATCGAAAAATTATGCTCGGCCAGTGTGGCCAGTGCTTCCTGCCGCTCCAGATAAACAACTTGATCAAATTTCTGGCCCATGTAAAAAGTATCCACTCCCAGTCCTCCCGTGAGATCAATCAAGGTCCTGCCCGCTATATTTTTGGCTTTAAACTTTGCCGTCAGTTCGGAGGAGCTTTGCTCAAGGGATAAAGAAGCAGGAAATAAGACCTTGGGGTCTGCAACCCATTCGGGCAGTTTACTTGCTAATTTTTGCCGGGCCGCTATTTGCTGCACCGCTTCCTTTAGATCAAGACCCGCTATTTTGGCCTGTTTTAAAAGCAAAAGTGCAGGATCTTCCTGAAGATGATCCTGCACAAATTGAAAGAATTTATCGCTATGCAACTGATCAATAGCCAATCTATACCAAGCTATATTCTTTGAGGTATTCTGCAATTTGTACTGCATTGGTCGCCGCGCCTTTTCTTAGGTTGTCGGCCACGATCCACATGTTGAGGGTATTAGGTTGGGACTCATCTCTTCTCAACCGTCCGACAAATACCTCATCTCTTTTGTGGGCATTAATCGGCATAGGGTATACGTTGTTGGCTGGATCATCCTGCACCACTACCCCTTTGGCAGCAGAAAGCAAAGTCCTCACCTCATCCAGATCGAAATCTTCTTTAAATTCCACATTCACGGACTCTGCGTGGCCGCCCATCACAGGGATTCGAACGGTGGTCGCAGTTACCTGGATAGTGGGGTCATTAAAGATTTTTTTCGTCTCATTGATCATCTTCATTTCCTCTTTGGTATAGCCATTTTCCAGGAACACATCAATATGAGGAAGAACGTTAAGGTCGATTTTGTGAGGATACACCATATCTCCCTGAACGCCATTCCGCTCATTCATCATCTGATCAACGGCGGCTTTTCCTGTACCGGTAACTGACTGGTAGGTAGATACTACTATTCTTTTGATGCCGTATCTCTCTCTCAAAGGCGCCAGGGCCAATACCATTTGAATGGTGGAACAATTGGGATTAGCAATGATCCGGTCGTCAATTCTTAGGTCTTTCGCATTAATTTCTGGTACAATCAATTTTTTAGTGGGATCCATTCTCCAAGCTGAAGAATTGTCCACCACAATAGTACCGACCTCCGCAAATCTAGGTGCCCACTCCAAAGAAGTGCTGCCGCCGGCGGAGAATATGGCTACGTCAGGTTTTTTTGAAACAGCTTCTGCCAATCCGATTACCGTATAGGTCTTGTCTTTGAATTTGATTTCCGTCCCGGCAGACCTTTCACTGGCTACCAACAACAGTTCCTCAAATTCAAAATTGTGCTCGCCGAGCACTTCCAGGATTTCCGAACCAACTAATCCAGTGGCTCCAACAACAGCTAATTTCATTTTTTGTTTTTGTTCTTTTTAATAATTACGTATATTTATTTCAAATGAAAGCCTTAACTTTTGTATGGGGTTTCATTGCTTTCTCCATACTAGGTTTAGATTTTTTACCGAAAACAGCTACTTTCTATGCCCTGCAGGATTTTGAAAGCAATTTTGAGATCGTTGACTATCCTGAGGATTTTTTGCCCAACTGGTCTGCTACTGCGGTCCGGAACACCTCTTCGAGGATTTATCAAGCCATTGGTGAAGGTGTAGCTGGTTCCCGCGCATTGGGTATTCAAGTCGTCTCCAGTTTCAACGCGGAAATTTACATAAAAACTACCACTAAAGACCTCAACAGCAACATATTTTCTTTAAAAGCAAAAACTAAACGAAATGGTTCCGGCAACCGCCCGGTGTCCGTGTTCTTTTCCTTCTCCTTCGATGGGCACAACTTCACCAACCGTCAGCAAATAGGAGATGACCAAACATTCAAAAATGAAGATGGCCACTATGAGGCGTACGAGGCGGAAATCCCAGAACCTTTCTTTGAAAAGGACACCATCGTCATCAAGCTCGAAGTCACTTATGGCGCGGGAAGCGGGAGTGCTGCCCGTTTATTTATAGATGATTTCGCGGTGCACGGGTTGGAACGACAAGCCTCCGAGCCTTTAAGAATTCTGTCAACAGAATCAAACCACGGCAAGATACTCATTGTCCGCTTTAATCAACCCATTGCCCTCCATGCTGAGGATCCTCCCGAGTTGAACCAGGGCTACGGCGGCGCAAGCAATGTTAGGGTTGAAGAAGACACGTTGTTCTTGGAATTTGCTGACCACCTGTATTCAAACGTATACCAAATTAGTTTGGACAATTTAGCTTCTTTGACGACGGGCGAAACGTGGAACGATACCACTTACATTTTTGAAATTATTGCCCCAACCCCTCCAGGTGCTGTTCGGATCAATGAGTTTATGGCAGACCCCAATCCTAAGGGATCAGTACCTGAGGATCCCGTATTGCCACAAGGTGCCTCCCACGAATATATCGAGCTTTTTAATGCCACCGATAAGTCCGTTCGGCTTAAAGGTTTTTCATACAACGGGGGCTTTATCGATGATCGTACTCTTGAACCTGGTGGCTATGCGCTGATCACCTCTTCATCTTCCCTATCGATGTTTTCTTCGTTTGGGAACGTCACAGCGGCGCAACCCTTTACATCCCTTGCTAATACTTCAGGCGAAATAGTTATTTCCGATGCCTTCGGCAACGTGGTAGATAGCCTGACCTACAGCCAGGACTGGCACGACTCACCTCAAAAACGGGCAGGAGGATGGGCCTTAGAAAGAGTCGATCCCTTCCTACCTTGTAGTGACAGCGATAACTGGAAATCGTCTATATCATCCCAGGGGGGCACACCTGGCCGTGTCAACTCTGTATTCTCCATTCAACCAGATGATCGACCCTTCGTCGTGCTTGCCATTAGAACCCTGTCTATGCAGGAACTACAAGTAAGTTTTTCCAAAGCTATTCCTACTAACCATATCCTAGATGCTATTTTTACTATAGACGGAGAAAAAGTTTCCAGCCATTTAAACGACGGGAAGACGGTGCTGCTTACCTTTTACCAGGGCTTGATTTCCGGCGAAGCCTACCAGCTGCGCATAGAAAAACTATTTGACTGTTCAGGCAGGGGGCTGGTAGCCGATTCGTATGTATTTGTTTATGATGGAGAAGGTCCCGAGATCTCCAGAATAGGTAGCATGGCACCTGACGAACTGCTGGTCTATTTTAACGAAGCGCTGCCCAGCAACGTGGCCGAAGAAGCATCCCGTTACCAGATTAACCAAAACAATGACCTCGTCACTTCTGCTGCTCTTCTTGACAGCGCTACGGTTCATCTTGTTTTGAAACGGGGACTGGAGATAAACCGTCGCCACATCTTTTCAGCAAGGGGCTTGCAAGACTTACAAGGGAATGTGAGTAGTCAACTGGAGGCGGAATTCATATTGGATGATCAGTTGGATACGGTGGAGTGGGCCGGAGCCAATCTTTTGGACCTCTATTTTCATACACCTATAGAGAGCGCTTCGGCTTCCATCACAAGCAACTTCTTCGTGGACAAAACAGTAGGCTACCCAGCTAGAACATGGGTGGATAACCAGAACACACGTTTGGTTCATTTGGTTTTTGACCAAAACTTGCCGGTCAACACCAACCTCACGCTAACTGCACAAAATCTCCGGGACACTTTGGGCAACTACATCAACAGTCATAAGAAAACGCTCTTATTTGACGACCGCGCAATTGCCATCTCCACCCTCCATATCTCCGATGACACAACGCTTCATTTGCGCTTCAATAAACCCCTCCACCCCGCCTATGCTTCCCTCACCGGCAGTTACGTGATTGACAAAGCTATCGGTCATCCGTTGTCGGTCGATGTAATCCAGCCAGACGCGGTGGTCCTTACCTTGAACCCACTGGTCGAAGGTAATAAATATACCCTTTCGGTTTCTGGCTTACAGGATATCTACGGCATAAAAATGAACCGTACGATCAACCGGGATTTTACTTTTGACACTTCAGGGCCAGCCGTACTTGAAGCATATTTAGTCAGTCCGGATGATATCCATGTAGAAACGAACGAAGCCGTCACCCTCCCCGACCAAGTTTGGATAAACGGGAAGCTGGCTGAGGTAAAAGCCCTTGCAGCAAACAAATTGATGATCAGCAGTCCGCAGCAAATGACGGAAAACCTTATCCGACTCACATTTTCATCGTTAACGGATCTTTATGGGAATAGGGCCGAATCCCTCTCGGTTGATATACCAAATGATCAGGTAAAACTGGGCGCGGCCTTCATCATCAAGGAAGATTTGATCCAGCTAGTCTTTACCCAAAAGATGGACTCTGCCCGCACTGCGCTTTCCACACCCTACCTTATCAACGGGCGTCGCCCCAAAGCGGTAGTCCTTCAGCAAAACCAATTTGAAGTAGGGCTTTTGCTTTCGCATTCGCTTCCTTTATTGGATTCCGCTACAGTTGAAATTGAACCACTAGTGAGTGCCCTCGGGAAGGACCTATCAAAATCGATTTGTCAGTTGTGGTATGACGATCAGGTTGAGGATTTGTATTTTGTCAATGCACAGCTGATACAGCTTGTTCATTCCAAGGCTTTGGATAAAGAAGCGGCAGAAAACGTGGGGTACCATTTAAAAGATCAGGACGTCCAGATCCAGCCCATCATCAACCAAACCGACACCCGTTTGCTGCAACTTGCCCTAAGCCCAGCCATCAGCCCAAATATTGTCTACGATTTGGTGTTGCCTCCCCGAGAGGATCATGGCAAAAACGCTATTTCGGGATCTATACGAAGGATCGTATATGACCGACGCCCCCCGGCTTTAACCGCTATTGAAGCGATAAACGAGCGTGAGATTATAGTGTCCTTTGATGAAGCCCTAGATCCCGTGCTGGCTTTGGTTCCTTCCTACTATCAACTAAACGGTAAAGAGCCGGCAGAAGTGATTCCCGCTGAACAAGCCCATCAAGTAATATTGGTCTATGACATGGAACTAGCTAAGGGCAGCAGCTATCTCCTGACCGTAAAACAGCTGGAGGATCTCCACCGGAATGCTATAGAGGAAGATTCTCTCGAATTCCGTTTTGATGGTCCTATTGCTCCTGCTTACAAGGACATTATCATCAATGAGATTATGGCGGCACCGAAAGCAGGACAAGCACTTCCTGAGGTAGAGTTTGTAGAACTATTTAATTCTAGCCAGAACACCATTGCTTTGGGTGGTTTGGTTTTCGCTAACTCAAGAAGTAGTGCGGTTTTGCCTAGGGCCAGCTTACCGCCGGGGGGATTTGTGCTTCTAACGGCTCACAACCAGGAGAAGACCCTGGAAAAATTTGGGTTTACCCTCGGCCTTTCCAGCTGGCCCACCTTGTTGAACGGCGAAGACGAACTTCGTCTGCTCGATAGGCAGGGTAATCTCTTGGATCACACCCAGTACACTTTGGACAGTTATGGTGGGCCCGAATTTGCCCAAGGCGGCTATAGCCTCGAACGCGTTAATCCATTCGCTATTTGCCAAGATACGGAAGAACTAAAACCTTCCGAAAGCTCATCGCGAGGTACTCCGGGACAGGTAAATTCAATATTTGACCCGCGCCCGGATCAAGAACGTCCTGTGCTTCAAAAAGCGGTAAAACGTGGAGAACAGGAAGTCATCCTCCTGTTTTCAAAGCGGCTAAATGATGACTTGTCAAAGGAAAAAATCACGTATTCCACGGACGCGGATGTGGATTCTTATGGCCTAGATGAAAATAATCAGAATTGGCTCAAGCTCACGCTACAAGAACCTCTAAAAGAAAACACTCCGTATGAAATCTCAGTTGAGAACC
>Ga0079224_100003435_pt1 | contig 20012 bp, 12 predicted proteins | sample Stecom2015_FD_80414 | JGI IMG/M metagenome (GOLD analysis project Ga0079224, IMG submission 80414) | Agricultural soil microbial communities from Utah to study Nitrogen management - Steer compost 2015 | ecosystem: Environmental > Terrestrial > Soil > Agricultural land | place: USA: Utah...
CGTGTCTGACGCCATCGTGTCTGACGCCATCGTGTCTGGCGCCATCGTGTCTGGCGCCATCGTGTCCGACGAGACCGTGTCGGCGGTCATCTGCCCGTCCTCGCCGACGCGCCAGTCGTCGTCGACGATGACCGAGCTCGACTGCACGCCGTCGAGCGGCTCCATCACCACGCCGGACGGTCCGCCGGTCGCCGCCCGCGCGCGCGGCGAGGCCCACAGGGTCGGGCGCTCGGTCGGCGGCAGGGTCGCCAAATGCGCCGAGGTCGAGTCGCCGGTGGTCGGGTGCGACGCGCGCCCGTGACCGCCGGTGCGCGGCGCCGATCCGCCGATCGCGCCGGCCGCCGTCTCGGCGCGCAGCGCGGAGGGCGCCGGCAGCGCCGCGTCGCGCCCGCTACCGGTCGGCGGCGCCGCCCGGGTGGCGCCGGTCGCCTGCCGGGTGCCGGCCGGCTCGTCGCGCAGCGCCTGGAAGCTTCCGGACAGGCTCTCGCGCGGGAAGCGATCGCGCAGCCACTGGGCCAGCTCGAGCGACGAGCCGATCCCGTCCGAGGCCGACTTGATGTACTCCTCGAGCGCGCGGCCGAGCTCGACGGCGGTGGCCCGCTCCTCGCGGTTGACCTTGAGCGCGCGGCCGATCGCCGCAGCCAGCGCCGGATCGACGTCCGGCCGCAGCTTCTCGATCGGCGGGAAGCGGCCGTCGCGCAGCATGCGCATGCCGTCCACCGGATCCGTGCGCGGGATCATCACCTTCCCGGCCAGGAGCTCCCACAGGACGATCGCCAGCGAGAACACGTCGGAGCGGCCGTCGAGCTTCTGCCCGGTGGTCTGCTCCGGCGACATGTACGCGAACTTGCCCTTCACCACGCCCGGGCGGGTCTGCTCGACGCAGCTCACCGCCTTGGCGATCCCGAAGTCGACCAGCTTGATGGCGCCGTCGTAGGAGACCAGCAGGTTGGGCGGCGATACGTCGCGGTGGACGATCTGCAGCGGCCGGCCCTCGACGTCGCGCAGCTCGTGCGCGTAGTGCAGCCCGGCGCATGCGTCGGCGCCGATGCGCGCGACCAGCACGTCCGGCAGCCGCTCCTTCTCGGCGTGCTTGATGAGCGTGCCGGCGTGGACGCTCGGCACGTACTCCATGGCGATGAAGTAGTGCTCGTCGACCTTTCCGAAGTCGTAGATGTGCACGACGTTCGGGTGCGAGAGCTGCGCGGCGAGCCGGGCCTCGTCCAGGAACATGAGGACGAAGTCCTTGGAGTCGACCAGGTGCGGGAGGATCCGCTTGAGGGCGACCAGCCGGAGAAAGCCCTCCGGCCCGCTCTGACGGGCCAGGAACACCTCCGCCATCCCGCCGCGCGCCACGCGCTTGACGAGCTGGTACTTGCCGAACGGGATCCCCGCCAAGGTGTCGTCTCCGGGGGCGATGGTAGCACGCAGATCGCGTGTGCTCCGGTGTGACCTCTGGTGTGGGCACACACGGGAGGTCGTGCACTTACAGATGCGACCATCCGGTTGCAAGGAGCGGGGACCGACGTCCCTGTGCAACCGGTCCGTTGCACCTGTAGGTGCAACGATGTCGTGCGCTTCCGCTGTTTTCGGTTGGCGCGCGCGATGCTTTTCGGCCCTGGCATGCCGGGTAGCCACGTCTCTTCGCTCCGCGCCGCGCGCGCGCCGCTCGCCGCCACCGCCGCCGTCCTCTCCGCCGTCGCGCTCGCCGGGATGACCGGATGCGCGCCGGCCGGTGACGACGGGACCGTCGCGACGCGCGAAGGGGACGGACTCGGCGGCGATTCAGCGCTGATCGATCTCTTCCGCGAGGCCGAGGCGCGGACCGGCGTGCCGGCCGAGATCCTCGCGGCGATCTCCTACAGCGAGACCCGCCTCCGGTTCGTGGACGGCTGGGGCCACCACGGTCACGGCGGCGCGCCGGCGATCGGCCTCATGGCGCTCGAGGCCACCGGCCCGCGCTCGGTGGCGCGCGCCGCCGCGCTCACCTCGCTGGGCGAGGAGGCGCTCTACGTCGATCCGCTCGCCAACGTGCTCGGCGGCGCGGCGCTGCTGCTCGACCTCGCCGGCTCGCGCGCGCCGGACGAGCGCGCCGGCTGGCGCGACGCGCTGGTCGCCTACGGCGGCGGCGGCGCGCCCGGCCACGCCTTCGCCCGCGAGATCGAGCGCCACCTGGCGGCCGGCTTCCGCGGGCTCGACGCCGAGGGCCGCTGGCTGGTTCTGTCGGCGCGCCCGCTCCGCCCGGCCGCGCTCGGCGACGAGGAGATCGGCGCGACCCGGCTGGCGCTCGGCTACCCGGGCGCCATCTGGAACCCGGCCTACAGCGGCAACTACCAGAACGCCTCGCGCGGCGCCGGGCAGATCAACTACGTCATCATCCACACGGTGCAGGGTAGCTACAGCGGCGCCATCTCCTGGTTCAAGAACTCCGCCGCCAACGTCTCGGCCCACTACGTGACCCGCTCGTCGGACGGCCAGATCACCCAGATGGTCGACGACGCCGACATCGCGTGGCACGACGCCTGCTTCAACAGCGAGACGATCGGCATCGAGCACGAGGGCTACGTGCAGGATCCGGACGCCTGGTACACCGAGGCGATGTACATGGAGTCGGCCAAGCTGACCGCCTGGCTGTGCGACCAGTACGGCATCCCGAAGGACCGCGCCCACATCATGGGCCACGGCGAGGCGCCCGACTGCAGCGATCACTACGATCCGGGCTCCGGCTGGGACTGGGATCACTACATGGCGCTGGTCCAGTCCGGCGGCCAGCCGCGCTTCGACGCCGCCGCGGCGGCCGCCGACCTGCCGACCCAGATGGTTTCGGGCGAGGAGCGGGTGGTGTGGTTCGAGTTCCGCAACGACTCCAACGTGACCTGGGGGCTCAACGAGACCCGGCTCGGCACCGCCGACCCGCAGGACCGCGAGTCGCCGTTCTTCGTGGATGGCAACTGGCTGTCGCCCAGCCGCGCGACCGGCGCCGATCACTCGAACTACGGCCCCGGCGCGACCGGCCGCTTCACCTTCATGATCCGCGCGCCCGAGGTCGACGAGCCGACCACCTTCGTGGAGAGCTTCCAGCTCGTGCAGGAGGGCGTGACCTGGTTCGGGCCGGTCGTCTCGATGACCATCGAGGTGATCCCCCCCGGCTGGACCGGCGAGGACGACGGTGACGAGGCGGGCGAGGGCGATGACGGCGGAGGCGATCCCGGGCAGCCGACCGCGCCGGGTGGCGACGGCGCCGGCGAGAACATGCTGGCCGGCGGTTGCGCCGCGAGCGGGTCTGGGCGGGCTGGCGGAGCCGGCACTGCCTGTGCCATCCTGCTCCTCGGTGCGCTCGTCGGTTGTCGCGCTCGCCGCCGTTCTCGGCGCGCTCGGTAGCCCTGCCGCTACTGGCTGCGGCGATGGCGCCGTGGTGCTCGAGGTCCGCGCCTCCGAGCTGGAGGCGCCGGGCGACATCGACTCCTTCTGCCTCGCGGTCGGCGACCGCGACGCCGGCGGCGGCGAGTTCGCGCGCCACTACCTGGTCGGCGAGGGCGGCGTGGACGGGCTGCCGCAGACGCTGGCGATCGACCCGGGCCAGGCGTCGACCGCGTTCGCCTGGGTGCGCGGCTACCGCGGCGGCATCGAGATCGCGCGCGACAGCGCCGAGCTGTCGTTCGGCGAGGGCGAGGTCGCGCTCACCCTGGCGCGCTGCCCGGGCGGGCCGGGCGGCGCGCCCTCGCTGGTGTCGCAGGCGGAGGTGCCGGCGGGCAGCCGGGCGGTGCTCAGCATCGGCCGGACCGGCAGCGCGGTGGTCGCGGTAGGGGAGGGGGACTCGGCGGTGCTGGCGGCGCGCGGCGGCGAGCTCGACCGGCTGCCGGGCGCGGCGCCCGGCGCCGGCGGCGGCGCGGCGGCCGATCTCATCGCCTTCGACCTCGACGGTGACTGCGACGACGACGTGGTGGTGGTGCCGGACGGCGCCCCGCCGGTCGCCTGGCGGCGCGAGCCGGACGGCAGCTTCACCGAGATCGCCGGCGCGCTGCCGGACGCGCCGGCCTCGCGCGCCGCGGCCGCCGCCGACGTGGACGGCGACGGCGACATCGACCTCGCGCTCGGCGGCGAGGCGGAGCTCTCGATCTGGCTCAACGACGGCACCGGCCGGTTCGCGCGCCACCCGACCGCGGTGGGCGGCGACGGCGGCACCGACGTGGTCCGGCTCGGCTTCGGCGATCTCGACGGCGACGGCGCGGTCGACCTGGTGGCGGGGCGCGGCGCGGTGGACGCGGCGCCGACCCGCGTGCTGTTCAACTCCGGCACCGGCGCCTTCGAGACCGCGCCGGCGGCGCTGCCGGAGGTCCCGCTCAAGGTGCGCGCGCTCCTGGTGCGCGACCTGAGCGGCGACCTGTTCCCCGATCTCGTGCTCGGCGGCAGCGAGATGCCGGTCAAGCTCTACGTCAACCGCACCGACGGGCGCCTGGAGGATCGATCGTTCATCGCGCTGCCCTCGGTCGAGCCGGTCGAGGTCGCCTCCCTGGCGTCGGGCGACTGGGACGGCGACTGCCTGGCCGACCTGGTCATCGGCCTGGTGGACGGCGGCGAGCCGCTCTCGTGGCGCGGCTCCGACAGCGGCGCGATGGTGGACGACGGCTCGCCGGCGGTGGCGGGCGAGCGGGTCTTGCTCGGCGATCCGGACGACGACGGCGATCTCGACCTGCTCGCCATCGACGGCGGCGCGGCGCTCGGCTGGGGGGCGCGGTGAGGCGCGCGGCGTTCGTCGCGGCCGCGCTGGGGGCGGCGCTCGCGCTCGGCGCTGGAGGCGCGGCCGCGCAGCCGGCCGACCCGCCGGAGGGCGCGCCGCCCGGAGACGCACCGCCGGCGGCGCCCGGCTCGCGCGTCGAGGCGCAGCTCGAGAAGGGCTTCCAGCAGTTCCAGGACCTCGAGTACGGCGCCGCCATCGAGACGCTGCGCTCGGTGCGGCTCGATCAGCAGGCGACCCGCGCCCAGAAGCTGCGCGCGCTCGAGCTGGTCGGCATCAGCTACCTCATCCTCGGTCAGCGCACCCGCGCCGAGGAGGCGTTCGAGGACCTGCTCACCATCGATCCCGGCTACCAGCTCCAGCACGACGACGGCTCGCCCAAGATCCGCGAGTTCTTCGCCGAGGTGCGGCGCAAGGTGGTGCCGGGCGCGGGCGCCGGCATGGAGGTGCGGCTCGAGCACGCCGCGCCCAGCGAGGCGGTCGCCGGGCGAGAGGTGGAGATCGAGGCGATCGTGCGCGGCGGCCTCGAGCAGGTGGTGGACCTGGTCGTGCGCTGGCGCCGGCGCGGCGTGCTCGACTACGGCACCGCGCCGATGCGCCGCGAGGGGGGCCAGGGGGATCGCTGGCGGGCCCGCTTCGTCCCGCCGCCGTCGCGCACCCGCTACGCGGTGGACTACTACGTCGAGGCGCGCAACGCCGCCGGCGGCGCGGTCGGTCGGATCGGCGGACCGGAGACGCCGCTGGCGCTGCCGGTGGCGCCCGGCGAGGCGGACGTCTCCGAGCCCGGCCCCTGGTACACCCGCTGGTACGTCATCGCCGGCGGCGCCGCGGTCCTCGGCATCGCCACCACCGCCATCGTGCTGTCGACCGGCGGCGACCCGGGCGACGGCACCCTCGACCCCGGCCGCGTCACCCTCACCCCGTGATGGGCCGGTTCGGTCACCGCACCGGCCCGCGGTCCGATGGGCAGGCGCGACCCGAAGCACGCGCACCCTGACTCTCCTCTTGCTCTCGCCCCTCGCCGCCGGCGAGGGGCGCAAGGAGGCCTCTGACTGGCCCGCCGCGGAGACGCCGCCGGCCGCGGAGGCGTCGCGGGCCGCGGAGGCGGCGCCGCCGTCTACCCCCGCACGGCGAGATCGGCCGCGCGATCGGCGTGGACCTCGAGCGCGTCCGCGCCAGGCGGCGCGTGGGCGGCCTTGCGGCTGACGCCCCCGGTGCCCTGGAGGACGTGCGCCGCCTCGTGCGCCGCGGTGTGGAGGCCCGGCGACCGGTCTGCGGAGGCGACGCGCCCGCCGATCTCGTAGGCGCTGGCGTCGAGCGGGCGGCAGGCTTCCTCGGCCGCCGGGCCGGCGTGCGCCGTGGCTGGGATCGCGCGCCCGAACGAGCGCTCGATCGCGGCCCGGCGCGGGAACGGGATGACCTCGCCCTCGTGGCGCGTGCCGGCGCGGGCGAGGTCGAGCGGGCTGCCCGATGCGGCAGGCGCGGGCGCCGGGCCCGTCTCCTCGCCGGACGAGAGCGCGCCGAGAGGGCTGCACCAGCCGTCCCATTCCGCCTCGCGCTCGTCGCTCACCGCCGCGGGGCGCACGCGCGCCACGAGGTCGTCGGCGCGCTCGCCGATGCTCGCGAGCTTCGCCCGGAGGTCGTCGGCGAGGGGATCGGCCCGGCCGGCCGCCTCGGTGTCGCGCAGGGCCTGCCGGATGGCCGCGAGCTGGCTCATCACCAGCGCGCGGCCGCGCTCGGCGGCGGCGCGGTCGCCGAGGGCCGCGGCCCGCTCGAGCGCCGGGAGATCGCCCGAGAGGACCTGCCCCAGCCGGAGGTGCACCTCGGCGGCCTGGGCATCCCCGCGGTCGGTGCCCGCTCCACCATAGATCTGGGCGGCCAGGGATCGCGCGCCCGCGCGGGGGCCGCTCGGCCCCGCCGCGTGCTCGCGTGCCGTCCAGGTCGTGTGGTCACTCCTCTCGTCGCGCCGGTGCATGGGGGCGCATGTCGGACCGCTCCGCCGGCCGTTGCCGGCGGCACCCGAGGGACCGATTCCTGGGCCGCGGCCACCGGTCGGGGAACGGCCGAGGCGGCCCGGCCGGCCGGAAAGCGGCGCCGCCAGGTCCAAGTACCCGATGCCAAAGGGGCGGCCGCGCAGGCAGATCCGGGCAGAAGCTGTTAGGCGACCCGGCGGCCCGGCTCTGAGACGCTGGTGTAGGACATTGGGTCATGGCGAGAACATGCCCGTTGACGGGGGGGAATCGGCCCCGCTAGAGTGCGCGCCGCTTTGGTGGTCAAAGCGTCGGTTCTCGCAGCGATCGTTTTCGAAGTTCAAAGGAGCCCCAGCAATGAAGAAACTAGCCTTCACGGCCATGCTCATCGGAGCCACCGGGCTCCTCGCCTGCGGCGGTGACGATGACGGCGACGGCGGCGTCACCTTCCCCGACGCCGGAAACGGGGACGGTGGTCCCGCTGGCGCGTGCAACCCCGTGACCCAGTCCGGCTGCGAGGCCGGCGAGAAGTGCACCTGGCTCGTGGTCTCGCAGGACCCGTTCCTCGGCCGCGTCGAGTGTGTCGCTGACGGAACCGTCGAGATCAACGGCGCCTGCACCCGGGCGGAGCCGGGCGAGAACTCGACCGTGGACGACTGCGCCGCGGGCGGCCTCTGCATCAACGGCGTCTGCCGCGAGATCTGCTCGATCAACCCGGAGAGCTGCGGCGACGGCTTCGCCTGCGCGAGCTACGAGAACACCTTCTCGGACGACAACACCGGCGTCTGCGACCCGACCTGCAACCCGGTCACCCAGGATTGCCCGGTGGACGGCCAGGGCTGCTACCTCGGCCTCAACGACGGCATCGCCACCTGCGCCGGCGTGCCGGAGGATGCCGCCGAGCTCATGCAGAACGATCCCTGCCTGTCGCCGAACGGCGGCATGTCCTGCTACCTGAACGGCTGCGCCGAGGGCTACGCCAGCGTGCCGGCCTGGGCGCAGGGCGAGATGCCGGTTTGCACCGCGTACTGCTCGCCGGTCAGCACCTACCTCGATGATCCGGAGGGCGACGGCTCCGGCGAGCTCGTCGGCCGCGCGCTCGGCGCTCAGGACATCGATTGTTCGGCTGGTCGCATCGGCGCGGGCGGGCACCAGTGCCGGTTCTTCCAGAGCATCCCGTTCGACACTGGCTACCCCGACTACATCAGCGCGGACTACGGGTTCTGCGCCAACACCGGCGGAATCCTCTGGGGCGACTGCGAGCAGTACAGCCCGAACCGGTTCAACGCCATCTACGACGCGGCCGGCGGCGGCATGGATGGTCTGACGGCCATCAACGAGTTCTGCGACGCCAACCCGGCGCCCTGCGCGCTTGCCTGCGCCGACCTGGCCACCGAGGAGACGATCGCCATGGCCTGGTGTGCGGCGGACGGCCCCGGCAATGGCCAGCCGTCCTGCGCCACGGGTGCGCGCAGCAAGATTCGCAGCGCCTACCTCGAGGCCATCAAGAAGCGCTTCGACAGGGCCGGCGTGCCGTTCCCGGTCGCCATCGTCGAGTAGCGCGCGGTATCGGCTAGCGCCAAGGGCGGCCCTCCGGGGCCGCCCTTTTCCTTTTGGGCGACCCGCCGGCGGTCGGTCCGACCTACAACAAGACCATGGCCCGGATTCTTCTGATCGCCTGTCTCGCCGCGTCCTCGTGCAAGGTCAAGGACCCGCTCTACTGCGACGAGGACACCCCCTGCACCGACCCCGAGCGTCCCTTCTGCGACCTCACCGGGGAGTACCCCGCGTCCGAGGGGATCGGCCGGACGTGCATCCCAGATCCGCAATGCCCGGCCGGAGACTGCGAGTGCACCGCAGACATGTTTCTGCGTTGCGACGGGGATGTCGCGTTCCACTGCAGCTCGGACGGCCGGTCCGAGATCGAGATCGAGTGTGCTGCCGGGTGCGACGAGGGACAGGGCGGCTGCTACTGCGAGCCGGGCTCGACATCCTGCTCGAACAACGTCGCCCTCCACTGCGGGTCGGATGGATCGGTGTCGAGTATCGAGGAGTGCGTGCTGGGGTGCGCACCAGACGGTACTCGCTGCCTCGATGTCGATCCGGCCAATGGGCTTGCCGAGGTGCTGGACATGGCAGACACCGGACCGGAGGTGGTCATTCCGGATGGCGCCACCATCCAGACGATGTCCCCTCCGTTCTCATCGAGGGGCCGCAAGACGGAGCCGACATCCGGGCCTTCTACGTGAGGAGCCTTGTCATCGGCGACGTGACCGTGACCGGGGAACCCGCTGTTGCGTTCGTGTCGGATGGTGACGTGGTCGTGGAAGGCCACGTCGTCGTCCGGGCTGGCTGGGGGCCGCACGTTGCCGACTGCGCCGGGACGACATCGCAGTGCAACGAAGGCACCGACTGCGGAGGAAGCGGCGGCGGAGGGTTCGGGACGCCCGGAGGTAGGGGAGGGGACTCGGCCGGGAACACGGGCGGCGATGGCGGGGTGGCGGTCGGGAACCCCGAGCTTGAGCCTCTGCGGGGCGGGTGTCACGGCGGTGCTGGATACGAGTGGATGATTGGACCCGCGATCAAGATTGTGTCCGGGGGAAATGCAGGTGGGCCGTCCAGCTTGTCAGTCGCACTCGGATCGCCCTCACGGAGGGGAAGCTAGACGCCAACGGCTGGTATGTGTCATCCGGGATTGGTAGTGACCCGTCGTTTGTCGACGGCGCGCTGGCGGGTGGCGGCGGCTCTGGCGGCGGTATTCTGCTGGAAGCACCTGTGATTGAAGCAGGCTTTGGCACCGTCATCGCCGCCAACGGCTCCGGTGGTGGCGGGGGGGGGTGGCACCGAAGGGGAGGACGGCCAGCTTTCGGACGGGGCCGCAGGTGGGGGGCCATGTGCCTCGCTGGGCGACGGCGGCCGGGGCGCAACAGGAACCATCACCGCGCAGAACGGCGCGCCCAACGCGACGGCAGCCGGCGGTGGCGGCGGTGGTGCCGGGCGGATTCGATTCAACACGGACGCCGGTGGGCTGGTGCTCGACGAGGGCGCAATCGTGAGCCCGCCCCCGTCGCTTGGCGCGCTCGGCACGCGCTGAGCGATGAGACCTGCCGCTTAGCCGCGGTCGACGGGGAGGTTGTACTTCTTGACGAGGCGGTGGATGTAGTTTCGGTCGATGCCGGCCTCGGAGGCGGCGCGGGAGATGTTGCCGCGGTGGCGCTTGAGGAGGTGGGTGAGGTAGTCGCGCTCGAAGGACTCGATGAGGAGGCCCTTGGCCTCCTTGAAGGGGAGGTCGAGGACGTCCTCGGAGGCGCCGGACGCGGTGGCGTAGACGGGGGCCGCGGCGGCGTCGGCGGCGGAGGAGGCGAGCGCCGGATGGCCGGAGGTGAACAGCTCGCCGGCGCGGGGCGGGGCGAGGCCCTCGCGGCCGAGGGAGAGGGCGCGCTCGACCACGTTGCGCAGCTCGCGGACGTTGCCCGGCCAGGTGTGGCCGCGCAGCTCCTCGATCAGGCTCGGTGACAGGTCGAAGCTGGCGCCCATCTGGTCGGCGAAGTGGTGGGCGAGCAGGGGGATGTCGTCGCTGCGCTCGCGCAGCGGCGGGACCACCGCGCGGACCACCGCGAGGCGGTAGTAGAGGTCCTCGCGGAAGGTGCCCTGCTTGACCATGTCCTTGAGGTTGCGGTGGGTCGCGGCGATGACGCGGATGTCCACCTTGATGGCGCGGGTGTCGCCGATCCGGCGCACCTCGCGCTTCTCGAGGACGCGCAGGAGCTGCGGCTGGAGATCGAGGGCGAGCTCGCCGATCTCGTCGAGGAACAGGGTGCCGCCGTTGGCCGCCTCGATGAGGCCCTCCTTGTCGGTGTGCGCGCCAGTGAAGGACCCCTTCACGTGGCCGAACAGCTCCGAGCCGATCAGGTTGGAGGGGATCGCGGCGCAGTCGACGACCGTGAAGGTGTTGTGCGAGCGGTGGCTGATCTGGTGCACCGCCTCGGCGATCGCCTCCTTGCCGGTGCCGGTCTCGCCCTCGAGCAGGAGGGTGGCGTCGGTCGGGGCGACCCGGTGGAGCAGGGCAAACAGGTTGCGCATGACCGGCGAGACGCCGACCACCCGGCCGAGCCGATCGCCGCTGAACTCCTCGAGCTCCACGCCGACGTCGGTCGGCACGATCTCGATGGCGGTGTGGCGGCCGACCCGGAGACGGGTGGCGCCGGTGACGGTGATCTCGGAGACCCTCGCGGCGCCGTGGAAGGTGCCGTTGGTCGAGCCGAGGTCCTTGACCTTGAGCCCCTCGCGCAGCACCTGCAGCTCGAGGTGGTAGCGCGACACCGTGTCGTCGGTCAGCACCAGGTCGTTGTTGGAGTGGGTGCCGACCATCGTGGTGCCGGTCTCGAGCACGCGCTCGGCGCCCTTGTCGGGGCCGCCGACCACGGTGATACGGAACTGGCACTCGCGCAGCTCGCCGGTCGCGACGTCGGTGAAGAGCTGCGTGTGCGGGGAGATGGAGTCGTTCATCGCTTCCTCGGTCGACTGGAGAGGCCGCCGCGCAGGACCAGCGCGGCGAGGAGGCAAAGCAGGGGCAGCGCGGGGGCGCCGGGGCTGGCGGCGCGGCAGCCGCAGCCGCCGCCCGGGTCGTCGCCGGGGCCGCCGGCGTCGGCGCCGGGCTGCTCGTCGCCGCCGTCAGGGCGCGGCCCGGCGTCGGGCTGCTCGCCGCCGCCGTCCGGGGCGCCCGGGCCGGCGTCGGCGCCGGTGCTCGGCTGGAGCGCAATCGATGCGTAGATCTCGCCGCCGGACGGCACCTGCCGGCACTGGGTGCCCGGCTCGTAGCCGTCGGCGGTGGCGGTCACGCACGCCCAGCGCGGGCGCACCGAGAAGGACCACAGGGTCTCGCCGTCGAAGGTCTTCTGGCGGCCGTCGTCGATGGTGACGAGGGCGCCGGGGATGCGCGGGCCGTCCACCGAACCCTCGGCCACGACGCCGAGGATGAGGCCGTCGGCGAGATCGCCGTGGCGCACCGCGAGGTGGTTGGAGACCGGCCGCTCGACGCCGTCGGACGGCGAGCTGACCAGGGCGCCGTCGAGCCACAGGGCGGAGGCGCTTCCGCCGTCGAGGAGCAGCGCCTGGTAGGCGTCGAGCTCGCCATCGATGAAGCTGGCGAGCTGGCCGGCGCTGAGGCCGAACGAGTCGGCCTGCCAGCCGTCGACGACGATCATCCACAGCGTGTTGCGGTCCTGCGACAGGGCGACCGCCGTGCGCGGCGCCGGCTCGCACGGCATGGCCACCAGATCGCTGCAGTCGTAGGTGCCGACCGGCTGGCCGCTCTGCACCAGGAGCGGCCGGCCGCCGACCACGCCGACCGTCTCCTCCGGCACCTGGTCCACCACCTCCACGGGCGGGGACAGCACCGCTTGCGTGCGCACGAAGTCGCGGTGGAAGCGGATGAAACCGGACAGGGCGTCGTCGCTGGTGCCGGCCCAGGTCTGCGACTGCCCGCGGGCCAGGCCGGCCGGCCAGAAGCCGTTCGGGTTGAAGTAATCGCCGTTGATCGCGACCACCGCGCCGACCGCGGTGGCCAGCTCGCTCGGCCGCAGGCCGCGCTGGTCCTCGGCGGTGGCGATGAGGTCGATCTCCGCCGAGCTGAGATCGACGCTCACCACGTGCAGCCGCGCGGGCACATCCGCATCGACCCACAGCGTGTAGGTGATGCCGGGATACGGCGTCTCGCTGCTCATCTCCTCCGGGTCCGCGGCCGCCGGCCGCGGAATCGCCCAGACCAGCAGTCCGAGCGCGGCAAGAGGGCGAAACAGCACGGTACCAGCATATCACCGGGCGCCCCGCCGGGGCTCACCGCTCGCGGGTCGCGGCGGCGTGGTGAAAGGTGGGATGGCAGGCCATCGCAACCCGGGGACGGTGGCCGCCGGGCGCCCCGGGCCGCCTCACGGCACCAGGACGGTCTGGCCCTCGTGCACCGGCACCGTCAGCTTCCTGCGCTTGCCGGTGTCCTCGCCGACGATCTCGAGCTCGTGGGTGCCGTCGCCGAGGAAGGCGACGCGCCGGATGGACGGGCCGTAGTCGGCGCTGACCAGGAGGTAGCCGGGGCGCGCCTCGACCAGGGCGAACTCGAGCTCGCGGACGACGTCGGTGCCGGCGATCTCGACCCAGAAGGAGTGCTCGACCAGGGGATCGTCGCCGTAGATGTGCACGTGGTGGCGCCCGTCCGGCAGCGCGCAGCCCTCGAGCGGAAGCGGCCGGCTGTAGCACTGCGGGTTGCCGTCGACGGTGATGAAACCGGGCACGTTGGCGCGCACGGTGAGGCTACCGCTCGGGAGCGGCGCGGTCGCCGGGACGGGGCTGGGCGGGGACGGCTCCGCCTCGCCGGCTCCGGGGGCCGCCGCGGCCGGCTCGCTGCCGCCGCCGAACGCGCGCGGGATGATCATGGCGGCGATGCCGCCGCAGATGAGGAGGACCGCGATGGCGAGGGCGAAGGAGAGGCCGCCGCCGACCGGCGATTTGCCCTCGGCGGCCGGGGCGGCGGCCGCCGTCTCCTCGGCCGCGCCGGAGGCGAGCACCGCCGCCGGCGTCGCCTGCGGCCGTCGCCGCCGCTCGACCGGGAACGGCCCGACCCGCTCCGGTCCGCCGATCAGGCGGCCCTGATCGTCGACCAGCTCGCGGAAGACGCCGAGCTGCTCGAGCTCCACCTTGGCGGCGCCGATGTCGAAGGTGCACACGCACTCGGTCACCACGCCGGGCAGGATGTTGAACATCAGCGAGGTGGCCGAGTTGGACATGAGGTAGAGGCCCAGCCCGGCGCCGCCGACCTTCTGGTCGATCTGCTGCGCCGAGTGCAGGCACTTGTCGAGGTAGCGGATGAGGACGCTGCGCTCGAAGCGGCCGAACCGGTCGCGCACGGCGACCGCGAACCGCTGGCCGTCGCAGCCGTACTCGATGACGGCGCGGTCCTGCTCGGCCAGCGGCGGCCGGCCGCGCCCCGGTCGCTTGTGGGTCAGCGGGCGGCCGTCCTCGTCGACCGGCGCGTCGTACAGCGCGTTCATCAGCATCTCGTCGCAGCACTGCTCGATCGACTCGCGGTACTTGCGGCGCACGCCGATCGAGGTGGCGAACTCGGAGATCCTCTCGATGGCGGCGGTCTTGTCGTCGTAGCTGCCGACCGACATGGAGTGGATGCGGGCGCCCCACGGCAGCACCTTGTCCAGCCCGAAGATGTCGCCGAAAAGGAGGCGCGTGGCCATCGCGGTCACCTCCTGCGTGCGGATGCGGTCGGCGTTGAGCACGCCGGCGACCCGGTCGTGACTGCGCAGCGCCGCGACGGTGGCCGCCAGGTCACCGCGCGGCAGGAGGACGATCATCTGCGTGCCGTTGGACAGGTGGCGCGCGATCTCGGCGACCGTCTTTTCGTCCGGCTCGACCTGGTGGAGGACGACCAGCGACGCGTCGATCGGACGCGGCAGCTCGCCCAGCGAGCGGACGGTTCGCGCCTCGGCGCCGGCCGCGGTCAGCGCGATGCGGAGCGTCTTGCCGAGCTCCTTGTCCGGCGTGATGGCGATGACGCCTCGGCCGTCCCCCATCGCCTTTGAATGTAACAGGATCCGCGTGGCCGGGCGCGCCCGTCGGGGCGCTGTCCGCGGGGCGCCCCGGCGCGGACCTGTAATGCGTGTGGCGGTCCTTACGATTGGCCGGCCGGCTCAGTGCCGGACCACCACGCCGTAGTCGTCGCGCCGATAGAACTGGTCGTGGCGGGCGAAGGTGACCGCGCCGAAAAGGTTGATGGCGATGCCGACCGCGATGAGGACCTTGCCGGTGCGGCCGAGCGGCCGGGCGCCGATCGCCAGCAGCAGCACCAGGAGCACCATGTAGTCGAGGGCGAAGCGGTAGCCGAACTGCAGCCAGCCGGAGTTCTGGTAGAAGAGGCTCGGCAGGGCGACCAGCGCCACGCAGAGCCAGAGCGGCCGGTGCCAGGCGGGGCGCTCGCGCGGCCAGAGGAGGTAGAGCAGGATCGGCGTGGTGAACCAGATCGCCAGGCCGTGCCCGCCGATGACCAGGTACGGCGCCTCGTCGCGGATCTGCGGCAGGAGGGTGAAGGCCACCGCCAGGTTGCGCGACAGGTAGGAGTAGCTGAACAGGCCGCTCTCCTCCATCTGCGCCTGCTGCCGGACCGCCAGGTAGGAGTGGCCGAACTCGGTCGGCTGGCCGAAGCGGGCCATGTTGTAGGCGACCGCGGCGGCGGCGATCAGGGCGACCGGCGCGGCGAACCGGGCGCACAGCGAGACGAACCGGCGGCGGTCCTCGCGCCCGGTCACCCGCCACGCCTCGAGGAAGAACAGCGGGAACATGAACGCCATCGGCGTGCGGGTCAGCGCCGCGGCCGCCAGGCAGAGGCCGGCGCCGATCGGGTGGCGCGCGCCGACGGTGCAGAAGGTGTAGCCGAGCGCGAGGGCGACGCCGACCACGTGGGCGGTGAACCAGACGCGCCCCTGCACCGCGGAGAAGAAGAAGACGGTGCCGAAGGCGAGGCACAGGACCAGCCAGACGTCCTCGCCCGGTGTGCGGCTCGAAAGCCCCTCGGCGCGCAGCCTGCCCAGGGTGAGGAAGGCCAGCGGCAGGACCAGCGCGGCGATCAGCACGGTCGGCACCACGTCGTTGGCGATGCGGCCGTGCACGGCGGCCTGCGGCAGGAGCAGCACCGCCGGGAACGGCGGGAACGAGACGTAGTGGACGGTGCCGAGCGAGCGGCGGACGCGCGAGACCGGGATCTCGGCGCCGTCGAGCGTGCGGAACATGCCGCGCTTCTTGCGGCTGGTGAGCCGGCGGCCGCGCGCGGTGGAGCCGTCGTCGAGCTCGACCACCTCGAGCTTGGCCCAGTCGTCGCCCTTGGTCGGCGGCGGATCGATGGCGAGCTGGCCGTGCAGCCAGGCGTCGGCCTGGTAGACGAAGTGCGGATCGGGCGACTGCCGCTTCAGCCGGTTGCCGGCGACCGCGCCGAACACCAGCAGGCCGAGCCCGAAGAGCACGAGCGGCGCCCAGCGCCGTTCCGGCCAGCGCAGGATCGCCTCGGGGATCCGGCTCATCGCGCGCGCATCCTACCCCATCCCCGATCACCCCGAGCCCGGTGAACGCGCGATGGGCGGCGAGATCGACCGCGCGGCATGCCCCCTGGGAAGGCGCGGCCATCCGAGTAGGATGCAGGGGTGAGCGAGGCCGCCCCAGCCCCCAGCGGTGCCACCCGGGTGTGGCCGCGGCGCGCGCGGCGGGGGCTGCGCGTGCTTCAGGCCGCCGGGCCGGCGCTCCTCCTGGTGGCGGTCGCGCTGTGGGAGATCGTCGCGGCGGCCCGCGCGCCGCTGCGGGCGCCGGCCGAGGAGGACTGGCGGGCGCTGTCGGCGGCGCTGCGCGAGCGCCACCGGCCGGGCGAGCTCATCGTCTTCGCGCCGGGCTGGATCGATCCGGTCGGGCGCCAGCACCTGGGCGACCTCATCCCGCTCGAGATGGCGGCGCGGATGGACGCGGCCCGCTTCCCGGTGGTGTGGGAGGTGGCGCTCGGCGACGCCGAGGCGCCGGAGCGGGCCGGGGCGCGCCTGACCTGGAGCGCGGAGCACGGCCCGCTGGTGCTGCGCCGCTTCGAGCGCGACCCCGCCCGGGTGGTGACCGACTTCGTGGCGGCGTTCTCGCGGGCGCGCCGCGGCGGCGCGCCGGGGGCGGCGCGCGTGAGCCTGGAGGAGGTCGGCTTCGAGCCGCACCGCTGCGTGAAGGTGGTGCCGCCGCCGGACCGCACCGTCACGATCACCTACCCGGGGGTCGAGCTCGGCCGCGAGCTGGTCGGGTACGTCGGGCTGGCGGACGTCTTCACCCGGCGCGACGTGCGCGAGCCGGGCCGCCTGACCATCTCGATCGACGGGCGCGAGGTGGCCGCGGTGACCGCCGGCGTGGACGACGGCTGGGTGCGCTTCGCGGTCCCGACCGAGCCGCGCGCCGGCGCCGAGGTGGTGTTCTCGGCCACCGCGGTCGGCCCGGGCGCGCGCGACCGGCGGATCTGCTTCGCGGCGGAGGCGCGGCGATGATCCGGCTGCGCCTCGGTCCGGTCGCGCGCCGGCGCCTCACCGCCGCCGCCCTCGCGCTCACCGCGCTGGTCTCGGTGCTTGCGGCCCAGCGCGAGGTCGGGGTCGCCCGCGACGAGGCGGTCTACATCCACCACGGCACCCGCTACGCCCGCTGGTGGCTCGACCTCGTCACCTTCGAGGACGGCACCGCCAGCGCGGAGCGCATCACCGCCACCTTCGGCGGCGCGGCGCCGACCGACGGCAACCGCGAGCACCCGCCGCTCATGAAGACCCTGCTCGGCATGTCGCGCGTCCTCTTTCACGAGGAGCTCGGCTGGACCTCCGAGCTGACCGCGTCGCGCCTGCCCACCGCCGCGATGAACGCGCTCACCGTCGCGCTGGTGTTCCTGTTCGGGGCCGCCGTGTGGGGCTACGGCGCCGGGCTCATCGCCGCGCTCCTGGTCCTGCTCCTGCCGCGCGCCTTCTTCCACGCCGGGCTGGCCACCTTCGACGCGCCGGTCGTCACCCTGTGGCTGGCGACCCTGTACTCCTATCACCGCGCCCTGGCGTCGCGCCGCTGGTGCATCGCCCTGGCGGTCGCCTTCGGGCTGGCGCTGGCCACCAAGCACAACGCGCTCATGCTGCCCGGCGTGATCCTCCCGCACTACGCGTGGCTCGCGTGGCGGAGGAGCCGCCCGGATCAGCGCGCGCCGCTCGGCCGCCGGCTCTTCGACTTCCTCCGCGCGCTCGGGCGCGTGCGGCCGCTGGCGCTCGCCGCGCTGGCGGCCGGGCCGCTGGTCCTCGTCGCGATCTGGCCGTGGCTGTGGTTCGACACGATCGACCACCTGCGCGACTGGATCGCCTTCCACATGCACCACGTGCACTACAACTTCGAGTACCTGGGGGAGAACTACAACCACCCGCCGTTCCCCTGGCACGTGGTGTTCGTGACCACCCTGTTCACCGTGCCGACCGCCACCCTGGCGGCCGCGCTGGTCGGCGGCGTCGCGCTGGCCGGGCGGGCGCGGCGCGGCGCGGCGCGGGACGCGGCGCGCGCCCCGGCGCTCCTCATCGCGCTGTCGGCGGCGGTGTCGATGGGCGTGTTCCTGCTGCCGAGCACGCCGATCTTCGGGGCGGAGAAGCACTGGGCGCCGGCCATCCCGACCTTCTGCCTCCTGGCCGGCGTCGGCGTGGTGGCCGCCTCGGAGCGGCTCCTGCGCAACCTGGTGGCGTGGGGCTGGATCCCGGCGGGGCCGGCCCGCTTCGCCCGCGCCGGGACGATCGCCGCCATCGGCGGGCTGGTCGCGACCGCCGCGCTGACCGAGACCGCGGCGGCGCAGCCGCACGCGCTCACCCACTACACCGCGCTGGCCGGCGGCGCGCCGGGCGGCGCCGACCTCGGCATGAACCGCCAGTTCTGGGGGATCGCGGCGCGCGGCGTGCTGCCGGTGGTCAACCAGCTCGCCCCCGCGCCGGGCGAGCCGCCGGTGCCGGTCTACACCCACGACGCGCAGCCGGCCTGGGGCCTCTACCGGCGCGCCGGGCTGCTCAGGCCCGGCCTGCCGGACGCCGGCCGCGAGACCGCCGGCATCGCCCGCTCGCAGATCGCCCTGGTGATCCACGAGAAGCACTTCAACCGGCACGACTACCTCATCTGGAACAGCTACGGCACCGTGCAGCCGTACCACGTGCTCACGGTGGACGGCGTGCCGATCGTGAGCGTGTACGTGCGGCCGGAGCTGCTCGAGCGGCGCGCCGCGAGGCAGCGCTGAGCTCAGCCGGGCTTTTGGGCCGGCTGCGGCCGCGCGTGCCACACCCGGATCGCCAGCAGCAGGCCGATGAGCGCCGCCGGGATCATCGCGATCGGCCACACGGTCCAGTTGTCGAGGTCGGCGCCCTCGGCCGAGCCGCGGGCCGGCAGGAGCCCGCCGTAGAGGAACGACTGGAACGCGGTGCCGGCGTAGACGAAACCGTCGATCAGGCCGACCGCGACGCCCGCGTTCTTCTTGCCGCCGAAGTCCTGGCTGGCCACGCCGGACAGCATGCCGTGCACGCCGATGATCGCCATCGACATGATCACGACCAGCCAGCCGATGACCGAGGGGGAGCGCAGGAGCAGGAAGACGCCGGCGGCGCCGACCAGCATCATCGCGTAGAGCAGCGCCGCGACCGGGCCGCGCCGCGAGCCGAACACGCGGTCCGAGATGACGCCGGCGAACATGCCGCCGGTGATGCCGGCGACGCACAGGAGCATGCCCCAGTTCTGGTACACGAACTCGTGGGCCACGCCGACCGAGTCGGCGAAGCTGCGGTACCAGTGCATGATCGCGTTGCGCAGAAAGCCGCTGCAGAACTCGATGAGCGCGATGGTGACGATCACCGGGTTGCGCAGCATGCGGGCGAAGACCTGAAGCGCCGGCAGCCGCGGCCCGTCGTCGCCGGAGGATGCGTCCCCCGGATCGAAGTCGGCGTGGCCGGCCTCCGACGGGTGGTCGCGCACCACCGCGTGGTCGATGACCCAGAAGATCACCAGCAGGATGGCCGGGACGAAGAACACCCACTCGTACGGCAGCGCATCCGCGATGCGGAAGCTCCAGTCGAACGCGAAGTAGATGCCGAGCGAGATGAGGATGCCGAAGATGCCGCCGAACACGCCGCGCTCGCGGACGTGGAACCAGGCGGAGTTGACCTTCACGATCGAGACGGCGCCGAAGCTCTGAAAGTACATGTTGCCGCCGTACAGGACCGAGAACACCAGCGTGAGGTCGGCGTCGACCCCGGTGTAGACCACCGCGCCCATGAGGGCGTTCATGACCGCCGAGCCGAGCGCGGCGATGAGGATGGTGCGGCGGCCGCCCCAGCGGTCGGCCAGCGGCCCGTTGATCACGAAGGAGACGCCGTAGACCGCGGCGCCGACGCCGAACACCCAGCCGTACTGCTCGACGTCGAGGATCTGGACGTTCTTGATGGTCTCGAGGTTGTAGCGGCCGAAGTAGAGGAAGGCGTAGGTGAGCCCGAGCGGCAGCCAGTTGAGGACCCGGCGCCGGCGGAAGGCGGCGCTGTGGCCGACGTCGATGCGCGGCAGCCGGTAGAGCACCAGGGCGACCGCGGCGAGGAGCACGGCGATCGGCACGAGCTCGCGCACCCACGCGGGGGTCTGCTCCGCGCCGCCCCCGCCGCCGGAGGCCATCGCCGGGAGCGCCAGGCCGAGGAGGACGGCGGCGCCTGCCAGGGCCGGGATGAGGACGCGCAGGCCTC
>Ga0079224_100003436_pt1 | contig 20009 bp, 22 predicted proteins | sample Stecom2015_FD_80414 | JGI IMG/M metagenome (GOLD analysis project Ga0079224, IMG submission 80414) | Agricultural soil microbial communities from Utah to study Nitrogen management - Steer compost 2015 | ecosystem: Environmental > Terrestrial > Soil > Agricultural land | place: USA: Utah...
CCAGCGTCGCCGCCATCACCGCCATCTTCACCACCATCCCCAGCCTCTGCCGCCGCCTCTTCCCCCGGCGGCAACGGCCCCGCCAGCAGCGAGGCCGCGATGGAGACCACGATGATCGAACCCACTACCGCCAGCGAGCCGAAGGTGGAAATCTCCACCCAGTTGGCCAGGATCATCTTGACGCCGATGAAGACCAGGATCAGTGACAGCCCGTACTTCAGATATCTGAAATAGCTGACGATGTCGCCCAGCAGGAAGTACAGCGACCGCAGGCCCAAGATGGCGAACACGTTGGATGTATATACGATGAACGGCTCCCGGGTGATGCCGAAAATGGCCGGGATTGAATCCAGGGCAAACATCAAGTCCGTCGTTTCCACCAGGATCAAAACCAGCATCAGGGGCGTGGCCCACAGCCGGCCGTCTATCCGCAGCAAGAACCGCTCGCCGTGGTACTTCTCCGTGATGGGGATGAAGCGCCTCACCCAGCGCAGCACCGGATTGCCGGCCAGGTCCACCCCTTCGGACTTGGCCAGGGCCATCCGGGCGCCGGTCCAAATTAGAAAGATACCGAAGACATAAAAAATCCACTGGAACCGGGCGATGAGGCTGGCCCCCACCAAAATCAGCGCAAGGCGCATCACCAAGGCGCCCAGGATGCCCCAGAACAGCACCCGGTGCCGGTAGGCCGGCGGCACGGCGAACATGTCGAACAACATAATGAAGACGAATATGTTGTCGACGCTGAGGGAGTACTCCACCAGATAGCCGGCCAGGAATTCCGCCGCCGCCTCGCTGCCCATCCGCCAGTAGACCAGGCCGTTGAACAGCAGGGCTACGCTCACCCATAGGGCGGTCCACATGGCCGCTTCCCGCGTGCTGACCACATGGGCCTGGCGGTGAAAGACGCCCAAATCCAGCAGCAAAATTCCCAATATGATTACGGTAAAAACAACCCAAATCAGCGGTGAGACCGTCATGCCGCTTCCTGCCCCCTGAGTGCCTAAGTCCCTTTATTGTCCCGCATAACTCCCCATAATGATGAGTGATACGATATTGTGCAGTCGAGGGTCGAGGAAGGTGAGATCATGAGCGAAACGGCCAACCAGTCCCCCGCCGACAAAATAATGCAAACATATTGGGACCTGTTTTTGGAAGAGCAAATCGGCCTGGAGCAGTTCTGCCGCCGCCTGGCCGGCGGCGAGTTCGGGTCCTACACCAAGGACCAGATCACCGATTTCCTCCGCCAGGTGGAAGTCAACATCCTGCAAAACATCGACACCATGCTGGAGGCCAATCCCCACCTGGCGCCCCTGCGGGACGAACGCATCGAGGAAACCCGGCAGATGATCGACGATCTGGTGAACCGCTTCGGCGCCCCGGGCTAAACCCAGGACGCCGAAATGAACGGGCCCCCGGCCGGCCACCGGCACCGGCGGCCGGCGGTGTACCCCAGCCCAGCCCCGCTACAGCAGCCCCTTATACTGGCCGCCGTCCACCTGGACGAAGGCGCCGGTAATGTAGGCCGCCCGGGGCGACGCCAGGAAAGCCACCAGGTTGGCCAGTTCCTCGGGCTCGCCGATGCGGCCCATGGGAATCCCCCGGGCCGTCTCGGCCAGGATTTCCTCCGGCGTCTGTCCGGTTGCCCCCGCCTTGGCCCGCGCCAGCTCCCACTGCCGGTCCGTGAGAATGGGTCCCGGCATGACGCTGTTGAAGCGGATGCCTTCGGCGGCGTACTCCAAGGCCAAGGTCTTCAGCAGGCCCAAGACGCCCAGCCGGATTGAGTTGGACAAAATCAAGTTGCTGTACGGCTGCTTAACCGCGGCCGAGGTGATGTAGACCACGCTGCCGCCCCCGGCCGCCTTCAGATTGGGTATGGTCAGCCGGCACAGGCGGGCCGCCGACAGGAGCAGCAATTCAAAGGCCTGCTGCCACTGCTCGTCCGTCAGATCCAGCAACTGCCCCGCGGGTGGGCCGCCGGCATTTCCTACTACTATATTTATCTGCCCGTAGTGGTCCGCCGCCGCCGCCACGAAATTGGCCAGGGCTTGTCCGTCCCGCAGGTCCACGGGACGGGCGAAAACCTCAGCGCCCGTCGCCGACCGGATTTCATCGGCGGCCTGCTGGATCTGTTCTTCACCCCGGGAGAAAATAGCCAGCCGGCAGCCTTCCTCCGCCAGCTTCATGGCCGCCGCCTTGCCCAAGCCCCGGCTGGCTGCCGCCACCAAGGCCACCTTGCCTGTCAACTGCAAGTCCATGGACCACCATGCCCCCCATCGCGCAAAGGAACTAGAATATACGGTAGTGCTCACCTTTTTGGACACCGGTCCCGGTGCATTATATAATGATTGCGTCTTTACCGGAATTGAAAACCATTATCACTAGATAAGGGCGACAAATACGGCGCCCCGACGACACGGAGGGATGATGCGTAAATGGCCCCTGTCCTCGAAGTGCGGAATTTGCGCACCCAAATCGAAGGACAAGAGATCCTCAAAGGTGTCAACCTGACCATCAACCCCGGCGAATTCCATGCCATCATGGGCCCCAACGGCTCGGGCAAGAGCACTTTGGCCTACACCATCATGGGCCATCCCCACTACGAAGTAATCGGCGGCGACATCCTGGTGGACGGCGAGAGCATCCTGGAGATGGAGCCCGACGAGCGCTCCGCCAAGGGTGTTTTCCTGGCCTTCCAGTACCCCTTGGAATTTTCCGGCGTGAGCATGGCCAACTTCCTCCGCACCGCCCTCAACGCCCGCCTGGAAGGCGATGAGGAAGTGGACATCCTGGAATTCCACGACCAGTTGGAAGAACAGTTGGCCCGCATCAAGATGGATCCCTCCTTCGCCAACCGCTCCCTCAATGAGGGCTTTTCCGGCGGTGAAAAGAAGAAGGCCGAGATGGTGCAGATGGCCATGCTGAAGCCCCGCATCGCCGTCATGGACGAAACCGACTCGGGCCTGGACATCGACTCCCTCCAGAGCGTGGCCGAGGTGGTCAACGCCATGCGGGACGGCACCTTCGCCACCCTCATCATCACCCACTACAAGCGCATCCTGGAGTACATCCGCCCGGACTTCGTCCATGTCATGGTCGACGGCCGCATCGTCAAGTCCGGCGGGCCTGAACTGGCCGATGAAATCGAAGCCAAGGGCTACGACTGGATTCGGCAGCAGGTCTGACCAATCCACCGTGGGAAAGGAGGATTCCGGAAATGGCAAAAGAAGCGGCTGGAACCGCCCAATTGGCCGCCATGCGGGGCCCTTCCAAAGATGCTGTCGAAGCCCTCAGCCGCCTCAAGGGCGAGCCCGACTGGATGCTGAAGCGGCGGCTTGAGGCATTGGAAATCTATGCGTCCACCAACCCGCCCCGCTGGCAGTACATGGACAGCAGCAAGTTTAAATTCGACGATTTGGCACCTTACAGCGCGCCCCCGGCCTGGTCGGAGGCCTCGGCCCTGCTGCCCGCCGACGCCATGCAGCTGGTCGACGGCGAGACCGCCGGCGCCGGCTACGCCGTCCAGGTGGATTCGGAAGTGGTCAAGCACCGGCTGGATCCGGCCCTGGCGGAGCAGGGCGTTATCGTGACCAGCATGGAAGAGGCCCTGGCCCGGCACCCCGACTTGGTGCAGGAGCATTTCTTCCAGGGCGGCGGCATGGATATGGAGGAGGATCACTTCCTCGCCCTCCACGCGGCCCTTTGGAGCGGCGGTCTCTTCGTCTACGTGCCCAAGGATGTGGAAGTGCAGCTGCCCGTGTACTTCTTCCATACCGTGAGCAACCCGGGCGCCATGGCCCAGCCCCACAACATGATCATTGTGGACCGGCACGCCCGGCTGCACCTGTACGAGGAATACTTCTCCACCACGGGCAGCGGCAGCCCCTACTCCGGCGCCAACACCTTCCTCCACCTGAAGGACGGCAGTGAGGCCCGGGTAGTGGTGGTGCAGCGCTGGGGCCACAACATAAATGAAGTGTCCAAGCACCAAGCCCTGGTGGGGCGCGATGCCCGGGTGAACATCACCAACGCCCTCATCGGCGGCGGCATGGTCCAGAAGCGGGTCCGGGCCGAACTGCGGGGCACGGGGGCCAACAGCGAAATGCACGCCATGATCCTGGCCACCCACCAGCAGCACCTGGACCTCATCACCGAGAACCGCCACCTGAACAGCAATACCCACGGCGACATGGTGGTCAAGCAGGTGCTCAAGGACCAGTCCAAGACGGGCTTCCAGGGCATGATCCACATCGCCCGCAACGCCCCCCAGAGCACCGACTTCCTGGCCGCCGACGCCCTGGTGCTGGACCCCGGCGCCTCGGCCGACGCCATTCCCGGCCTGGAAATCTTCAACGACGACGTGCAGGCCAGCCACGGCGCCACCGTGGGCCAGATCGACGAGGAGCAGCTGTTCTACATGATGAGCCGCGGCATCCCCCGCAACGTGGCGGAACTGGCCATCGTGGAAGGCTTCTTCATGCCCCTGCTGGAGCGGGTGCCGGAAGAGGCGGTCCGCCAGCGCCTGGCCGGCTTCCTGGGCGAGACCGTCCGGCGCTGAGGGTTCATTTAGAAGGTGGGGATTATGGACGCCCAAGCCGCCTTGGACGCCCGGCGGATAAAAGAGGACTTTCCCATACTGGCCCGTCACGTTCACGGCAAGCCGCTGGTCTATTTGGACAATGCGGCCACCTCCCAAAAGCCCGAGAGCGTGATCCGGGCCATCGACAACTACTACCGCATGCACAACAGCAACGTGCACCGCAGCGTCCACCTGCTGGCCGAGGAGTCGTCGGTGGCCTACGAAGAAGCCCGGGCCAAGGTGGCCCGCTTCGTGAACGCCCGGCGATCCGAGGAGATCGTCTTCACCAAGGGCACCACCGAGGCCATCAACTTGGTTGCCCGGGGCTGGGCCATGCCCCGGCTGCAGCCCGGCGACGAGATCGTGGTCACGGAGATCGAGCACCACAGCAACCTGGTGCCCTGGCACATGGTGGCCAAGGCCACCGGCGCCCGGCTGCGGCCCATTCCCTTTGACCATCAGGGCCTGCCCCAGATGGATAAGCTGCCCGAGATCATCAATCCCCGCACCCGGCTGGTGGCCGTGACCCACGCCTCCAACGTGCTGGGCACCGTCATGCCGGTGGCGGAGATCGTGGCCGCGGCCAAAGCCCAAGGCGCCCTGGTGCTGCTGGACGGCGCCCAAAGCGTTCCCCACCTGCCCGTGGACGTACAGGCCCTGGACATCGATTTCCTCGCCTTTTCGGGCCATAAGATGCTGGGGCCCACGGCCAGCGGCGCCCTCTGGGCCCGCTACGAACTGCTGGAAGAAATGGAGCCTGTGGACGGCGGCGGGTCCATGATTCGCCGCGTCACCTTGACCGAGTCCACCTACATGGACCCGCCCGCCCGTTTCGAGGCCGGCACCCCGCCCATCGCCCAGGCCATCGGGCTGGGCGCCGCCGTGGACTACTTGACCAGCCTGGGCATGGATAAAGTGGCCCGGCACGAACAGGAACTGACCCGCCTGGCCTACGAGCGCCTGGCCGCCGTGGAGGGCATCACCCTCTACGGCCCGCCGCCGGAGCACCGGGTAGGGGTCATCTCCTTCAACCTGCCCGAAGTGCACCCCCACGACCTGGCCAGCCTGGTGGACCAGGAAGGGGTGGCCATCCGGGCCGGCCACCATTGCTGCATGCCCCTCCACGACAAGCTGGGGGTGGCGGCCACCGCCCGGGCCAGTTTTTACATATACAATACCCCTGAGGATGTGGACGCCCTGATCAACGCCCTCCAGGCGGCTAGGAAGGTGTTCCGGCCATGAGCGCCGAGATGTACAAAGAATACATACTGCAGCACTACCGGCGCCCGCGGAACCACGGCACCCTGGAAGACGCCGACATCATCCACGAGGACGACAATCCCCTCTGCGGCGACCGGGTGCGGGTCGCTGTCAAAATCGAAGACGACCGGATCGCCGATATCCGGTTCCAAGGCAAGGGCTGCGCCATCAGCCAGGCATCGGCCTCCATCATGACCGACAAGGTCAAGGGCAAGACCTTGGACGAAGTGAAGGCCATCGACACCGAGGAGGTTCTGGGCTGGCTGCGCATCCCCGTCAGCCCCATGCGGGTGAAGTGCGCTATGCTTGGAGTAAAGGTTCTGCAGGCGGGAATTCACCAGCTGGAGCGGGAGCAGGCCGAGAGCAACTAGCCACTCCCCGCGGGGGTGCTGCCCAAGGTATGGCCGACCGGCAACTCTACCTCATTACCGGCCCCACGTCCGGCATGCCCTTGGACCATGCCGTGGACGCCGCCCTTTCCGGCGGTGTCCAGTGGGTGCAGCTGCGGGCCAAAACCCTGCCCGCCCGCCGGCAGCTGGCCTTGGCCTCGGCCTTGGGCAGGCTGTGCCGGACCCACGGCGCCGTCTTTCTCATCAACGACCGGGTCGATGTAGCCATCGCTGCCGGCAGCCACGGCGTCCATCTGGGCGAGCAGGGCCTTCCCCCTGCGGTAGCCCGGCGCCTGCTGCCCCCCGGCGCCCTGGTGGGCGTCTCAGTCCACTCTGTCGAGGCGGCCCGGGCAGCGGCGGCGGCCGGCGCCGACTACCTCATGTTCGGCAACGTGTACCCTACCGCTTCCCATCCCGGCAAGCCGGGGGCCGGCGTCGACGCCCTGGCCCAAGTGGTGGCCGCCGTAGACCGGCCGGTACTGGCCGTGGGCGGCATAACGCCGGCCAACGTCCTGGACGTGCTGGCCACGGGCTGCGCGGGAGTGGCCGTCATCTCCGCCATCCTGCAGGCCCCGGACCCGGCCCGGGCGGCCGCAGCCTTCCGGGAGCGGATGGCTGCCTGCCCCGACCCGCCCCTTCATGCCATGCCGCAGATTGGAACCCACGATGCCGCGGAGGAGGTGTACCATGATCCGCATCAACTTGAACGGCACTGATCGGGAGATCCCGGCGGAAACCACCCTCTTGGGACTGGTGGAGCAGTTGGGCTGGCCCCAGAAAGGGTCTGCCGCCGCCGTAAACGACGAAGTCATCCCCAAGGCCCGCTGGGCCACTACGGTGCTGCGGGAAGGAGACCGGGTGGAACTGGTCCGTCCCATGGGCGGCGGCAGCGGTCCTGACGGGGCAGCCGCCGATCCGGATCCCGGCGGCGAGCCCGACGATCCCTTCGTCCTGGGCGGCCGCACCTTCCGCAGCCGCCTCATCGTCGGCACCGGCAAGTACTCATCGGTGGAAGTGATGCAGGCCGCCTTGGCCAATTCCGGCGCCGAGATGGTAACCATGGCCATCCGCTACATGAACCTGGAACAGGGCGGCGCCGACCTGCTGCGGGCCGTCGATTGGACCCGCTACCACCTGCTGCCCAACACCGCCGGCGCCTACACCGTGGAGCAGGCGGTGAAAATGGCCATGCTGGCCCGCGAAGCCTTGGAAACGCCGTGGATCAAGCTGGAAGTCATCGGCGACGCCGACTCCTTGCTGCCCGACCTGCAGGGCACCGTGGAAGCCGCCCGCATCCTGGTGCGGGAAGGCTTCATCGTGCTGCCCTACACCACGGCCGATCTGGTCACCGCCCTCCGCCTGGAAGATGCGGGCTGCGCCGCCGTCATGCCCCTGGCGGCCCCCATCGGCACGGGTCAAGGTCTCGTGGATTGGACAAGCATCCGCCGCCTGGTGAACCGGATCCAGGTGCCTGTCATCGTGGACGCCGGCATCGGCTGCGCCACCGACGCCTGCCAGGCCATGGAGCTGGGCGCCGATGCCGTCCTGGTGAACACGGCCATCGCCCGGGCCGACGACCCTCCCCGCATGGCACTGGCCATGCGCTACGGGGTCATGGCCGGCCGCCTGGGATACCTGGCGGGTAGGATGCCAATCTATATGGAAGCCCAGCCCTCCTCGCCCACCACGGGCGTGCCCCTGCCGCCCATGCGGCAGCCGGGTGAGGTAGAATAGAACCCACCATTTGGGCGGCGTGCTATAGTCTGCCCAAGGAGGTGCACCCAGTGCAGGTCGAACGCGTAATAATCATCGGCAGCGGCCCTGCCGGCCTGACCGCAGCCTTGTACACGGCCCGCTCCAACCTGGAACCTTTGGTCATCGCCGGCGTGGAGGCAGGCGGGCAGCTTATGCTCACCACCGAGGTGGAGAACTACCCCGGCTTCCCCGACGGCATCATGGGCCCCGAACTGATGATGCGCTTCCGGCGGCAGGCGGAACGCTTCGGCACCCGGTTCGTCGACGCCGACGCCACGGCCGTGGACTTCTCCCAACGGCCCTTCAAGGTAGAAGTGGGCAACGACACCTACCTGGCCGAGGCCGTCATCATCGCCACCGGCGCCAAGGCCAAGTGGCTCGGCCTTGAATCCGAAAGCCGGCTGGTGGGCCGCGGCGTATCCAGCTGCGCCACCTGCGACGGCTTCTTCTTCCGAGACCGGGACGTGGTGGTGGTGGGCGGCGGCGACACCGCCATGGAAGAGGCTTTGTTCCTGAGCAACATCTGCAGGAGCGTTACCGTAATCCATCGCCGGGACCAGCTCCGGGCCAGCAAGATCATGCAGGACCGGGCCATGGCCAATCCCAAGATCAGCTTCATCTGGGACTCGGTAGTGGAGGAGATCCTGGGGGACGAGACCGTCACCGGCGTCCGCATCCGCAACGTGAAGACGGGGGAGACCAGCGAGGTTCCCGCCCAGGCCATGTTCGTGGCCATCGGCCACAAGCCCAACACCGAGTTGTTCGCCGGGCAGGTGGAGCTGGACGAGCAGGGTTACATCAAATCCTATGACGGCCAGCGCACCAACGTGGAAGGGGTGTTCGTGGCCGGCGACGCCCACGACTTCCGCTACCGCCAGGCAGTGACGGCCGCCGCGGCGGGCTGCAAGGCCGCTCTGGAAGTGGAGCGCTGGCTCCTGGCCCAGCCTACGGCCGCCAAGGCCGCCCAATAAAGGCATCCTCGTGTCCCAGCAGTTCGGCCGGGAACTCCGGAAGTGGCGGCAGGAGGCGGGCTATGACCTGGAGGCCCTGGCCCGCTTCGGCCCCATGACGGCCGCCCACCTCCAGGGCATCGAAGAGGGCGCGGCCCAGGACCTCTACCGGCTGCTCCATCCCCTGGGCTATACCTTGGGACGGGCCTGCCGGCCGGCCTTGGACCAGGGCGCCGGCCCTGCCCGCGCCGAAGCCCTACGGGCCGCGGCCGAGGCCCTGGCCGGATTCCTGAATGACGGCGCCGGGCAGGCCTACCTGGCCGGCCTGCAGCTGGGCTGGGACTCGTTCCGCCGGTCCCTTTGAAGGCGGGGCACGTTGCGGGGCCCGCAGCCCCCCAGTAGACAGGAGCAAAACTAAGGAGGCGAAGGCATGGCAACTCAAGACGCGGTAATGGCAGCCCTCCGGCAGGTGCAGGATCCCGAACTTCACAAGAGTCTGGTGGAGTTGAACATGATCGAGTCGGTGGAAATCGACGACGGTCACGTCACCGTGACGGTCAAGCTGACCATTGCCGGCTGCCCCTTGAAGGACACCATTCGCCGGGACGTGGAAGAGGCCGTGGCCCGGGTGGAAGGCGTCCAAAAGGTCACCGTCGTCCTGGACACCATGACCGACGCCGAACGGGCCCAGCTGGTCCGCCAGCTGCGGGGCGACGACGGCCCCATCTCGCCCCTCCTGCGCCCCGACAGCCCCACGGAAGTCATCGCCGTGGCCAGCGGCAAGGGGGGCGTGGGCAAGTCCACCGTCGCCGTCAACCTGGCCGTGGCCCTGGCCGAGCGGGGCCACCGGGTGGGCCTCATGGACTGCGACATCTACGGCTTCAGCATCCCCGGCATGATGGACATCCAGGACGTCCATCCCACGGTCATCGACGAGATGATCCTCCCCGTAGAAGCCTTCGGGGTGAAGGTCATCTCCATGGAATTCTTCCTGCAGGAGAACCGGCCCGTCATCTGGCGGGGCCCCATGCTGGGCAAGATGCTGCAGACCTTCTTCGACCGGGTGTACTGGGGCGACCTGGACTACTTGGTCCTGGACCTGCCGCCGGGCACCGGCGACGTGGCCTTGGACGTCCACCGGCTGCTGCCCCGATCCCGGGAGATCATCGTCACCACGCCCCATCCCACGGCCACCCACGTGGCCTACCGGGCCGCCAAGATGGCCCTGGACACCCAGCACGAGATCATCGGGGTGGTGGAAAACATGTCCTACTTCCGCCCGCCGGGATCCGACGAGAAGTACCGCATTTTCGGTGAAGGGGGCGGGGAGGCCCTCAGCCGGCAGTTGAACGTGCCTCTCCTGGCCCAGCTGCCCCTGGGCAACCCCACCCGGAACGGCACCGCCGTGTTCGCCCCGGGAAGCGATGCCCATGCCGCCTTCCAGAAGATCGCCGCCGCCTGCGAGGAGGTGGCCGTGAAGTCAGGCTAATAGCGCCATGAGCCAATTCCTGGACCTGACCAAGCAGCTGCGCTTCGAAGAATTTAAGCAAGAACTGGGCGCCGCGGCCCAAGGGCCTTGGACCTGGCCCCGGCTGTTCCGTCTCATGGAAGACCTGGGCCTGAAGGACATCAACGGCTACATGGCGGCCGGCTGGTGGGTGCCCGTAGAAGCCCGGAAGGATCCCCAGGAACTGGACCGTCTGGCTGCCCTCGTAGAGGAGGCCATGGCCCAAGGCCGCTTCCCCGATCCCGACCAACCGTATTCATGGGAGGAAGTCCGGCGCCTGGGCGAGCTTTGCGGGCTCACGCCCCAGGACCTGGTGGAATCCCTCATCTGGCAATATTCCCTGACCTTGGGCGAGGAAGTTTTTGCCGGAGCCCTTCGCAAAATCGCCCAGTCCCCCGATTAATAAACCGGGAGCAGGGGTGGCAACCTACCGGTTTGCCCCCTTTCAATCTATCCCGTCTTCTATGCTAGAATGTTTTTAAGTAAGCCGCCCGGAATTGGGCGGCCAAAGGGCTGTTCGCTTCAACATTTCCTAGGGTCGGCGAGGAGGCAGGGCAGTGAGGGAGCAACTTTCCCTGATGGTCGGCGGCCAGCAGGGTGAAGGTATCGACAGTACCGGTGTCGTGCTCGCCAATGTTCTCAATCGTCTTGGCTATCAAATCTACGGCCAGCGGACGTTTTCTTCCCGGATCAAGGGCGGCCACACCAACTTCAAGATCCGGGTAGCCCGTCGACGGGTCCTTTCCCTGGAAGAGCATGTCGATCTCATGATGGCGTTTGACCAGGACTCCGTCAACCGCAACGCTTCCCAGCTGCGGGACGGTTCCATCGGCATTTTCGTCTCCGACGGCAAGCGGCAGGCCAAGCTTCCCGAGGGCCCGGAGGTGGTGGCGCTCCATATCCCCATCTCCCAGATCGCCAGGGAGGCCGGGGCCGTCATCATGAAGAACATGGTGGCCACCGGCGCTGCGGCAGCCCTCCTGGACCTGGACCGTCAGCCCTTCCACAACGTCATCCAAGAACGCTTCGGCCGCAGGGGCGAGAAGATGGTAGCCTCCAACCGGCAGGCCTTCGACGCCGGCTATGATGCGGCCCTGAGCCAGATGAACGGTCTTGATCTGTTGAAACTGGCGCCGGGCGACGACAAACGGCGCCACCTGATGGCCGGCAACGAAGCCGCCGCCTTCGGCGCTTTGGCGGCAGGCTGCCGCTTCATGGCCGCCTACCCCATTACGCCGGCTTCGGAAGTCATGCACTGGCTGGTGCGCAAGCTGCCCAAGTACGGCGGCGTTGTAGTGCAGGCCGAAGACGAAATCGCCTCCATGGCCATGGCCATCGGGGCAGGCTACGCCGGCGTCCGGTCCCTTACGGCTACCTCGGGCCCCGGGCTTTCCCTCAAGATGGAAACCTTGGGCTACGCCGGCATGATCGAGGCGCCCGTGGTCATCGTGGCCGTGCAGCGGGGCGGGCCCAGCACGGGCATGCCCACCAAGCACGAGCAGTCGGACCTGCTGCAGATGCTGTACGGCACCCACGGCGACCTGACCCGCATCATCCTGGCGCCTACCAATGTAGAGGAATGCTTCTACTATGCCGCCGAGGCCTTCAACTTGGCGGAGCGTTACCAGACCCCTGTCATTCTCGCCCTGGACCTGTCCCTGGGTCTTTCCGTCCAGACGGTGGAAGGCTTCGACTTCGACCGCATCAACATCGATCGGGGGTCCCTCATCACCCAGGAGGAGCTGGATCAACTGAACGGCCAGCCCTTCAAGCGGTATGCCTTCACCGAAAGCGGCATCTCGCCCCGCTCCATTCCCGGCATGCCCGGCGGTCTCCACCTGGCCACCGGTGTGGAGCACGACGAAACGGGCCACATCACCGAAAACCGGCAAAACCGCATCCAGATGATGAACAAGCGGCTGCGCAAGATCGCAGGCGCCCAGACCAACGGCATCTCCACCGGCTACTTCGGCGACGAAGAGCCCGAACTGCTGCTGGTGGGCTGGGGCTCCGCCATGGGCCCCATCAACGAAGCCGTGGGACTGCTCCAGGCGGAAGGGCGCAAGGTGGCCAGCCTGGCCGTCAAGCTGCTCTCCCCCTTGCCGGCCGCCGAGATCGAGGCTGTAGTCAACCGGGCCGACAAGGTTGTGGTGGTGGAAAACAACGCCCAAGGGCAACTCAACTTGGTGCTGCGACAGCATCTGGACGTGCCGAAGGGCAAACTGGGCAGCTTCACCAAGTACGACGGTACGTCGTTCCTGGCCCAAGAAATCGCAGCTCACTGCAGGGAGGTCCTGTAAAGTGTCTACTGTGACGAAGAAGCGCACCGTAAAGGACTTTCGGACCGACGCCGCCTCCTGGTGGTGTCCGGGCTGCGGTGACTTCGGGGTCTTGGCTGCCCTCCAGCAAGCAGCGGCCGAGTTGAACCTGGACCCCGAGAACGTAGCCTTGGTGGCCGGCATCGGCTGCTCCGGCAAGATCGGCGACTACTTCAATTCCTACAGCGTCCACGTGGTCCACGGCCGCGCCATGCCCGTGGCCACAGGCATCAAGCTGGCCAACCGCAACTTGACCGTCATCGCCGCCGGCGGCGACGGCGACGGCTACGGCATCGGCTTGGGCCATTTTCTCCATGCCGCCCGGCGCAACTTGGACATAACCTACATCGTCATGGACAACCAGATTTACGGGCTCACCAAGGGCCAGTTCTCGCCCACCAGCCAGCTGGGCTTCGAAACCATCAGCACCCCGACGGGCTCGGCGGAGCGTCCCGTCCGGCCGGTCCTGACGGCCCTCACCGCCGGGGCCACCTTCGTAGCCCAGGCTTTCTCCGGTGATCCCAAGACCATGGCCGAAATCTTCAAGGCGGCCATCCAGCACAAGGGCTTCTCCCTGGTCAACTGCTTCAGCCCTTGTGTCACGTACAACAAGATCAACACCTATGACTTCTTCCGGGAAAACCTGGTGTCCGTGGACGACGATCCCAACTACGACCGCCACGACCTGGAAGCGGCGCGGCAAAAGGTCATTGAAACCAACGAGCTGGTCACGGGCATCATATACCAGGAATTGAACACGCCCAGTTACGAGGAGCACCTGCCCGGCTACCGGGAGGAGCCCATCGTGACCCAGGACTTGACCATCGACAAGGAAGAACTGCAAGCCATCATGCAGGAGTTCGCTTGATGGACTTGGGCGACCCGGCCTTTAAGCTCATCCCCGATCCCGCCCCCCAAGGAGAGGATCTGGGGAACCTGGCCGCAGCCATCGTAGAAGAGGATACGGCCTACTTCTCGGCCGAGGCGCTCCATGCCCGGAGTCCCGCCGAGCGGGGCGTCAAGTGGGTGGACGACCCCCAGCAGGTGCCCCAGGGCAAGGAATACTGGGTCGTCTGGATCACTTTGGGCCGCAATGAGGCAGGGGGGCGCTGCTACCGGGGCTTGGTGGCCTGCCCCATGTGGATCGACCGGGAGGCCATGGTGGGCTACAAGTCCCTGGCCGACCACGTGAACGGCATGCGGGCCGCCCTGGCGGGCCAGGTGGAATTGGGCAACATGACCCCCAAGGCGCGGCAGGCCCTGCGGCGCCTCCTCAGCTGGGAAAAGGAACTGTGGGAAAATACACCGGCCCCCATCCGCCGGCAGTTGTCGGCTGATGGGGGCCTTTGATTGCCTTCGTCTTGATTCCCGCCTAAGGAACAGAAAAAACGCCGGCGGCTTACTTGCCGGCGTAAAACTCCACCACCAGCGTTTCATCGACGGCCACGGGAATTTCCTCCCTGGCCGGAACCCTTACCAGGGTGCCTTCCAGCTTTTCCGTGTCCACGCTGAGGTAGTTGGGCACCTGGGCAACCACTTCCAGGGCTTCCTTGATCAAGTCCAAGTTGCGGCTCTTGCCCCGCACGGCCACCCGGTCGCCCGGCCGCACCTGGAAGGAAGGCCGGTCTACCCTGCGGCCATTGACGTCAATGTGCCCGTGGGAAACCAGCTGGCGGGCCTGGGGCAGCGTCCGGGCAAAGCCCATGCGGTAGACCATGTTGTCCAGCCGGGTCTCCAGCAGCTGCAGCAACGCTTCACCCGTCTTGCCCTTGGTCTTGCTGGCCCGGTCATAGTACCGCCGGAACTGGCGCTCCATGACCCCGTAAATTTCCCGCAGCTTTTGCTTTTCCAGCAGCCGGATGCCGTATTCGCTCAGCTTCCGACCCGGCCTGGCCGACCGCCCATGCTGGCCAGGGGGATAAGGCCGCTTCAGGGCGGGGCAACGAGGCGAGCCGCATAGGGGCTGGCCTACGCGGCGGCATAGCCGGTGTTTCGGTCCTGTTCTTCTGGCCAACGCTTATTGAACCTCCCATTCATAAAGCCAAAGTTCAGTTTACCTTGCCGGAATGGGGCGGTCAAGGCGTCGCCTCACCGTTGCCGTACAAGCGATGGCGCCAGTGCTTCACCTTCAGGGCCCGGACCTCCGGGTGATCCTTGCCCAGTTCTTCCTCCAAGCGGCGCAGGCGCTCCTCCTCCAGCTCGATCTGCTGGCGCCTCACCACCGGGTTGAGCACGTCCACCAGCACCATCAGCAAGATGGCGGCCGCCACCAGCAAGAAGGTGACCAACCGGACTCCCTCCTTAGGCCCATTCCCTCAGGCCGTTGCAATGTTCAGTAAACCCGTGCCCCCAGGGGGACATCGCCGTCCACGCCCAGCAGCGCCACCCCGGCGCCGGTGTCCACCCCCAGGACCAGCACTTCTGACCGGAAGCCGGCGATCCGCTTGGGCGGGAAGTTGACCACCGCCACCACCAGTCGTCCGACCAGGTCCCGGGGCGTATACAAATCGGTGATCTGGGCGCTGCTTTGACGCATCCCCAAAGGGCCGAAATCGATGGTCATGCGGTAGGCCGGGCGGCGCGCTCCCGCCAGGGGCTCGGCGCTTACCACCTTGCCCACCCGCATGTCCACCTGCCGGAATTGCTCGTACTCTATCATGGCCATACTATTGCCCCGCCGCCGGCTTTGAGCAAAATTTAAGGCGTGTGGTACAGTACGAATGTAACAGATTTCCCGACAAAACCGTAACCCGACGCGGCTTCGGTCTTGGCGGCTGATGCCCTGCCCAGGTCGCCCCTAAAGGAGCATGCCCTTGATCAAGTTGAAATCCCAGCGGGAACTGGCCATCATGCGGGAAGCGGGCGCCATCGTCGCCGGCTGTCACGCCGTCCTCAAAGATTACGTCAAGCCGGGCATTTCCACCGCCGAACTGGACCAAGTGGCGGAAAACTTCCTGCGCCAAAAGGGAGCCACCCCCAGCTTCAAAGGATACAGGGGATTTCCCGCCTCCATCTGCACTTCCATCAACGACGTAGTCTGCCACGGCATTCCCGGCTCCCAGCTCCTCCAGCCGGGGGACGTAATTTCCATTGATATAGGCGCGTACTACAAGGGGTACCACGGTGATTCGGCCTGGACCTACGCCGTGGAGCCCGTGGACCCCAAAATAGCCCATCTCATGGCCATCGGAGAAGAATGCCTCTACGCCGGCATCGCCCAAGCCGTAGACGGCAACCGGATGGGCGACCTGGCCCATGCGGTGCAATCGGTGGCCGAAGGCCACGGCTACGGCGTGGTGCGGGACTTCGTGGGCCATGGCATCGGCCGGGATCTCCACGAGCCGCCGGAAGTGTACCACGCCGGCGAGCCCAACACCGGCATCCGCCTGACGGCGGGGATGGTCCTATGCATCGAGCCCATGATCACCATGGGGGATTGGCGGGTCACCATGGATCCCGACGGCTGGACGGTGCGCACCCGCGACGGATCCATCGCCGTCCAGTTTGAGCATACGGTGGCCATAACGGACCAAGGGCCGGAGATTCTCACCCAGCTGCCCGGAGACTGACTGCCCGGCGCCCCGCCGGGCGGGAGGACCAGGCCGGCCGGCGCCGGCGCCGGCCCCCCCTGCCGGCAGTTCAGCGGGTGAACCGGTGGTCGCCGATGGTCACCGTCACCGGGCGGGACCACAAGAAGGCGTTGGCCGTCTTGGCGGGGTTGAAGAAGTACAAGGCCCCGTAGCTGGGGTCCCAACCGCTGAGGGCATCCGCCACGGCCTGCCGGTCGGTGGGCCGGGCGGGCAGGTTGATTTGCCCGTTCATAACAGGTTCGAATTGGTAAGGTTCGTAGACGACCGCCCAAACGCCGTTGGGAAACAGGCTGCTGCGGGTGCGGTTCAGCACCACAGCGGCCACCGCCACCTTGCCGGCGTAGGGCTGGTCTTCAGCCTCGGCCCGCACCAGGCGCGCCAGCAGGTCCATCTCCGCCGGCGTGAGCAGGGGCGCAGCCCAGGCCGTGGATGCCGACTGGGGAATGGTCAGCCTCTGGCCCGGCCGGATCAAGTCGCCCCCCAGGCCGTTGGCTTCCCGCAGGGCGCCCACCGTCGTGCCGTACCTTTGGGCGATGAGCCACAAGGACTCGCCGGGACTTACGGTGTGGACCTGGGCGGCGTCCGCGCCCCGGGATCCCATGAGGGCCGTCAAGGAGGGAGCGCTGGCGGGGAAGGAAAACAGTGCGAGGAAAAAGAGGGTCAGCAGCGCCACTGCCGCCGGTCGTCGCCAACGGCGCGGGCATGTATGATCGGTTGTCAACACGGGTCCGACCTCCCTTGGGCTTCTGACGGGCCTGCCGCGCCACCCGTCATTGGCTTCTGGTGTCCGGGCCCCTTTGGAGCATGTGACCGGCTGCCCGGCGCCCACCGGCGCCCGGCCTCCGGACGGGTGTTATGTTAACAGCGGCTCCCGGGCCGCTTCAACCGGAAAAACCCGGGTGCGACCCCATGTTCTACGTCCCGCAGGGGCAGGTGTTTTATACTGCAGACTGGAATTAGTCCGATGGTTTGGGCATGATAACCTGTTCCTGGGCCCCCCGGCCGGCCCAGGCCCTCACCATCAGGGAGGCGAATGTCTGTGCCGAACGTCACGGGTACGTCCTACGCGATGGCCCGCATTTTGTCACCCGATGGGACTTGTGAGCGGGAAGCCGACCTGCCGGACCTCAGCCCGGAGCAGATGCTCGCCATGTACGAGTGGATGCTCCTCATGCGCACTTTCGACAACCGTTGCATAACCCTCCAGCGCCAGGGGCGCATCGGCACCTACCCGCCCCTGCAGGGCCAGGAGGCAGCCCAGGTGGGCAGCGCCTTCGCCCTGGAAAAAGACGACTGGATCTTCCCCTCGTACCGTGATGGAGCGGCCACCGCCGTCCACGGTCAGCCTTTGGACCAGGCCCTGCTGTACTGGATGGGACGGGAAGAAGGGACGGCGGTCCCGCCCGGCGTCAACGTCTTTCCCAACTGCATTCCCATCGCTACCCAGATTCCCCATGCCGTGGGCGCCGCCTGGGCCGCCAAGCTGCGGCAGGATCCCGTGGTCACCATCGTCTACTTCGGCGACGGCGCCACCTCCGAAGGGGACTTCCACGAAGGGGCCAACTTTGCCGCCACCTTCCAGGCGCCCTGCATCCTTTTCTGCCAGAACAACCAGTACGCCATCAGCATGCCGGTGAGCCGCCAGACGTCCACGGAAACCATCGCCCAGAAGGCCGCCGCCTACGGCATGCCGGGGGTGCGGGTAGACGGCAACGACGTGCTGGCCGTCTACCAGGTGACCAAGGAAGCGGCCCGGCGGGCCCGGGCCGGCGAGGGCCCCACCCTGATCGAGGCGGTGACCTACCGCCTGGGCGCCCACACCACCGTAGACGACCCCAGCCGCTACCGTAGCGAAGACGAGGTGGCGTCGTGGGCCGAGCACGACCCCATCGTGCGCTTCCGGCGCTTTTTGGAGCGGCAGGGCCATTGGAGCCCCGCCTTGGAGGAAGAGTTGCAGGAAAAGACCCGCCGGCAGGTGGCCGAAGCCATCCAGAAGGCCGAAGCGGCGCCTCCCCCGCGGCCTGAAGAAATTTTCGACTACGTTTACGCCGAACTGCCCCCCCACCTGGCGGAACAGAAGAACAGCCTCCTGGCAAGCCTGAAGGAGGATGACTGAATGCCCCGTCTCAATTTGGTCCAGGCCGTCAACGACGCCATGATGGTAGAAATGCGCCGGGATGACCGGGTGCTGGTCATGGGCCAGGACGTGGGGGTCAACGGCGGCGTTTTCCGGGCCACCGAAGGACTGTACAACGAGTTCGGCCCCGATCGCTGCATTGATACGCCCCTGGCGGAATCGGCCATCGTGGGCACCGCCGTGGGCATGGCCGTCTACGGCCTGCGGCCCGTGGTGGAGATCCAGTTCGACGGCTTCATGCCTCCCGCCTTCGACCAGATCGTCTCCCACGTGGCCCGCATCCGGAACCGTTCCCGGGGGCGGTTCACCTGCCCTATGGTCATCAGGGCCCCCTATGCCGGCGGCGTGCGGGCCCCGGAGCACCATTCCGAAAGCCCCGAGGCATGGTACGCCCACGTGCCGGGCCTCAAGGTGGTCATCCCCGCCACGCCTTACGACGCCAAGGGCTTGTTGATCGCCGCCATCCGGGACCCCGACCCCGTAATCTTTTTGGAGCCCAAGAGCATCTACCGGGCCTTCCGGGAGGAAGTGCCCGCCGAAGCCTATACCGTTCCCATCGGCAAGGCCCGGGTCGTGCAGGAAGGCACCGACCTGACGGTCATCGCCTGGGGAGCCATGCTGCACCTGGCCCAAAAGGTGGTCCAGGACGTGCAGGCGGAAACGGGCTGGTCCATCGAACTCATCGACCTGCGCACCATTTCCCCGGTGGACAGGGAGACCATCATCCATTCCGTCCAGAAGACCGGCCGCTGCGTCATCGTCCACGAAGCGCCCCAGCAAGGGGGCTTCGGCGGCGAACTCATCGCCCTCATCAACGAGCACGCCTTTTTCCACCTGCAGGCTCCCGTGGCCCGGGTGTGCGGCTACGACGTCCCGACCCCCTTCTTCGCCCGGGAGCAGTTCCACCTGCCCAGCCCGCAGCGCACCAGGGCCGCTATCGAGCAGGTGATGGCTTCGTGACCGGAAAGGCAGGCACAATCTATGGCCTATGAGTTTCGACTGCCCGACGTGGGCGAAGGACTTCATGAAGCGGAAATCGTGCGCTGGCTCGTCAAGGAAGGGGATTCCCTGGCGGAAGACCAGCCCATGGTGGAGATCCAGACCGACAAGGCCGTGGTGGAGATCGCATCCCCCGTGGCGGGCACCGTGGCCAAGCTCCACGCCGCCGAAGGCGACACCGTGGCCGTGGGCGCCGTCTTGATCACCATCGACCTGGCGGAAGGAGCGTCGCCGCCGGCAGCAGGCGCCAAATCCCCCCGGGCGGAGGCGTCCTCGCCGGCGGAATCCGCTGTTCCAGCGGCCTCGACGCCCGCAGCCACGGTGCCGCCGGCACCCCCGGCGCCATCGGGGCCCATCTTGGCGGCCCCCTCCACCCGGCGCCTGGCCAGGGAACTGGGTGTGGATCTGGCCCAGGTGAAGGGGACGGGCCCCGCCGGGCGCATCACCGACGAAGACGTCCAGCGGGCCGCCGCCCTCCTGGCCGGGGGCGCCCAGCGGGACGGACTGGCCCCCGGTGGCGCCGCC
>Ga0079224_100003437_pt1 | contig 20006 bp, 16 predicted proteins | sample Stecom2015_FD_80414 | JGI IMG/M metagenome (GOLD analysis project Ga0079224, IMG submission 80414) | Agricultural soil microbial communities from Utah to study Nitrogen management - Steer compost 2015 | ecosystem: Environmental > Terrestrial > Soil > Agricultural land | place: USA: Utah...
CAGAACATAATTCTCAGCGGCCCCACAGGTGTCGGGAAAACCTACCTGATTCAGAATATTGCTCGTTTAATCGGAGTTCCTTTCGTCAAAGCTGACGCCACAAAATTCAGCGAGACCGGCTATGTCGGTGGTGACGTCGAAGACCTGGTTCGGGAGCTCGTAGCTCAGGCGAATGGCGACGTGTCTCTGGCCGAGTCCGGGATCATTTACATTGACGAGATAGATAAGATTGCCGGTGTCACAAACATGTCCGGGCGCGATGTGAGTGGCCACGGCGTTCAAAGAAATCTTCTCAAATTGATGGAAGAGACTGAAGTTCCGCTTCGCTCGCCCACCGATATCGCCAGCCAGATGCAGGCGTTCATGGAGTTTCAAACGAAGGGAAAGATCGAGAAGAAAACGATCAACACTCGTCACATCCTTTTCATCGTCAGTGGCGCCTTCAACGGCCTGACGGAAATTATCAAAAGAAGGATCGGCTCGAAGCAGATCGGCTTTACCGAAGGGAAGACCTCGGCACGAGAGGAAGAGTATCTGCTGGATCGTGTGAAGTCGGTCGATTTGATCGAGTACGGGTTCGAAGCAGAGTTTGTGGGTCGGCTTCCTGTATTTGTCTACTGCCAGCCCCTATCTACAGAAGATTTGTTCAACATCCTCAAGTTCTCCGAAGGCTCGTTGCTTCGGCAGTATAAGCGGGATTTTCGTGCCTACGGTATTGATGTCTACTTCACGGATGACGGAATGTGGGCGATTTCTGAAAAGGCGAGCCAGGAGCAGACCGGAGCGCGGGGTCTGATGTCGGTATGTGAGAAGCTTTTTCGTGAGTACAAGTACCGGCTCCCCGATAGTGAAGTGAAAGAGTTTATCGTCGATGCTGAGACGGTGGAAAATCCATTAGGAAGGCTCGAAGAGTTGCTGGCCAAGCCAGACCTTTATTCCGGACAGGTCAGTGGTTGGCGCCTCAAGCGGTTTGAGGAAGAGATGATGAATCGCTACGGTCTAAGAGTCGAGTTCTTGCCCGAAGCAGTCGAGGAGATCACCCGTCGCGCTCAGGAAGCCGGAACGGACACAGTGACCTATTGTCACCAGTTATTTAGTGAGTACGAACATGCCCTCAACCTCCTGAGTAGCCATGGCACTGACGGTCACGTGTTCTCGATCGACAGGTCAGTGATTGAGGATCCCGGTAAAGCGCTGGAGGAATGGATTCGTCGAAGCTATCACCAGTAAGCCGATTGTCCATTACCCACTGTTCGAAGTGACAACTTTGCAGCTAAAGTAGAGCTGGCCCCTGGAACAGTTGGTTCTTGAAGACAATTCGTGGGTGGATTTGGTCGCTTTGGATCTCCCCGATTGCCAGGAGCCAGCCTTGCGCGAAAAGCCGGCAATAGTCAGCCCGAGCCTGATCACGACTTATTCGTATGGCTTGGCCGTTAGCCAATCTCGCCGCCTCCTGGCCATCAACATCAAGGCGAGGAAAATCGGGCAGCAAGTTCTCCATGGGAATGACTCGACGCTGGATTTCAGCTGCAGGCAACCGTAACTCAACACAACCCTCTAGCGTGAAATCCCCCGATTGGAGCCTGCGAAGCCGACTCAGTGATGCACCGCAGCCGAGCTGAACTCCCAGGTCATGGGCAAGGGTTCGAATATAGGTTCCTGCCGAGCAGTGGATCCGAAGGGTCCAGTTCTGTTCTTCCTGTTTCAGTAGCTCGATCGAGTGAATTGTAATGGTGCGGAGGGGGCGCTCGCGTCTTTCCTTCCTCCTGGCAGCCTTATAGAGCCGCTCGCCCTCCACTTTGACAGCAGAAAACATTGGGGGGAGCTGGGTTATCGTGCCCTGGAAGCGACTGATCAGGCGTTGAGCTTTTGAAGGGCTTATAGGAGGTACAGGAAATCGCCCAACGATCTCTCCCTCCAGATCGTGCGAATCAGTTACGATGCCCAGCTGTAGCTCTGCCTCATAGACCTTGTCCGAACTCTGGAAGAAACGAGTGAGGCGGGTTGCTTGCCCGAGGGTGAGGACAAGCACGCCAGAGGCCATCGGGTCGAGTGTTCCGGTGTGGCCGACGCGGGTTCCAAGAATGCGCCGCACCTGCAAAACGATGTCATGAGATGTCGGGCCCACCGGCTTATCAACGACAAGGACTCCTGAGATTTGACGTTGCTCCGTCATTAACTTCCTGGATCGATGTTCCGAGGCTGTTTATTCTGCAGGGCCTGCTTACTGGAGTTTCTTCTCGAGCTCTTGAACCACCCGGTCTCTGACTTCTGAGTAACTGCCCGTCAGAGTCACCCCGGCGGCATTCCGATGGCCTCCACCGCCCAGCGATTCTGCAACGCTGCCGATGTCGAACTCTCCTTTGGATCGCAGACTCGCTCTGATGTAGTCCTTCTCTTCGCGAAAGAGAACGCACATCAACACCCCATCGATTCCCAGGGCGTAGTTGACGAGACCCTCTGTGTCGCGTGACGATGTCCCTGTCTGTTCAAGCATCTGCTGGTCCAGTTTCATCCAGGAGATTTTTCCAGAAGGGTGAAATTCCAGGGTGTCCAGAAGCAGGGAGAGAAGACGCACTCTCGACACGGGCTGGTTCATGTATACGAGCTCGGCAATTTGCCCGGGATTGGCGCCAGCCTCAACCAGCTTAGCGGCGATCTCAAACGTCCGGACCGTGGTATTGGAGAACTTAAAGGATCCGGTATCGGAGATTAGAGAGACGTAGAGGTTTGTTGCAACGTCAGGTGAGATCGCAATCTGCGCCTCTTCCAGAAGACGATAAATCATCTCTCCGACTGCTGCTGCCCCAGCGTCAAACCACCGCAGGTTTCCGTAGTTTTCGTTCTTTGGATGATGATCGATGTTGATAATAAAGTGCTGATCCAAACCATGAAGGCCGGTGCGAGCGAGGCTGCTACATTCCAGAACAAACACTGCGTCGAATGAACCTTCTAGTCGATTTCCGATCTGAATCGTATCAATCCCGGGTAATTGCGCATAGCTGGAGGGATGAGGATCAGCGTTGATGATTGTGACCTCTTTCCCAGTTTCACGAAGAGCCAGGGCCAATCCGAGCTCTGATCCTATTGCATCGCCGTCGGGACGAGCATGGGAGGTGATAGCAAAGCTGGTTTTCTGCTGAATGCACTCAACTATTTCGGAGATCATAGGCTCTCAATCGTGTTCGAAGAATTCGATGTAATAATCAACGAGATCGCCACCTAGTATGCGTTCACTCTCTCGAATGAATTTTTCGGATAGCCGTTCCAGAACGATGCGATTGGGTCCCACAGCGACGGCAGCCATTCGGGACCTCTGCCACGTGTCCTGATGGTCAATCTCCGAAATCGAAAAATTGAAGCGCGATCGCAGCCGATCAGCGGCTTTTCGTACAATTCGACGCTTTTCCTTCAGCGAATGACAATAAGGCAGGTAAAGCTCTAAAGAACAGAATAGAATTGGCACGGCTCGAGAACTGCGGACTAGGTCAACTGTGGAGCAACTTCCTCCTTGACGTAGGCCTCAATCACATCTCCGATCTTGATGTCGTTGTAATTGGCGATAGACATCCCACACTCGTAACCGGCTCGAACTTCGTTGACGTCATCTTTGAAGCGCCTCAAGGAATCGAGGCGTCCTTCATAGACCACGACGTTATCTCGAATGAGACGAACCTGAGCATTTCGGGAGATGACTCCGTCCTGGACGTAGCAGCCTGCAATGGTCCCGTAACGGGGGACTTTAAAAGTCTCGCGCACTTCTGCCCGTCCAAGGTATTTTTCTTCATAGGTGGGCTCGAGAAGCCCGACCATGGCTTGCTGGACATCTTTGGCCACATCGTAGATCACCGAATACAGTCGGATCTCCACATTCTCGTGGTCAGCAGCTGCCTTAGCGGTCTGCTCCGGACGCACATTGAATCCGATCACAATGGCGTTGGAAGCAGAGGCCAAGAGGACATCCGATTCCGAAATCGCTCCCACTCCGCGATGTATGACGTTGATCTTTACCTGTTCAGCGCTCAGCTTCTGAAGCGTATCTTCTAAAACTTCCACCGAACCGAGAGTGTCGGCTTTAAGGACGACCGGAAGTTCTTTGACCTCACCGGCTCTCATCTGTGCGAAGAGATCATCGAGACTGACTTTGGAAGTCCGGGCCAATTCAGTTTCACGCTGCTTTTCAAGGCGGAACTCGACCATTTCGCGGGCGCGTGCCTGGTCCTCTACGACCTGGAAGACGTCTCCCGCCTGGGGGAGTCCCTGCAAGCCGAGCACCTCAACCGCGCTACTGGGCCCGGCTTTGGTGAGCGAATTGCCGCGATCGTCAAACATTGCCCGTACTCGTCCGTACGCTGCTCCGGCGATAAAGGTGTCTCCCACGGCAATCGAACCATTTTGAACTAAAAGGGTTGCCACTGTGCCTCGGCCTTTTTCCATTTTGGCTTCGAGGATGACGCCGGATCCCGGTCTCTTCGGATTTGCTTTGAGTTCCAGCAAATCGGCAACCAGAAGAATCATCTCCAGAAGCAAATCGACGTTCGTGCCTTCGACCGCGGACACCTCAACGACGACCGTGTCACCGCCCCAGTCTTCAGGGATTAAGCCCTTCTCACTGAGTTCCTGCTTGACACGCTGAGGTTGGGCATCCGGCCTGTCGATTTTGTTAATGGCAACGATAATCGGGACACCGGCGGCGCGTGCGTGGTCGATTGCTTCCTCGGTTTGGGGCATGACTCCGTCATCCGCTGCTACCACCAACACCACGATATCGGTTGCCTGAGCACCACGAGCACGCATACGAGTAAATGCTTCGTGGCCGGGGGTGTCGATAAAGACAATGTTTCGGCCATTTTTCTCGACCTGGTAAGCACCGATGTGCTGCGTGATCCCTCCAGCTTCTCCCTCAGCAACACGGGTCTTACGTATGTGATCGAGGAGGGTCGTTTTACCATGGTCGACGTGGCCCATGATCGTCACAACCGGTGCTCGTGCGACCAAGTCTTCAGCGCGATCCTGCGGTTGTTGCTCCTGAGCTTCGGCTTCTTCGAAGGTAACAAAATTTGGAATCACGTCGAAGTTTTCGCAAACTTTCTCAACGACCGACTGCTCGAGCACCTGGTTCATGCTAGCCATGATTCCCAGCGACATGAGCTGCTTGATCACTTCTGCGCTTTTCACATTGAGCTTTTCAGAAAGTGACTTGACGGTGACTTTCTCCGGAAAAAAGATCTCGCGAGGACCTGTAACCTCGGGTTCTTCGCGAACCGCTTTTTTAGTCGGTTTTGCTTTCTCTTTTCTCCGCTTCTTTCTGCGGGGCTCAGCCTTTTCGGTGACTTCGGCAGGACTAGCCTCTACGGATTTTTCGGTTGTCGCTTCAGACACTTCCGTGGCGGAGGCTACTTCCGCGGCAGGGACCTCCTCTTCCTTCTTTACTTCAGCAGGAGCGGCTTCCGCCGGTGCGGCCATAGTGGCTGTCGGTTCCTTCTCAGGTTCGACAGCAGCTGCCTCAGCTTTTCGAGCTGGAGGTGGTGCTTCTGTTTCTTCTTTCACCGCTGTCTCTGCTGTCGCTGCCTCTTCGGGGATCTCTTGCTCGAGCTCCTCGGCAAAGATTTCTTGCGGTTTTAATTCTGCGGGCGCTTTTGCCTCCACTCTTTCGATAAGAGGCTCGTCTTCTATCGTTACTTCTACCCGCCGCGGGGTTTCTTCCGCTACCGGCTCTGGCTCCTTGCGATAGGCTGCTTTGCGACCTTTTCGAGGTTTCAGAGAACCCATTGCCAGGGGACTCTGGGGGGCTTCTTCCTCTTCCGGTTTCTCTTTCGCGCTGGATGCAGCTCGCCGGCGCGGTTTACCAAGTTCCTTAATGGACCTCCGGACACGGGAACCTGAGCCTCGCTTTGCCTTCTCAGCTTTCTTTTCCTTCTCTTCCTGCTCAGTTTCTACCATCATCTGAAGACGCTTGCGGATCCGCTCGGCGATGTCGGTATCGACAGGCGTTTCCGCTGAAGGGACCCATACCCCTATCTTCTTCAATTCCGAGATGACGACGGTATTCTTCAGTTCGAATTCCGAGGCCAGTTCTTTGACGGTAACTTGTTCCATAAAACGTCTCTTGTTATTGAGAAGGGAAAAGAGACTTTAAGATTCTTTCTCTTCTTTGTCTTCCTCTTCTTTTTCTTCCTCGATAATTTCAGTTTTTTCTTTTGGTTCCTCGTCCTCAGCTGCGCTCGAGGCCGTTGAGTCGGTCGATTCCGATTCCTTCTCTTCCTGCTGCTCCTCTTCTGCTTCGTCCAGTCCTGTTCGTTCCGCCTCAACCGAACCTTCCGATCCTGACTCACCGGCGAGGCTCACTTGCTCGCTGCCAGCAGGCCGCTCTGTATCCTCCTCGGCCTTTAATTCAGATGACTGAGCGGGCACCTCTTCTGGAGCTTCCTGAGCTTGCTCGCTTTCAGCCTGTGCCTTCTGCCGATTGATAAACGCGACCGCCGAAGCCACGATCTGACTTGCGGTCTCCTGATCAATCTCTGCAATATTCGCGATGTTCGTAGCAGTTCGAGAGGCCAGTTTCTGAACCGAGTCAATTTGTGCGTCGATCAAAATCTCTTCAATGTCTTCGTCGAGATCTTCCAGAACCGCCAGCGGATCTTCTTCAGCAACCTGCGAGATTTGATCCATCTGGGTTAAGATCTCTTGTTTCTTCTCAGTATCGCTCTTTATGTCGATCTCCCACCCGAGTAGCTTCGATGCCAGCCGGACATTCTGGCCCTTGCGCCCAATCGCGAGTGACAGCTGGTCCTCAGGGACGATTACTTCGAGAACTTTTGCGGCCGGATCCTTAATCAGAACCTTGGAGATCTTGGCTGGATTAAGCGCATTGATCGTATATTCTACGATATCGTCTGAGTATGCAATTATATCAATTTTCTCGCCGCGAAGTTCACGAATAACAGCATTGATTCGGCTGCCCTTCATTCCCACACAGGCCCCGACCGGGTCTACCGAGTCGTCGCGGCTGGCCACTGCTACTTTAGCCCTTTCACCACCTTCTCGAACCGCATTCTTGATCACTACGGTTCCATCGTAGACTTCTGGAATCTCAGCCTCGAAGAGACGCACAAGCAGGCTGGGGTCTGTTCTCGACACCACGATCTGAGGTCCCTTTGAAAGACGGTGAACTTTGATGATGACAGCCCGTATCCGGTCTCCCAATGTATACTGTTCATTCCGGGATTGTTCTGAATAGGGGAGGATTGCTTCCGTCCGTCCGATATCCAGAATCACGTCGCGACCTTCATAGCGTCTGACGATCCCGTTCACCACATTGCCGATCTGGTCAGAGAACTCCTGAAAGATGATCTCCCGTTCCGCTTCACGGACTTTCTGAACGATGACCTGCTTCGCGGTTTGAGCGGCGATCCGGCCCAGTTCGACAGTAGGCTTCGGAATCTCAATGTAATCACCGATTTCAAAGGTCTCATCGATTTCCAGAGCCTCTTCTAAAGACATCTGAGTGTCCGGATCCTCCACCGTCTCAACAATCTCTTTAACCGCAAAAACTTCAATTGTGCCAGTCTCTGGATCAAAGCTGGCCCTTAAATCCTCATCGGTCTTGAAGAACTTTCTGGCTGCGGCCACCATTGCATCTTCCAGCGCGCGGTGTACAAGCTCGGGATCAATCCCCTTCTCTTTGCTGAGCTGTTCGATTGTCTGGCTTAGTGTATTGGCCATATTACTCCGTTCCAGAAAGTTAACGAAGATATCTTCGTCAAATCTGCCTAATCAAATCGATAAACGAGATGCGCCTTTTTTATCAAACGATATGGGATCTCGTACATTCGATCCTTGCATTGCAACTTCAGGATCCCATCGGAGAAGTCTTCGATGAATCCGGTGAAATTCCGCCGATTCTCAATCTTTTCGGTGGTCTCCAGTCGAATCTCCTTACCCTGGAAGCGCTTGTAATCCCCTTCCTTGAAGAGAGGTCTTTCAACCCCTGGTGACGATACCTCGAGCAGGTAACTGGTAGGAATGAAATCTTCCACATCCAGCAAGACACCGACACGCCGACTGATCTCGGTACAATCCGAGATATCAACGCCCCCTTCCTTATCTATATAAATGCGCAAGATAGGAGAAGCGCCTCTCGGTTCATATTCTACATGAATCAGCTCGAGGCCAGCCTCCTCAACAACTCTTTTAATGAGTTCCTCGGCCCGGGCCTGAACATCGAACATCTTCACCATAAAATAAAAAAGTGGGCAATTGCCCACTGATAGGGTAGACGATTTTCCGTCAAAGTATAGCTCAGACCCGGTATTACTGCAATATCTCGAACTCACCGAGTTGGCTCAGATAGGGCTCGACTCGATCGTCGGCTGCTACCACCAGAACAAACTGGTGGGGTGGAAAACGGTCGGCAACCAACTTCTTGAATCGCTCCGGAGTAACCCGGTCAAGTCGAAGAGAGAAAGTCGGAATGTAGTTGATTCCCAGATTGTACAGGTCGGCCTCCAGAACCCGCTGAAGCTTGAGCATCGGATCCTGAAGAGAGGAGGAAAACTCGTGAAGAACCAGCTGTTTGGCTTCTTCAAAGCGCTTTGTGATCAGCTTCCCCTGACGAAGATCGTCCATGAGGCCGCTGAACATGTTGTAATAAGCCAGCAGCTGGTCTTGCGGAGCCTGGAGGCTAATCTCCAAGTATCCCGGCATCTTTCCAGCGTGTAAGCGGGCCACGGCACGAATCTGGCTGCGGGAGGAAATTTGCTCCGCCCACTCAGGAATGGAAAGGAGAATGTACTGTTCCAGAACTTTCAACGCATGGTAATCGGGAGACGCCATTTCCACCGCAAGCTGGCCCCATCGAAATATACCCTCTTCCGTCGGGGTCTTCAAAAGAATAGAAGAAGGACTGGATTTTTCGGGAGCTTGCCTGAAGGTAAATGGAGCCGCATTATCTCGTACCCAGCCACCCCATCGGGGACTCAGTTGGCGAAACAACGCTTCTCGATCTTCCGAGTAATAGAATGCCAGGCGTGCTTGATTAGGCATGATCAGGCGCCGGTATTGGAGTTTGACATCGGCCAGTTCGATATTACGAAGGCTCTCAGGAGTTCCTTTGACCGGCCGAGCATAGGGGTTATTCCCGAAGAGATCGGCTCTCAATAAACTTTGAGTCTTTCCTTCCAGATTCTGAGACAATTCCTCCAGCTCCTCTATAATCTGGCTTTGGACGACCTGGAAGGTTTCTTCATCGAAAAGCGGCCGCACCACGGTTTCAGAAAGTAGTCCCAGTACCGGTTCAAGCTGGTCGATCGGGCTGGTGCCATAGAAGTAAATGCCGTCCCATTCGACTTTAACGTGAATTTCGGCATCTCTCATCTCGAGTTCAGACCTGATCCGTTCACCCGGCAGTCGCTCAGTGTTGGCAAGCATCATTCGAGCCATCAGGTGAGTGACGCCCCACTTATTAACGGGATCGAAGGCGGCGCCGTTCTCGATCATGAGCAGAAAGGGAGTTCGGGAGACTTCACCGTCGAAGAAAAGAATCTGCATGCCGTTGAGAAGCGGCTTCCTCTCAAAACGTGGCAGATCAATAGTCGTTTCTGATGCCGAATAACAGACTGTGACCCCGGACAAGAGATAGAGTAGTATGAAGGCTGTCGCTTGTACGGGACCCTTTCGACTCATAAGAACGCCTGTCATTCTAAACTGCGATAACTTTATGAGCAATCTTGCTTCCGGCTACAAACTGGATACCTTTCGAGTGCATCAACTATCGAACGGGTTCAGCGTGATCACTCAAGAAGACCATAGTGTACCCATTGTAACCTGTATGATTTTTTATGCTGCCGGCTCGCGTTATGACCCGCCGGGGGCTGCCGGTATGGCGCACTTTCTCGAGCACATGCTCTTTAAGGGGACTTCCCGCTTTGGGAAGGGCGAAATTGACTACCTTACAGCTGTGAATGGAGGTGTAAATAACGCATTTACCTCACTCGATTATGCTGCCTATTATTTTTCCTTCGCAGCAGATCGTTGGACCGTGGCTCTCGAGATCGAGGCCGATCGAATGAAGAACAATCTTTTCGATCCCTCAGAATTCGAACTCGAGCGTCAGGTGATTCTCGAAGAACTAAAAATGGATCTGGACACCCCCTGGGGGTTACTGCGCCGCACTGTCGAGACAGAAGCCATGCGGGGACATCCCTATGGCCATCCTGTGATTGGATTTGCCGAAGACATAGAGCAGATCACCATCCAGCAAATGGAGGAATTCTATCGTTCTTACTACCGACCCAACAATGCCACCCTGGTGCTGGTCGGCGACTTTGACACCGACAGGGCATTGTCTCGAGTCGAATCTTTGTTTGGCGCGATTCCCTCTTTTGATCTTCCGAGTGTCGAAGGTCCGGTCGTCGAACCGGAAGGCAAATGGGTTGAGGTTGAACAATTCACTCATGTGGGGCGACTGATCGCGGCGGGGCCTGCTCCCTCCTTTCAGGATGACGACTTATTCCCGCTTCTTCTGCTTGAGAAGGTTCTCACGCAGGGAGAACTTTCTCGATTAAATGAGCGCCTGGTCGAACGTGAGGCACTGGTTTCGTTTATTGATAGTGAGCTATTTGAAACGAAGGAGCCTTATTTGCTGCTCTTTCAGGCGGAACTTAATGAAGGAGCAGCTCCTGAACGGGTTCGAGATGCAATGGTGACAGAGTTTGAAAGGCTGTGCGAGGATGGCGTATCACCCGAGGAACTGACACGTGCCCGAAACCAGTGCCTGCATGACTTTGTTGCTGATCAGGAGATAGGGACCGATTGGGCAGCCCAGCTGGGTCTGGCCAAAATGCTGGATAGCTTGGAACGTCTCGAAGAATTTCCAGTGCGTTTTTTATCGGTTTCTTCAGCTGGCCTCATTGAGGTAGCGGGTCGGTATCTCCAGCCTGAAAAGTTTCTATTTGCTGTGAATCGCCCATGAGCCAAGTCGGCCTGCTCCCGATGTTGGCGTCCCGTGTAAGTGTCAAAAGCGATGATTGACGCGTCCCGCCTACTCAGATTAAAGCTAAAGAATGGTCTTCGAGTGCTCGCCTATCGGCAGCAACGTCTTCCCTTGATTTCGTTGGGCGCTTTCGTTCTCGCCGGAAAAGACCAGAACCCCCTCGAGTTGCCGGGGACTTCCAGCCTGACAGCTCGCTTACTGGATCAGGGTACGCAAAAGTATGACCACCAGCAGCTTGCCCGAGCCTTGGAATCGACAGGGGGGCACGTCTCGACGTTCAGTCAGCGGGAAATGAGCGGTCTATCACTTCAGCTGACCTCGAACTATCTGGCCCTGGGAGTTGAGCTGCTGGCTGAGATGTTGTGTCGTCCCCGGTTCCCTACTAATCGGTTCATGATCGAGAAGAGGAAAGTCTTGAGCCACGTTAAGGCACTCGAGGATGATCCGTCGGTCGTGGGCAGTCAACTCCTGGACAGACAAATCTACCGAGGGACCTCTTTACAGTTTCCCATCCTTGGAACAGTCGAGAGCGTCAATCAACTCGACGAGGACGACTTAAGCAGATTCCATCGCAACAACTATTATCCCGAGAATACGGTCATCGTGGCAGTGGGTGATCTGTCCGAAGAGGAGTTTTTGAGCCTGATTAAAGAGTACTTCGAAGAGTGGGAACCAGGAGGGCGGAAGAAAGAGCTCCCTCGTCTCCCGCCTCGGCAGACCGAGCCCATCCAAGTTCGGCATCCAATGGGACGGGAGCAGGTTCACATCTATCTCGGTCACCTCGGGATCGCGCGTACTTGCGACGATTATTACAAGCTCGAAGTTATGGATGCCATTCTGGGAGGCGGCCCCGGCTTCACGAGTCGGATACCGCGCAAGATTAGAGATGAGATGGGGCTGGCGTATCACGCCTATAGCGATATCTGTGGGTCGGCGGGAGTCTATCCTGGACGGTTCGTGGCATACGCTGCGACCTCGCCGGAGAAAATGAAGGAAGCTCTAACAGCGCTGGTTGAAGAGATAAGACAAGTGACCATTGATCCTCCCACTGAGGAAGAGTTGTATATGGCTCGACAATACCTGACCGGGAGCTTTGTTTTTCAATTCCAAGGCAACGATAACCTGGCGCGATTCTTGCTCACCAGTGAGCTCTTTGATCTCCCTAGCGATTTTGGATCACTCTATCCAAAGATCATCGGCGAGGTCACTACCGAAGACGTGACGCGGGTTGCTCGTAAATATCTGGATACGATAAACTACAGCGCAGTTTTAGTGGGCTCGATTTCCTGAGGGAATCGAGCCCAAGTCGCTGTATTACAATAGTTTTTCGGCGGTTCGAGGAGGATCGGTCGCTGCACCAGATTTATCACATGTTCTTTCTGCTCCCGCGTTCGTTTCGATTACTGGTGATCTGCGGCGTTTGTCTCCTTTTGTTTTCACAGTGCACGCGCCGAAGCCCAATTCCGCCCCCACCACCTCCACCTCCTTCGGCTCCGCCCCCTGCCGCGGAACCTGTTGATCGCAAGGTTGCGCCGCCTCAGCTCGACATTTGGATAGAACCAGAAGTCATTGAGCCGGGAGGGTCGGCCCTTCTGTCCTGGACGACGGAGAACGCCGACCAGGTTCATATCGAACCTGACATCGGTCCCGTCGAAGTCTCCGGAAAAATTCGGTTTTTTCCCGAAACGACAAGTACTTACACAGTCAGAGCCACGGGTGAGGGAGGTTCAGTCAGCAAGTCGGCAACCGTCAAAGTTATTGGTGGAGCAGATGTCAGGACGCCGGTCGATATTGGAGAGGCGGATCTTCGGCAGACACTGGCCGAGCGCTTTGAAGCTGCCGTCAAACCCGTTTTCTTTTCGTTCGATAGTGCTGAGTTGTCTGAAGAGGCGCGTCTAACTCTGGAGGGGAACATTGGATGGTTGACACGGCCTGAGAATATGGACCTGCGCTTTGTCCTGGAAGGGCATGCCGACGAACGAGGCAGCGAAGAATATAACCTGGCTTTAGGAGACAAGCGAGCACAGAGCGTTCGGGCCTTTTTGATTGAAAACGGTGTCGATCCAAATCGAATCGAGACTGTCTCACTGGGAGAGGAAAGGCCGTTTGACCCGCGGAAGACTGAGGAAGCCTATGCTCTCAACCGCAGGGTACAATTCGTTTTGATACAAAGGTAACCGTGTTTGATCAGAATCGGGATCGACAGAGCTCCTCGACTCCTCTTCTCTGGAAAATCCTTCCAGTAGCCGTTCTACTATTTGGTGTCATGGTGGCTGTGGTCTTCTATATCAGTGAAGGTGGGACTCCAACCACAGAGCTAACAGGGATTTTGACGGAGGGCGACGTCGAGTTCGAACGTTATCGGCAGAATGTGGAAATCATCAATCAGAGCATACAAATGGGCCAGAACGTCGCCGGTAATTGGATTATTATGGTATCGGGAATAATTGAGAACCGGGGAGAAAGAGAGCTGGACGTCGTTCAGGTCAAACTAACCTTATTCAACCATGAGGAGCCGATTCACGAGATTATTCGGACCCCCATTCAGCCTAGTCCTTATACGTCGAGTGTTCCTGCCCTGGGACGAAAGTCCTTTGACTTCTACGTCGAAGAAATTCCGGAGGATTGGCTCGCCGTCACAGCAGAACTCACCATTCACGGTTTTCGCTTTCCGGAAGAATGATCTTCAAGAATCTTCAGGCACACGAGCGTAATGTCATCTTCCGGGACTTCCCGACCGCTATGGCGCTGTACCTCCTCTATCACGGTCTTGCGGATATCTTCTGCTGTAAGGAAGCGATTCTCTGAAATCAACCGGACAAGTCGCTCTTCCCCGAACTCCTCGCCGGATAGACTGGTAGCTTCAATTACGCCGTCCGTATAAAGGAGGATTAGATCGCCAGGTCGGGTCTGGACGAGTTCTTCCTGGTACTTGAGTCCTTCGAAGAGACCGATGACTGTTCCTCCGGTTTCCAGCTTTCGAACGCTTCTACCGGAAAAGACAAGTGGAGGGTTGTGTCCCGCGTTACAGTAGCGGAAGGTGAGGTTCTCCGCGTTAAGATGCCCCAGTACCAGTGTGGAAAAGCGGTTGGGAGCTGAATGACGATAAAGTTGCCGGTTTAGTCGACAAAGGATAGACGCTTCCCGACCGGGCTGAACACCTTGCCAGTCTTCCAGATGGCTCCTGAGAAGTGACTGAATACTGGCCATCAACAGGGCTGCCGAAATTCCTTTCCCGCTAATGTCTCCTATGACGATATCGACAGAACCGCCAGAGTGGGAGACGAAGTCATAGTAGTCGCCACTGACCTCACGGGCTGGCGTGGAACTGGCGGCAATCTCGACGCCGGGTACAGACGGGACTGAGCGGGGATAAAGCTGAAGTTGTACTTCGCGGGCAATCTCCAGCTCTTTCTCCAGCCGTTCCTTGTGTGAAACCTCTGTGAGCAGCTGAGAAATACTGGAGGCCATTTGATTCAAAGACGCAGCCATCTCTCCAAGCTGGTCTCTTCTCCCAATCGGAATTCGGTAATCGAAGTTTCCCCGACTGATATGACGAGTGCCGGTGTGAATATTGTGGACGGAGCGAGTGATGCTACGGGCCAGGACTCCGGCGATAGCCAGCGACAGAACCTCCACAACCAGAAAGGTGGCTCCGAGGATCTGGAAAATCAGAAGCACAGGGCCAGCAGCATTCGCGAACAGATGTTGAAACAAGATCCACAGCGGAACCGACATAAGGAACGCACGGGTTGACAGTGATTCGCCAGTTTCCCAGTCAATGGGATTAAAGAAGTGAACCCAGGGTATCGCGAGTAGGCTCCTAGAACTCCTGAAGCTCGAATAAGCAAGGCGAAAAGCGGCTTCATCCCCTGCAGGAGTAGATTCCGGCATAACAATTTCGATCGAAGTGCGCCGGTAAAGGTCTTCCAGGAGGTTCTGGTCGAAGGGCAAATGCAAGGTGAGAAAGAAAAGCTCTTGTCCTGCTTCAAAGGTTCGTACGTCGGTCAAGAAAAGTTCATTGTGGATTGAGACCGTTCCCTGGAAGTTCCGGCGCAGCCACTCGGGGTGAGCTCGCTCGGCCACGTGTCGGCTCGAGTTAAGCTGCTTCCTTTCCACAAGTGAGAGTTGAGTCGGATTATCTGCCGGTGAACGGTAGAGAGTAAAGATACTTCGCTGCACCTCGTCTGGAACTGACTCCAGCACTCTGTCCGCAACCGCGAGAAGAGATTCAGCTTCTGGCTTTTGACTCGGATTATGCCTTAGCTGAGCAAGGATAATCCTGTCGTTGGTTTCCGCAAGTCGGTCCCAGACGCGTTCCAATTCTGTTTGCAGGTAAAGATTGCTGAGCTGGCGAAAGATCAGACTTAGAGCAAGCCCCGAAATAATCAGGATCAGGGCAACCGGAACAATTCCTATAAAGGCATAGGAAAGGAGAATTCGGTTTCGGACGCGCCAAAGCAAGTTCCGTCCGAGCCAGCGAAGTGAGCGGTAAATATAAAAGACTGCTCCCCCGATAAGCCCAAGTAATCCAATGTCGGCGAGGCCCCCGAATATGGTCCCGGGAGAGAATACGGTTGCTGCCCTGCCGGCCAGGTAGAGCGCCAGCGAAACGAGTATGAGGATGGCTGCTGGGGAGAGTTTCGTTTGGTCGGTCTTCAATTTCTTTCCAGAAAAGCGACCCGGTCTGAGGCCGCCCGCTTATAACTGTCAATCGAATTGCATTTATTATAATCGGTGGCAGAAGTGACCAAGAAACCAAGTTCTTCTGTACTCTTGATTTTCATTGACGGCCTGGGAATCGGTCCGCGAGACCCGCGTTCGAATCCCCTGGCGCGGTTTCAACCATCCGTCCTTCGACTCTTCTCCGACAGCTCGGATAGGCTGCCCCGGGATGGGACCCTCTTTGTGACAGATGCGGTGATGGGAGTGCCGGGTATCCCCCAAAGTGCGACCGGTCAAACTGCTCTTTTCACGGGCATCAATGCTTCGCGAATGCTGGGACGTCATTTGCAGGGTTTCCCAAACCAGGCACTCAGGCAGCTTATCGCAGATCATTCAATTTTCAAACAGCTCAAGCAGCGTGGTCGAACGGTGACCTTCGCCAATGCATACAGCCCAGCATTTTTCGATAAACGTCCGCGCTGGATCTCAGTTACGACTGCGATGTGTGAATCGAGCCATACTCCTCTCAGGGGTTTCTCCGAGTTGCTGGAAGGGCGGGCACTTTACATGGATTTTACCAATCGAGCTCTCCGCCAGAATGGTCATCCAATTCCGCTGAGAAGCCCTGCAGAGGCGGGCCGGCTGCTGGTCGATCTCAGTCAGGATTACGAACTCAGCCTGTACGAGTACTTTTTGACAGACTGGGTAGGACATCGGGGGACACTGGAAGAAGCTGCCCGATTGTTGGAGGAGCTGGATCAGTTTTTGGCTGCAGTTGTCGAGGCGCTGCCCCTCGATCGCGTTTCTCTGATCGTGACCAGCGACCATGGAAACATTGAAAATATGAGTACCCGACGTCATACGTCCAATCCGGTGGGCACGATGGTATGGGGAGAGATCGCATCCACCTTTCCAGTAGATCGGAATCCGGTTCTGTATGACATTGCTCCTCTGATCAGGGATTTTCTCAGGCCCACAAAGAACGATCTAGAGGACTACCTGGACCAGTGAGTCACCAAGTACCACTTCATCGGGCGGTGCGTGGGCAAAGGCCTTTTCCCATACATCTCGCTTCTCCATACAGGCATAAACCGGGGTTTGGGGTGAGATGGACCGAATCCACTCCAGCGCCTTGCAGTACATTTCCACTCGAATCGGCTTGAAATAGCGTAGTTTTCCATCTTCGCAGGGCACCAGCTCCCCTCGGGGAAGAAAGCTTTTGGGAAATCGAGACCGCATCAAGTTTTGCAAGCTCCTGGTCATTCTCAGGGTACCGAGTGAAATCCAGGCGATCGATTCGGCTGGTACGGTATTGAAGATCTGCTGAATAAGATCCTCATAATCCCTTTGCCAGTCCGGGTAGTGGATCATTGGGTCAATATGGAAGGCCACCGGGTAACCTTTCGCCTGGCAGAGGCGGGCTGCGGTTAGGCGGGCTCGAGGAGTGGCAGTCTTGTGCTCGTTTGTCTGGTGAATAAAGTCGGGGTTGATCGACCAGGAAACGACCGTGCGACTCTTGTGATCGAGTTGTAGAAGGTCTGCCACACAGTCCGATTTTGTCTTCAGCTCGAGAACCGCATTGTCGAGGGTTGAAAAGTAGTTGACCAGGATGCGGCCATACCCGGTTAGTCCATCCAAGGCAAGACTGTCGGCCAGTTCCCCCGTCCCAATTCTAAAATAGCGATCCGGGTTACCTCTAACGACCTCGTCCAGTTCCTCCAGCAAATCGTCAACGTTTGCATAGATGATCATGTAGGGGAAATTCAGATATGACTGCAGGTAACAGTAAGTGCACTCCATATGACAATTACTTGCAAAGTTGATCACGAAATAGTTGCAGCAAACGTTTCGCTGATCTCCTCGTGTCTGACGGGCGGGACACATCTTAAAGAACCGGCCCTTGTGCCGCGCCAGGACCAGCGATTGCTTGGCCCTGGAAATCGTTGGACTACTGTTCTTGGCCTCCTCGAGCTTCTCTTCAATAGAGTCAATGATTCGTACCTGGACTTCGGGTAGACGAGACAGGACATTCTTTGTAATCAGGCTCTCCCTGACTGATTCTTCAACGAAAATCTCATGCGGACGATAATCAGTCATGTTGTTATAGCAATCTGAAAATTTCGTTCAGCGCCCTTTTTCCTGTCAGTTCTCGCAATCTGGCCGTGATCTGTTTGAGCTCGTCAGGGCTGGAAGCGTTGAAGGAAAAAGAAAGACTTGTACCCTCAAAAAAAGAAGGAGGATGCATCTGAATGGAGGGTGGAATGGAAAGTTGTCTGCGTAATTCGCGGTAGCGGTCCTCCTGTTGTGAAAGTCTGGGGTACTTTTTCCTCCGCAGGTGCTCGATGATTCTATCGGTCTGTTGTGCTTGCGATCCATCCTCCGAATGGAAGACCGACAAAATCTCTCCGCAAAGTCTCGAAATGTCTGTTTGGAGCAGCACCTTTAGATCATCGAGCAAATCGAGGAGGATCTTTTGCCTGTTACGGCCTGGCTTTAAGTGGCGGATAAGCTCCAAAGCAGCCTCCTGTTCCCTGGTGCCCCACTTCGCTATGTTAAGCGCCAGATCAGCGGCCAAACCGGCGTCTACCATGGCTTTCTTGGTCTGTTCAGGCAAACGATCAATCTCCATCAGTCGATCAAGATGATATCGGCTGCCGGGAATACCCAGCGCGGGGAGAACCGCATCAACCAGCTCTGATTCAGCCACGCCAAAGGCTCGATGAAGGAGAGTCACAGCACGAGCTTTCTCGAGTTCGTGAAGTTCCCGCGTGCCCGAATTTTCCCACAGGTTCTGCAAAAACAGGGTCAGTGGTTCGGCTTGATCAACTAGCAGACAGGGAATCGGGTCGATCTTTAGACGGTATGCTGCAGCAGCTCGTTGGTAACCTGAAATGATTCGAAATCCTCTCCCATTTTCCTGAACATGAAGCGGATTAAGGATCCCAACCTTTTCAATGGACGACTCCAGCGAGGGGTTCCGCCACCATTCCGGAAGCGTGGCATACGCTCGGTCTGTCTGATCAACCTGAAACAGTGGAATGTATTGAACCACTCCTTGATTACTGAAGAGTCGTTTTGTGCCTTCTTTCATGGCATTCTGATTATACGAAAAGCAACTTTGGCTCTGAAAATCCATCTCATCTATTGCCAATGAACGAGAGCGTGCTTAAAATGCTTTGCTTATTTGCGTCGCCATTTTATTCTTAGGGGCGTAGCCTGCGGGGCTTGGGCACGAATACTCAAAATTCAATAATAGGGAGGTCAGTGACCTGATGGTTTCGATGATATCAACGAAGAAAGTTTTGCTTCTCGCCTTCGGCTTGCTGGTAACGTCTCTGGCGACGACATTGCCGGCATTGGCTCAAGAAGACCAGCAACAACAACAGCAACCATCCTATACCCAGGAAGAGTACAATGCCTACCAGGCAGCTGTCGAACAGGGCGCTCCAGGGATTATTAAATTTGTTAAGGAAAACCCGGATTCCGAACTGACACAGTATGCGATTGGTGCCTACCTGAAGATTATTCAGGATCATCAGAACGCCGGCAATCACGCCCAGGCTGTGGAAGCGGGAGAGCAATTTCTGAATAGCATCGATTCAGAAAGGTTTGATGTGCAATTTCTTACGGCCTGGTCATCCTTTCACGCTCAACAGTATGACAAGGCCGTCAAGTATTCCGAACAGGCTTATGACCAAGCACCTGATCAGGCCAAGCAGCAGCTCGATGTGATCTTAATGAGATCCTACATGCAAGTAGGAAATCAAGATGCTGCAATCCCTTACGCGGAAAAGATCTGTGGGAACGGTGAGGCGGCACAATGCTATGACGTCTATCCGATGCTGATGAGGAGATATGCCGAAAGCAAGGAGTGGTCAACTGCAGCCAAGTGGGCACAGAAAAATATCGAGGCGCTAGACTCTATCAGCCAGCCAGAGGGCGTCTCTGCCAATGAGTGGAACCAGTACGTAACTGAAGAACGCTCGGCGTCACATGCAATTCTGGGCCGCAACGCGGCGGAGAGCAATAGATGGTCGACTGCTCGCCAGCATTATGAAACTGTCCTTAAAATTACTCCCAGGAGCAATGGCGCTCGGCATGCAGAAGCCTATTATTATGTCGGTCGTGCTCTATGGGATGATAAGCAGATCGATGCCGCTATGGAGGCCTTCGCAAAGGGGTCTGTCATTCAAGGTGCCCCTCACGCTGACCCTTGTCGCAAGAGCCTGGAGACCCTCTATCGGTCGACACACAACGATTCTCTAGCTGGTCTTGACGAGTTCATCAATCGCGTCACCAGCTGATCCACATGACCGGGAGCTGTCGTGCCTGCGTGTTAAACTAGCGG
>Ga0079224_100003438_pt1 | contig 20005 bp, 10 predicted proteins | sample Stecom2015_FD_80414 | JGI IMG/M metagenome (GOLD analysis project Ga0079224, IMG submission 80414) | Agricultural soil microbial communities from Utah to study Nitrogen management - Steer compost 2015 | ecosystem: Environmental > Terrestrial > Soil > Agricultural land | place: USA: Utah...
CGTGGTAATATTAAACGCTATTCAACTGACTCAATTACGGACGAAAGTAGGGTGAATTTCCGTCACGACCAATGGTCGTTCTTTTAATATGGCGGAATTTCGAAAAACTACAGCCCTATGATGAGAAACAATATACACGGCGCGATACGCTGACGTACAGCAATTAGCGCCGTATTTGACCAGATGATCACGAACCGATTAGCTTACATATGGATCAGTATATCGGAAAACTTCCGGAGACGTACCGTTCCGGCAAACCGGCCGTTAAATACGTCCTGCACTTTAACGACAATGTTGTCCTTTAAATCTCGGACATTTTCACCAAAAACAACCATCCCGTGGTTGCCTTCTATGGCTACCTTTCCTCCTGTGTAGCTATTCATAATCACGAATATCAACTCCAGTTCGTTATCGTTTTCCGATGGATACCTCATGCGATAGAAACATTTCGTCCGTTATTGCTCAATACGCCATGATGGTCACTTCCGTACGCCTGTTTGCCTGATGCGCTTCGCGTCCGCAGGGCACTCCGTTCCCGCAATCGTTCGCCAACCGTGTTTCGCCGTAGCCCTTTGCTACCATACGGTCCCGGGCAATCCCCCTGTTTACCAGGTAATCTACCGCCGCCTGCGCACGACGTTGCGACAAGACGTCATTATAGGCATCACTACCCCGGCTGTCCGTATGGCTCGCTAGTTCGATTTTTAACGTCGGGTTGTCGCGAAGGGTCCGTGCCAACTCATCCAATACTGCCGCGGCATCGGGGCGGATGTTATACCGGTCAAAGTCGTAATAGATGTTTTCCAATTCAAAGGTCTTGCCTACCTCAAACACGGGTTCCAGCAGCAAGGCAACTTCCAATGTATCCGAAGAAGTAATTCCGCGGGTACTTACCGTAGCCGAGTCGGCATGGTATTTTTCCTTCTGCCCCAGTACCGAGTACACCCTGTCACGGTCAAGTGTAAAAACAAACGATCCGGCACCATCACTTGCCTGCTTGGCAACGATGGCCCTTTCACCGTCATACAGTGTCACCTTTGCGTCGGGCAGCCGCATACTTGTCGCCTTATCAGAGACCGTACCCTTCAACATAATGACGATTTTTGGTTTTTCATACGTAAACGAATAAATATCGTCTCCTCCCCTGCCGCCTTTCCGGTTTGACGACAGGTATCCAGCAATGCCCGTCTCGTTTTCGGTCGTAAGCAGATAAGCAAAATCGTCTCCCGCGGAATTTACCGGATAGCGTAGGTTCTTGGGTTCATCCCACTGGTCCCTGCTTCCCACTGACTTAAACACATCCAACCCTCCCATTCCGGCAAAGCCGTCGCTGGAATAGTAAAGCATGTTTCCCATTCCGGCATTCGGGAAAAATTCGTTTCCGGCGCTATTGATAACGTTTCCAGCATTCATGGGCGTACTCCAACTTCCATCGGCCTCCCGCTCACAGTACCAAATGTCGGTACCCCCCTGCCCGCCCGGCATATCGCTCGCAAAATAGAGTATGCTTCCATCTTCATTCAACGCTGCATGGCCAACGGAATATTCCCCGACACGATTATAGGCAAAAGGCTCGGCGTGCCAGTCTCCTTCAGGCTTTTGTGTATAGATATAGAGTTCGAGTTCGTTGGTCCGGTATTTACGACGGCCCTCCCGCCTCAGCGTTCCGTCACGGCCGGCATGTGTTCGTGTTACGTATAGGGTATCACCATTCGCATTGGCCGACACAGGGCCGATATGATACGAGGCATTATTGATCGCATCGGTTACCATCACGCTGTTTGACAAGCGGTTGTCTACAGACCGGTCTGCCACGTAAATCCGGAGAAAAGCATTCCCTGTCCAGCCATAACGACCGACTCCCCGCATGTAGCTATCGGGCTCACCTGTATAATAGGCTTTCTGACCTGTGGGAAAAACCGAAAACTCCGACAACGAGGTGTTGACATGCTCGTTTTGCAACCGATGTTCCGTGGGATTTGCCATCCACACCAATGCCGAGTCGCATCCTGCCATCGCAACAGCCACCTGCTCGCTGTTGCCGGATAACTCACCGTAGGCAGCCAACTGTTTTTTGGCTTCCGCATATTTACCGTTTGCTTTCAGCACTTCGCCATACTGCAACCGGCTTTCGGCAGGACTTTCCTCCATTCCGACAACCCGTGCATACCAATTCTCCGCAGATTCATAATCCCTCATTTGCCAGTAACAGTATGCCAGGCGTTCAAGGTCCTGCAACCGGGGACGATTCCGATCCACCAATTTTTGGTACAACAGCGCCGCATCCGCGTATTCATAACGCTGGAATAATTCTTCCGCACGGTTACGCAGCGACGGTTGTTCCTGCCCGAATGCAACCGTCGCAATAAACAGGAGCATGGTCGTCATCAATGCGACAATCATGACGGTCAAAAAATAAATCTTAGTGAGGAGTTTCTCTTTCATATACCAAACTATTATAAGGTGCACTATTCCGTTATCTACCTGCCGAGCTCACCGCCATAGCTGAACAAATCCGCAAAATATAGCGATAGGCCCTTTCTTCGTCTCTTGTTTCGTAACTCAGGTTACCCGATGAAATGATATACCGCTCGCGCTTGATAGTCCCGACTACAATCGGCAGCTGCTCACTGCCCGACAACCAGACTTCCAGGCAGTTTCCCGCTATGGAATACCTGAAGGTTGCGGTTACACTCAAATAGGCTATCAATCGTTCCAGTAACATCACATCATCGGTGCACGACTAAAAAAACCGTGGACTCAGCAAACGCTGTTCACGGCGTCCGAACGTAATCCCCAATGTCACTTCGTGTGAACCATTTTGAACGCTGCTCAATTGGCTTAGGATATAATCGTATGAATAGCCAATGCGCAACGAAGGGGTGACATATAGCTGCGTGATGGCAGCAATTGCATTACGTTTATCCAGTGTATTTCCTGTAATCCGCTCAAAGTCTTTTTTAAATGCAGTAACTCCGGTACGCCATCCACCACCGATCCAAAAGCGGTCACCGAACACAAATAGCGCATTCAGGTCCAGGCTCGTGGGCCCTTTGAAATCTTCTTTCAACAGCAGGCTCGGCCGCAGGCGGGTCCCTTCACTGAGGTTGATAAGCGCGCCACCGATGAAATAAATATGGCGTTTGCGCCGGATATTGTCGGTGGTCGTATTGTCCCACCGGAAGATGTTGTTGCTCTGATCGCCCGAAAGCAGGTCCATTACAGACACCCCGGCATACCAGCTTGGATTATAATAGTAGATACCGAATCGGATATCGGGGACAAAATTACTGATCCGGTTGGGTGGCACAATGGGGTCGCCCGTATTTATGGGGTCGAGCAGTGTGCCATTCAGTCCATATTGAGTCACCCCTGCTCCGATACCAAAACTCAACCGCTGCGTATCTTCGTCATTCAGGCGCAGCCGAAAGGCATAATTGAGGTAAAGCGACGTCGCCGATTGAGGCCCCAGTTCATCCGCACTGATCTGGAGGCCTAAGCCGTGCCGTTTATACCTGGCCTGGTCCAACAGCCCATCAACCGAAAGCAATCCGGTTTGCGGCGCGCCATCCAGTCCCACCCACTGGCTGCGCATACCAACCTGTGCAAACCATTCCTCTTTATAGCCCGCATAAGCGGGGTTCACGCTCAGCGAATTGAATATATACTGCGTAAACTGGATGTTTTGCTGTGCGCGGAGCCCAAAAGGAGCTCCCAAAGCCAATATTCCTATGATTATCCTTATATATCTCATCTGAATCTGAATGATTAATCCGACTAATTTCATGTTGTCTCTTATTGCTTTTTCAATACAACCCATCCTTTTTCGACCTGTCGGTCATTGCCTTTATGCAGGGTTAGCACATAGTAATAAGTGCCTTCATGAATGCCCGCTCCTCCCCACGAGTTATCGTAATCGTTTTGGCGGTAAATCTCGTTGCCCCACCGGTTGAACACCACGAGTTCGGCGCGGTCGAACCCTTCAATACCCTCGATTTCAAACCGGTCGTTCTGTCCATCGCCATTGGGCGTAAAGATGTTGGGTACGCGAAGCGGGTTGGCCGCCACCACGATAGTCACCGTGGCGACATTGCTCCAATTGCCTTCGGCATCTTTTACACGATACGTCAGTTGATCGGTCCCTACATATCCCCGTTCGGATGTATAGGCAATCGTACCATTTGTACCTATACTCACGGTGCCGTGCTGCGGTTGGCCGATGATCTCGACTGACGTCGCATCTATCGCATAAGTCTGTTCCACATCGTTGGCCAATACCGAAACAGTCAGCACGTTGTGAGACAGGCCGCCGGCCGGCGAATCGTCCTCAGCCCGTGGTGGATAAACCGGAACGACCAATGCTTCCGCTGTATTGCTGTCCTCATCGGGATCTTCCTCATTTCCATACACCTGCGCACGATTCAGGTATGCTCCTTCGGCATTGACGGTGGCCGAAACCTGCAGTGTTGCGCTTGCGCTATTGACCAGGCGGCCCACCGTCCAAGTGCCGGAGTCTTCGTCATAGGCACCCGTTGATGCTTCGGCCGACACAAAGGTGTAACCCGAAGGAAGTTTATCCAGGACCGTCACACCGCTGGCATCATCAGGACCGTCGTTACCCACTTCAATCGTGAACACAACGGTGCTTTCCGCTAACGGTGCCGCATTGTCAACAGTTTTGACGATATGCAGGTCTGCTTCGGGAACCGCTAAGTGCGTGAGCACCACTTCGTCTGAGTCCGCGCAGGCCCCGTTGTTAATGGTCCACCGCAGCGTCAGCGATGTTCCCGGTGCCACCGACACTGAAGCATGCGGATCATGGATGTCTGAAATTGCTTCCGACGGTGTTCCTGAGACCACCTGCCACGTTCCGGTACCGTCATCCGGTACGTTTCCATCCAAGGTGAATACCGGATCGTTCGCCTGGGTCTGATCTTCCCCTGCATCTGCTACCGGTGTTTCGCGTACCACCAGGGTAAATACTACTTCCGCATCACATCCGTTCCCGGTAGCTGCATACCGATACAGCTGATAGGTACCTGCTTTGGTAATCACATCGCCGATTTCGTAGCGTTGCCCTGCACCTCCCGACTCGGTAAAGTAGGCTTTATCGCCCGTCAGGTCAGTGCCCGTGATATCGGGCAATGTATAGTTGTCGCATACCTCAACATCGCCCAACGGATCAATTGCCGGCTTCGGATGGAGGGTCAACGTGACCGCGGTACGCACCGGGCTCACACAGGTACCATCCGTTGCCTCGGCGTAGTAGGTCGCCGTACCCTCGGCATCCAATGTTGGGTCGGTCACTACCTGTCCGCCGGTGGGTACATCGTACCATACCACGCTCAGTCCATCAGGAACGGTGGCCGCTGCACGCAAGGGCAGTGCGGGATCATCCGTGCAGGCGGTCTGATCTTCGGCAACTGGCACGGGAAGTACTTCCGGCGATGCATGGATGGTTACCGTTACCGGCGATGCTTCGCAGCCCATGGCCGTAGACCGCATCCGCGCCAGGTACTCACCCGGTGCCAACTCTTCGAAAACCGGCGACGATTGGTATACAGGGGTATCGCCGTCCCGGTATACGGCATATTCATAGTCTGTATCGGCCGGAAACTCGACGCTTCCGGTGGTCTCCCCGCACTGGGGAGCTACAACTGTCGGTATTGCCGTTGTCGGCTCCTCATGGATGGTCACTTCCACCGCATCGCTCACACATCCGGCAACCGACACGTGTTGCGCAGTCACCTGGTAAGTACCCGGTGCTACCCCTTCAAAGAGGGGTTCCGACTGATAGTCCACCCCGTTGATGGAATATTCGAATCCGGCACCCAAGGGTTCCAATACGGTAATCGTGCCCGAACCCGTCACACAGTCGGGGTGGGTAACGCTCACCTCGGGACGCTCCACAAACTGGACCTCCACCGGCATGGCCGTGCTACAGCCCGTTTCTGGATCCGTACCTCGGATATAATAAGTACCCGGTGCGGTGACAGCTGCTGGATCGATCAGCATGTTGCTGCCCGCCGCATCGGTATAGTAGGTATAGGTCAAGCCCGCATCACTCCCTTCGGTAATGGCCGCCGCCGTCAGGTCTACCGCAGTGCCAACACACGCCACCGCTGGATCAGTAATAACCACCACGGGCAGGGCATGGATCGTCAGTGTTACCGGTGTGCGCGCCAGACTGGCCAGTTCGCCTTTCCGAGCTTCGGCATAGTAAGTAACCGTGCCGAACTCACCGAGGCTAGGATCCGTAACCTGATTACCGTCCACCTCAGCATCGTACCATGCGATGGTTATCCCGTCTGGCACCGCAGCCGTGGCGGTTAGGGTCTGTAAGGGATCCAAGGCGCACTCCTCCTGATCACCTCCGCTGATGGGTGCTGCAGGAACTGCAGGTAAGCCAATTGTGCTTACTGTATTGTTAGAAAAATCGGCATCATCTGTTTCACTGGAAACTTCAACGATATTGACCAAATCAGCGGTCATTTCTTCAGCAGTCTGTAGCGTCACTTCATAGCTAACCGTAGCACCGCTCGGCAATATCAGTATCGTTTGATCCAGATCGCCTGAACCGCTGGTGCCCGGCAGGAATACGTCACCTGCAAGCACACGGGCCGTCCAATTGGTTATCGTAGTGCCTTCCGGTGCCACGTCCTGTATGCGGACTTCCTCCGCGTATCCCGGCCCATCGTTGGTTACGGTGATGATATAAGTCACTTCGGCACCCGGCACGTAGCTTTCCTGCGATTCGGGATCCAGCACTTTCGTAACCGCTACATCCGCACCGTGGACAGACGTCAATGTCACTTCATCAAAGACGCTGCAATCCCCTTCGCTAACGGTCCACCTCAAGGTTACCGAGGTATTGGGTTCCAGCGTTATTGCTGCTTCCGCATTGGTCAAATCGTCAAATTCCGCAGGCTGCGTCGTGGATACCACCGACCACGCACCCGTACCCAATGCTGGGGTTTCGGCTTCCAGCACAAACGATTCATCGTGGTACTGCGTTTGATCAGGCCCAGCATTGGCAGTCAACTCACCTGTTACGGTGATTGTAACGGCATCCGTGGGTGCAGACTCGCAAGTCAGACCATTTGCCGTAGCTACGGTCACCCGGCGGTAAAAGCGGGTCGCCGTCAATTCTTCAGGCTGGAAGGTTGCCCCGGTCGCATCCGGGATGGCCGACCACGCCGTTCCGTCGTCCGACATTTCCCAGCGATAGGTCACCGTACCGGTGCCCGTTCCGGCCTCCACCGAGATCAGCTCAGCCGGTATTTCGTTGTAACAGATCGATTGGTCGCTGCCAATGGCTCCCGCGCTGGGCGTTTCATTGACCGTCAGGACAAACGAAGATTCCGTGGCGCAACCGTCCGCTGTTGTTGCATATTGATACAGTGTATAAACGCCGGCTTCCTCAATCGATTCGCCGATTTCGTACCGGGTGCCCGTTGCGCCGGGTCCCGTATAAAAAGCCCGGTCTCCGGTCAGGTTCGTGCCGGTGATATCCGGCAGCGTGAAGGGTCCGCAGACCGCCACATCTTCCAGTTCATCCACCTCCGGTAGCGCATAAATCGTCAAGGTTACCGCCGTGCGCGCCGTGCTTACGCAGGTACCATTCGTGGCTTCTGCATAGTACGTCACTGTTCCCACTTCATCCAAAATGGGGTTTTCGACCACGTTACCATCCGTTTCCGCATCGTACCAGGTTACCGTCAGTCCGGTAGGCGCCGTTGCGGTAGCCGTCAGGGTTTGGAGTGGCATGGCTGCGCATTCATCGATATCCCCGCCACTTACCGGCGCATCGGGTACAATCGGTGCTTCATCGATAGTCACTGGTATTGGATCCGCCTCGCAGTCGATCGACCGCATCTGCACCAGGTAGTCTCCCGGTGCCACATCGTTAAATACCTCTGATGACTGATACGTTGGCGTGCCGCCTACCGGATAAACCGCATATTCATAATCCGGATCTTCGGGGAACATGATCTGTCCCAACGGACTGTCGCAATCCGGCTGCACCACCGTTGGGGTATAGGTGGTGGGGCGGTCGCTGATGGTCACCTCCAAGGCCCCACTCACGCAATCTGACACCGAAATGTGGCGTGCAGTCACCTGATACGTGCCGGGGGCAACGTCTTCAAACAACGGTTCAGTCTGGTAATCCACCTCATTGATGGAATACTCAAAACCAGCGCCCAAAGGTTCGGTAACGGTAATCGAGCCCGAACCTATTGCACAATCCGGATGCGTAACCGCTACCACCGGCCGGTCAACGAATTGTACCACTACGGGCATTGTTGTGCTGCATCCAGTTTCGGGGTTTGTCCCCGTGATATAATAGGTACCCGAAGCGGCAACGGCTTCGGGGTCGGTCAGTTCTTCGGTTCCTGCCGCGTCGATATAGTAGGTATACGTAAGTCCCGCATCACTTCCTACGGTAATTTCGGGAGCCGTCAGGTCAATCACACTACCGACGCACGCCACAGCAGGATCGATGATATTCAGGGTAGGCAGGTCGTTGATGGTCAGCGTCACGGCCGTACGGGTGGTACTTGGCAACGCGCCGTTTCTCGCCTCCGCGTAATACGTAACGGTGCCGATTTCATCGAGGACCGGGTTGGCCACCTCATTACCGCCTGTTGCGGCATCGTACCATACGATGCTAATCCCATCTGGCACCGTAGCCGCGGCCGTCAGGGTCTGCACCGGACTTTCCGCACATTCCTCCTGGTCTTCGCCCACCGGCGCCTCCGGCACCGCCAGCAGGTCATCGGTGGTTGCGCTGTTATCCGTTTCATCGGGATCATCCGTGTCTGCAGCCACCGATGCCGTATTGGCCAAGCTTTCCGCAAAATCAGCAGGTGTCTGCACGGTCACTTCGTAAGTGACTGTGGCACCGCTTGGCAATGCGGCAATCGTTTCCGCGAGCCCCCCCGTGCCGGAAGCATTCGGCAGGGTCACCTCCCCTTCGGTAACGGCGGCCGACCAATTGCCTATGGTCGTCCCTTCGGGCGCGTTATCGGTAACCAGCACTTCTCGGGCATCGCTCGGCCCTTCGTTGGTCACCGTAATGGTGTATACCACATCGTCGCCCGGTACGAATCCCTGCTGCGTATCATCGGCCAATTCCTTGGTGATTGAAACTCCTGCTACGGGCGCAGCCGGTATCGGTGTTGTCGTACACGCCTCACAGTCGGGTTCGGGGTCTGGTGTCGATGCGGTCACCGCTACCGTGTTGCTCAGGTCATCCAGTCGGCTGGATTCCGTCGCCAGGGTCACTTCATACACCACTGCGGCTCCATTGGGCAGCAGTGCGATGGTTTCGGCCAGGTTGCCGCTGCCCGATGCGTTGGGCAGGTCCACCGTTCCCGCTGTCACGGTGGCCGTCCAAGCCGTGATTTCCGTATCTTCGGGTGCTTCATCGGCCACCTGTACATCAACAGCATCATCCGGACCGTCATTGGTAACGGTAATGGTATAGACAACGTCCTCGCCCGGTACATATACTGCCTGATCCGCATCTTTCAGGGTTTTTACCGTCACGATGTCAGCGATTTTCTCTTCGACTACAATCGCATCCGTTACCGAGCAGCCGTCGGGGAAATTCACTTCGATGAAATACTCGCCCGGCTCGGTGACCACCAGTTCATCGCCCGTGCCGATCACGACCCCGTCTTTTTGCCATTCATATTGAGACAACGGCGAACCGAAAAAGCCAGCTGTCGAAATGGTGTAGGGAAATTCGGCATCGCTCAGGCGGACGTCCGGCCCGAGGCCTTCGATGGGCGAAGCCCCATCGTAGGGAGCAATGTCCCAACCGGTGCTTCCTCCGAGGTCAAGGCTGTGTATCCCCGCGGTAAATTCAGCCCCACCGGTCGCTGTGATGTTTCGTAACCGAATGTAATCGAAATCTGCCGTATCATCCGCTTTGGTAACCGTGGCGTTGGCCGACGTGCTGCTGCTCCATATTTCGGTAAGCTGACAGGGTGTTCCGCTGCCAAACCACTCGTCGGTGATGGTTGTATTCGTACCAGCCGTCAATACGTACCGGCTACCGGGAAAGAAAATCAGCGTACCGATGGTATTGTTCGTTCCGTAAATTTGCCCCCCTCCCTTGTATTCCACCGTATCAAGCTGGTTATTTGTCCCATCGATTCCGACAGCGGAAATCACATCGGTTTGGGTGAAGGTCAGCTTACTGGCCGTGATGTCAGTCAGGCGTGCATCATCGCTTCCGGAGCCGCTGACATTCACCTGATGGTACGCAAACCCCTGAGCGATGAACTTATAAGCATTCATGACCGCGCCAGCCGCATTAAGAGACCGGTTGGCTGTCGTGCCGCTGTAACGCCAGTGACTCCTAAACGTGAGGGTACTGCCACTGACATCTACCGATAGATCCGTATCCCTGTTGTCGTTGTCAATGGAGCGAACGGATAATTCGATATCCGATGCCGAAAAAACCCCTTCGTACAGGATGATATCGGTTTCCGTATTTGTAAAATCATCCGCTATGGTAAATACACCTTCAGGCTTGCGAAGCTCCAAATCAAAATTGCCAAGCGTTTGGCCTGTCATCACGGTTGTCTCCTCCCCCCTTAACTGGAAGGTGGCATTGAGCGTGACTGCCGGATTCAGTACAATACTTTCGCCCCAGGCTTCCATGTTCCAATCTTCGTCTCTATTTAAGATCGGATTATTTACGGCACCCGTCCAGTCCATATTCCGGAAATAGGCATTGCCGTTATTCACGGTGATGGTGCGGGCGGCACCTGATGTGCCGAAACCACTGTTTTCATCAAAATACACGTCATTAGCTACTGTCGGAATACAAGCGCCGCCGGATCCACCCGATTCGGTACTCCAATGCGAAGCATCGTTCCAGTCGCCCGCTCCTCCTACCCAGTACCGGGCATCGCCATCGGAAGCGGAGATCTCCCATCCGGCATTGCCGCCGGCATCGGCCCCCGAAAAGGAGATGGGCAGCGTCAACGTGCCTCCACCGCCGGAAGCCGTGGTGTTCTCCATGTACACATTCGCCACATCCACGTTTGCATCAGCACCGAAAACAATCGTGCTGTTTGTCCCTAAGCTTCTGATTTCGCCCAATCCGCTGCAATCAGGATGCACAGCCTTGAAGTATTCGTTGATGGTGTTGCTCCCCTCGGCTAACCAGAAATTACGGTTCTCACCGACTATCAGGGAATCAATCACGTTACCAGTATCCGCAATCGCCCCTTGTCCCTTAAATTCCAGTCGCTCGATGACATTATTGGATCCGATACGGGCGACGGTAGTTAGCGAAGGGTTGCTGAAGGTTAGTTCCCGGAACCCCGTTTCATCAACAAAAAAATTGTCCTCCCTCAATGAACCGGAGGAAATGTCGACCACATCATACTCCACCATTCCCGCTACATATATCGAACCCGTTATGGATAGCTGCGAGTTGTTTGCTTCCAACGTTTTGTAATCCCCCCGGTATTCCCAGCGGGTGACGGTAATATCCGCTCCCTGCATATCCACGTGCCGTCCGTTGGAGACATTACTGGTGAAAATATCGATATCTACGGTCCGTCCTGCTAAATCCAGATGCCCCCGGTTCAACTGAAAGGACCCCGAGGTATTCATCCAGTCATCCAGCAAGGTCACGCCGCCGGCCAATGCATCCTCTTCCGACTTCCGAACCAAGATGCGGTTGTTTCCTTTTGTACTCCCATTGGTGGTAAAAGTTACCGCTTCCGTTCCCCGCATATCCAGCGCGCCGTCCATCGTCACATTCGGGTTCAGCACCACCGAACCGTATACCTGCATGTAATAGCTGCCGCTCGCCGAAAAAACCGGACTTCCCGTTATATCCGCAGCCCAAGTCATGTTCCGGCAATAGGTATTGCCGCTGGTCGCCACTGTCCCTGCGTTTAATCCACTGTTTCCGTCGAACACCACATCATCCCCGATAAAGGGGATACAGGCCCCGGCGTCACCGCCGCTTTCTTCACTCCAGTGGTTGCGATCATTCCAGTCGCCTGCACCACCCACCCAGTACAATGTCCGGCTGGTGGCAGTGGGCGTGTTAATTATAAAGCCTGTATTACCTTCGTTATCGATTCCGTTTACGGTTAATGGAACAACGCTGCCCGTTACTGCGATATTGCTCAGCAACACGTTATCGATGTCGGCTTCTGCTCCAGCGGCAAAATTAATCGTACCGCTGTAGCTTCCTGTGATTTCCGTAAAGCCATCGCAGGGTGCGCCCCCTGCTCGGAAGTATTTATTAATTATTATAGCCCTAGTGACCAGCAGATTACGATTTGGCGCCGTCAATAAGGAATCGAATACATGCCCTCCATTATCTATAATATCCAATTTGCCCCCTACTTCCATGTATTTAATCACATTATTCCCTCCCCCCACGGTTCCGTTTCCGGCGGTGGTCAGATAATTTATCTGATTATCCCCGTATCTGACATGCCCGGCTCCCATAAAAATCAAGGAATCCACTGTATTACCAGCATGGATGCGGGCATTGGATGAAGGAGATGGGTTGCTGAACACCAGCTTTCTAAATGTCGTGTTATACACCGAAAACAGATCATTATTGGGGCTATCGGACGTTGCTTCCACTTCGTCAAACTCACCGCCATCGGTCACCAACCGGATACCCGATCGGACATACGACCCTTCCGCATCCACCGTTTTGTTGGCGCCCCTGAAATAAAAATTCCGCGTCACGCTGAAATCCGCTCCCGTGATGTCCAAATGCCGGGGATTATCGTTTTCGCTCCAGAAACTGTATACCGCTACCGTTTTGTCCGAGGCATCCAGGTAGCCGGCTGTCAAGGTGAGCCCATAGGCGTTGTTGTTGGTACTTCCCGTATAGATGAGGTCATCCATGAGGGTCAGCCCACTTCCGGGTTTGTTGATGGTAATATTAAAGATTCCCGTAAAACTGCCATTGGTGGTCAGCGTTGCCGGATTGCTGCCGACAAACTCCACACCAACTGTATTGGTGTACCCCATCGTAGGCTGCAGAACCAGGCTACCGGATATAAACAAGATGCTTGATCCCTCGCGCGAGAGCAGCGGATCATTCGGGACATCTGCTTCCCACGTCATGTTGTTACAAAACGCATTGCCATCGAGCGTCACGGTGCGACTGCTTTCCGTAAAACCGCTGTAGCTGCCAAAGAACACGTTATCATCAGGCGAGGGTACAATGCTGGGTACACCACCCGTCGGGCTGCCCAGCCGCCAGTGATTGTTCAGGTCGCTCCAATTTCCGCCACCACCTACCCAATAGTAATCGGCAGCGTAGAGTTGAACAGCAAAAAAAAGGAAGAAACAGGCAGATAAAAATCTTTTCATAGTAACGTTTGTATTATCATAAGTTTCCGAGGCATCTTCAATGCGTGGATTGGGTTGCAATTGCAACCCAATGAACCACACTGGTAGACGTTTTAAACATTGATGGCAAAGCTACTTCGATCCCGTACAAGGGGTCAATCGTGATCTTTGGAAAAAAACATAGCCCATCTTTCGGTTATTGTGTAGTAATTTTTCTACCTAAATCAACCGTTACTTTTCAGTAGGGATATTCTTATTAATTCATCAGATTAATTATCAACCCATTGGAAAAAAGGTTAACAATAATTAAGTAAAGTCTTTGGGTGCTTTGAGAAAGTTGAATAGTTTTACATGTCCCTTCGGCGGGAACTGGAATATGTTTCCGATTTCAAATGATTAGCCGATACCATTACAAATATTACCAGATATCATTACAAATCACGTGACCGCATCAACGCTTCTACTCCGAAATACACCGCTGTTGTGTGCAACCCTAATTGTCCTTACTATCCTGCCAGCCTACGCAACAGGCGACCTCCTGGTCGATCAATACACCGACGAACATGGACTGGCGCAAAACAGCATCAAAGGCATTGGGCGAGACAACCTCGGTTTTGTCTGGTTGATTTCGGAAAAAGGGCCGATCCGCTATGATGGCGGGGCCCGGTTCCGGACATTCGACGAAATGTCTGCCTTCTTAAAAAGCGACCGCATGGTGGCCCTGCATCGGGGTACACAACCCGGGGAACTGTGGGCACAAACCGAATCTGATGAGATGATTTTACTGAAAGACGGTAAGCCTACTGTATCGGGCAAATCCTTTTGGGAAGTTTTTGGCAGGCTTTCCGTCCCACTGGAAAAACCGTTGGCACATAGTCTGCGCTTGCCGCCGCACAGCCGCTACCCCCACCCCGAAAACCTGATCATCCCCGACGGTGCCGGCGGAAACTACCTGCTTTCGCCCGGTTCCATCGACATCTTCCCCGTAAACCGTACGGATAAAACCGTATCGGTGCGCTTTCCCACGGCACACCCGTGGAATTTTGTCGGTCTTTACGGATACCTATTTCACTTCGAACACATACATGGCTATACAGCAATCAGCCGGGAAGGTGTTGTAACGGAACGAACGATGAAAGGCGACCTATCAGACCTGCCATTATCCACTCCGTTTACGCTTTATTGGAATCCGGCATCGCGGCAGTTATTTATCTATGCGGCTGAAAAATTGTACCGGATTGCAGCGCCCGGAGACGGCATTTTACACAGCACCTTGCTAATCGATGGATTTGATTTCACCCGGCAGGATATCATCAGCATCCATTATATGGAGCAAACCGGCAAAATCTTACTGGGCAGTGCCATGGAAGGATTATTTGTTATCCAGAAGCGAAACTTTTCGCCCGCCGTGGTAGATAAACAATATGCAAACAATATCTTCTACACGCAACTCCTCTTGCCCTCAGGGCTACTGCTGACCGATTACGGTGTTCTTTTCGATAAAAATGGAAAATCCCAATGGTCGTCCCCTCCATTGAAGGGCAGGAAAGATCAACGTGGGCAAATTATCGGACCCGGTGGCAATACGTGGGTAGCGATGGATGATTCCATCCTGGTTTTATCGCCTGATAGCCGCCGCATTGTTGATAGGAAACCCAATGCTGAGCATGCCAGAATTATCTTCAAGGATAGCCAATCGCGGTATTGGCTGGGCGGAGATAGGGGGATATTGACGCGTTATGATGCCCGGTTGGATACGTTTATTGCTCAAATCTCGTTAGACACGGCAATTACTTACATTGAACAGGCAAGCAATCGTCAACTGCTTATCGGTACGTCAGACGGGCTGATGGTTTACGATGGCGCCAATTCTGAAACACAAGCAGTACCGGCACTTCGCGGGAAGCACATCCGCAGCATCTATCGCGATGCGGACAACCGCCATTGGATAACGACCTATCAGCATGGGATTTTTCTTTATGAAAACGGGAATGTCACCGCTTTTCCACTCGATCGTCGCAGCCACCTGGCCACGGCACACTGCATGCTCGAAGACAAAAAGGGGTTTCTGTGGATCAGCACCAACAAAGGGCTGTTCAAGGTTGGTAAACAGCAATTGCTGGACTATCGCGCCGATAGCGAAACAACGCCGTTTTATGTGTATTACGACAAGACTTCGGGATTCCGCACCAATGAATTCAACGGTGGATGCCAACCTTGCGCCATTGAACTGCCAAACGGCCACTTTTCCTTTCCATCACTGCACGGCCTGGTTCAGTTTAATCCGCTTGCCGTGGCCGATGAATTTCCGACAGGCGGCATTATCCTCGACCAAGCGCTTATCAAGGGCACTCCGCTACCGCTGGAAGACACCATCCGCGTGCCGTCCGATTTTTCGCGGCTTGATGTCAAAATTGCCATGCCTTTTTATGGGAATCCACATAACGTCGAAATCGAGTACATGCTGGACGGCAGTGATAAACGAGCCGACGAATGGCTATCGCTCGATGGACTTCGGCATCCATTATCCATCAATGAACTTTCAGCGGGTATTCATGTGCTGCGCGTCCGCACGCGGAAAGGCCTTGCGCCGGGCAATTTCCAATACGCGTCCTTCTATTTTTATGTACAGCCCCTGTTTCACGAAACCTGGTGGTTTACGGCTATGCTGTGCACCGGTGCCGGCCTCATACTCTGGCTGCTGGTTTATCTGCGAACACAGCTTATTCTCAAACAAAATCGCTGGCTGCTGCAAAAGGTGAATGAACGTACCGAGGACCTCAAAAAACAATATGAATGGCAGCAACGCCTATCGGCGTCCATCACCCACGACATCAAAACCCCGCTCAATTATGTGGTCAAAACCTTATATGCGATGCAATCCCTAGCAAAGGACAAACGGATTACGCCTGATGAAATCAAGCAGGTATATTATTCGACGCAACATATTTACCATTATTCGAACAACCTGACCAACCTGGCTAAAGTGATGCGTACCAAAGAATGGCTGGAACTGGGCGACATCTGCCTGCACCAGGTTATACAAAACCAGATAGACATCTTTCAGCCGATTGCCCGGTTCAATGGCAACACCATCAACAATCAAATCCCGCCCCATACGGTTGCCCGCGCGCATGCGGACATCCTGTCGGTTATCGTGCACAATATTCTCGACAATGCGATTAAGTTTACCAAAAACGGAACGATTGCGATTAAGATGGAAAAAAGCGCAGTCGGAATGATTGCTTTCAGCATTTCAGACACCGGAATCGGACTGCGGCCCGAACTGACCGCTTATTATAACACCGCTCCCCATTTTCCGCAAAAACACGGAAGCATCGAAAAAGGAAGCGGTCTGGGACTGTTATTAACCAAAGATATCGCCCAATTGATCAACGCAGAGATGACCATCCAAAGCACCTTAGGCAAAGGCACCTCGGTCACGTTCATTTTACACCAACGTCGTGCGAGCGGAACTTATCGATCAAGTCCGTGATGTTATCTACATTGAGCTTTTCGTAGATTTTGCCTTTGTACGTACCCACGGTAGAGGTGTGGATAAACAATCGTTTCGCAATTTCGGTCACTCCTTTACCAGCTGTCAGCAAACGGCACACCTCCAGTTCCCTGTTTGTCAAACGTTCTACCGGATTTTCAGTTAGTCTATCCCCCACGTTCATGCGGCGTTGCAAAATATCATCCTTTACTTCGGTACTAAGGTACTTCTTCCCCCGGTATATGGTGTTCAGTGCCTCGCGGATGGTACCTTCGTCGCTATCTTTCTGCAAGTAACCGTCGGCCCCCAAATCAATATACCGAAGTGCATACAGCAACTCCTCGTAGGCCGATAGCATGAGTATTCTGACATCGGCCTGAAGGTCCCGGATCATCTTGATCATATCAAAACTATTTCCTCCAGGGATATTGATATCCAACACTACAATATCAATACTTTTCGAGGATAATAGCCGCAGCAACTCGGGCATGTTGTCTGCAAACGACACAACCGCTTCCGGCATCCAACCGTGGATGATATATCTCATCCCCAAGCGTACGGCGCTATGATCGTCAACGACGGTAACGTGTAAAGGCATCAATAGCGAGGTTTTGCATAATAATTTTGTCAGGTAAACTTAAGAAGTTATTGCCTAATCCCGAAATTTCGACTTTCCAAATTACGGAATATAGACAATTAAAAATGCAAAACCGCTGAGATCACCCCTACGGTCGATCGGTCAATAGCATCAACTGGAAATCGCCGCTGACTACCTGGTCCTCGTCGGATATCCGGTAACGGTTGGCATCCGCCAGGGCTGAGAGTTGGGTATAGGTACCTTCAACCCGGTAATATGCGTATCGTTCGTCCGACTTCACATAAGCAACCGATGTGAGCGTGGTGTGACTTTCTTCGTTCATCTCCGGAAACGGCATCCATTGGTTGGTGTTTCCGTTAGACTCGGGTACGACCAACATGAATGAAATGGCTTCCTGCATGGCTTCACTGGCCCCGCAGGCGTTGTACCGGAGGGGGAATTGCCGGTCGATGGCAAGTTTACTGAATACCGCACTATCCACCGGATAGGAAATCTGGAACGTCATCTTGGTGGATGCCGAGGTCGCCGTGACATAGTAGACCGAATTATTTGGCGGAGGACTACAACTCTCGGGGCGAAAACTCAGGTGACTACAATCGATTTTCTCACTCCAACCGGGTGTTTTGAAACTGACGAATAGTTCTTCTTTGGTGCTGGACGGACCGTCATCAGGACCACTATCGGTGCCATCGACCGGCCCATTGGGGTTCTTTTCGCAGCCGGACAGGAAAAGGCCGGCCATCAAGAAAAAGAGTTTTGTGATTGTTGATGTAGTCCAACCGTTGATTTTCATGAGGGGAATTATTAATTACGACAATGCGACAAATTTAACCGTTGACGGTAGTCGAAAAAATACCTAGCAGTGGGTATTTTGTTGCCTACGCTTATTACCCACAGCTGATCGCGCCATCCGGGAAGATAAGCGGGCTCAGGTAAGGAATATCGAGATTTGCCCCCCGTAGTAGAAACCATATCCCCATTGCGATGGAAATAACGGGCAACCAAAATGCGAAATTGAAGCGGATACGAGTTTTGGCAAAACTGCCAATGAGCGCGACGGCCAGCATAGCTGGCCATGTACCGACACCAAACGACAGCATAAATAAGCCGCTCCCCTGCACGGTATCGGCACTCAGCGCGGCAGCCAGTGCCATGTAGACCATCCCGCAAGGTAGCAAGCCGTTCAGCATGCCCACAACCAAGTGTCCTCCGGGACGGTAAAGCCAGTAGCCCACCCATCGGGTGAGCGGCGTAACGAATCGTTGCTGCAGGCGCACAAACCGGCGCGAGTGCCTTCCGAAAAGCAAAAACACTCCCATACTTACAAGTATCCCCCCCGTAAGGAGCGTGATTCCTTGCTGCCAATCTTTGATATCGAGCACATGGCCCAAAGCCCCGATGGCCAGTCCCAGCAGGCCGTACATCGTTACCCGCCCCAGGTGGTACAGGATGGTGTTGCCCAATACCCACCAAGACCGCTTGCCGCTATCGGCAGTAAAAGCCAACACCAACGGTCCGCACATGGCCACGCAGTGGAGGCTACCGAACAGCCCCATGAAAAATGCAAGCGTGAGGTACCCCATACCCATTTAGTTGTTCTGGCCCATTGGCGCAGTCTGGACGGTATCCGTAGACGACCGTATGGAATCCGCTGCGCGCAAGTGATCGTAATTAAGCCCGCGTTCGTAGTAATCTTCGTGCACAAGCCCGTCGCTATCGTTGCTCACCATGTAAATACCAAATGACACAATCAACGCCATAAACAGCGCCAACGCTAGAAACAATGCTTTTCCCCAGTCCATTATTAGTTACCTCCTCCCGGCGGCGACACGAAGGTGGTCTTCATGGTTTCCACCACCCGGCCGTCGCTTGTTTGTACCGCTATTTTCACATCCGTTTTATAGGCCGTCACTTCCTGCTTCGCACACACCAGAAAAAAGCTAAGCTGGGCAGTCCCGCCCTTGGCCACCTCGCGAACCGGATTGACCAGCTGCACCGAAAAGCGACTATCCTCGCTAACGAGTGTAAACGGCATATCCTCGTGCCCCTTATTGATCAATTCGAGGCTGTACAGGTTGGTCACCGTTCCATTATCGCGCAGCTGGTAGGTGCTCCCCTTGGCACGCAGCAGTGTCCCGTCCACTTCCGAACGGCTGAACAGCAGCCACCCGAAAACTGCCAGCAGCAACACCAGCACGGCACTGTAGGCAATTACCCGTGTATTCCCTTCCTTCTTCACCGGTTTGCCTTCGGTTTCCCCTACCGTATAGAAACCGACCAATTTGCGCGGCTTTCCCACCTTATCCATCACCGCATCACACGCATCGATACAGGCCGTGCAATTGACGCACTCCATCTGCACCCCGTTCCGGATATCGATACCCGTGGGGCAAACATGCACGCATAAGCCGCAATCCACGCAATCGCCCAAATGTTGCGCTGTATCTTTCCTGCGGTGGCCGCGCGGCTCGCCCCGCTGCTGGTTGTAAGCTACCGTGATGCTTTTATCATCGAGCAACACGCCCTGCAAGCGTCCGTACGGACAAATTGTCGTGCACACGATC
>Ga0079224_100003439_pt1 | contig 20001 bp, 17 predicted proteins | sample Stecom2015_FD_80414 | JGI IMG/M metagenome (GOLD analysis project Ga0079224, IMG submission 80414) | Agricultural soil microbial communities from Utah to study Nitrogen management - Steer compost 2015 | ecosystem: Environmental > Terrestrial > Soil > Agricultural land | place: USA: Utah...
CAGGCATCCCCGAGCAATTGTGCGGACTGCAAAATGTTTACGGCCATCATGGGCTTGAAAACGTTCAGTTCGTAATGCCCCTGGGTGCCGCCCACCCCTATGGCCACATCGTTGCCCATGACCTGGGCACAGACCATGGTCAGGGCCTCGCACTGGGTCGGGTTCACTTTCCCGGGCATGATGGAACTGCCCGGTTCATTGGCCGGGATGGTAATTTCCCCGATCCCGGAACGCGGGCCGGAGGCCATCATACGGATATCGTTTGCGATTTTGTTGAGGGAAACGGCCAGGAGCTTAAGGGCACCGTGGCTCTCCACAATGGCGTCATGAGCGGCCAGGGCCTCGAATTTGTTCTCGGCAGTGACAAAGGGATGGCCCGTAAACTGGGCGATGTATTTGGCCACCAGTACATCATAGCCCTTGGGGGCGTTCAAACCGGTACCCACGGCCGTACCCCCCAAAGCGAGCTCCGATAGATGGGGCAAGCTGTTGCGAAGGGACTTTAGGCCATGGTCCAATTGGGACACATAGCCGGAGAATTCCTGTCCTAGGGTCAGGGGAGTGGCATCCATAAGGTGGGTCCTTCCTATTTTTACCACATCCCAAAAGGCCTTTGATTTGCCCTCCAGGGTCTTTTTGAGCTGTTCGATTCCGGGGATGGTGACCTCCACAATTTTTTTGTAGGCCGCAATGTGCATTCCCGTGGGGAAGGTATCGTTGGAGGATTGGCTTTTGTTCACATCGTCATTGGGCTGTATGGTCTTTTCCCCTTCTCCGATCTTTTTTCCGGCCAATTCATGCGCCCTGTTGGCGATCACTTCGTTCAGGTTCATATTGCTCTGGGTACCGGAACCCGTCTGCCAGATGACCAAGGGAAACTGATCGTCGTGCTTCCCGTCCAAGATCTCATCGCAGACCGTGGAGATCAGGTCCCTTTTATCGGCACTGAGGACCCCCAGTTCGCAATTGGCATGGGCGGCCGCCTTCTTGAGGTAGGCAAAGCCGTATACCACGTCCAGGGGCATGGAGGCCGAGGGACCTATTTTAAAATTGTTCCGGGAGCGTTCGGTCTGGGCCCCCCAGTACTTGTCCGCGGGCACTTGTACCTCGCCCATGGTATCCTTTTCAATTCTAAAATCCATTTTATCAAGTTTAAGGACACAAAGGTAGGGGATAGGGCAATTATTTCGTAGGGACTGTCCGTAAATCCGGTTTTTTTGGTCTTGGATTTGCTTTTTTTGGAAAGAAGAGGGTATCTTTGTTGGAACTAAAGGAGAAAAAATGTTTGACTTTGATCAATATCTGGGGTTTTTGGCTTTTTTGGCAATCCTGACCATAGGATTCTGGTTGATGATTTTCGTTCTGAGCTTTGTGGTTCCCTATTGGTTGATCGGCAACCTCAGGGAAATGTACAAGGAACGAAAAGAGGCCAAGCAAGCGGCCCGTTTGGAAGAATAACAGTTTTACCGCCCCACTCAATCGAGCCGGGGCGGTTCCTTTTTGGGCAGTTGCCGGCCGCTCCCCAAATTTTGCCGGTTCAAAACCGAACCCCATGAAAAAAATCCTGTTGGTCATTTCCCTTTGCCTGCTGAACTTCGAGGCAAAGGCCCAAAACCCCAGTGTGGAAAAATCAACTTATGGAATCCAAATCGGATTTCTGGGAGTATGGGCCCACAACGAATCGAGATTGTCCAATTCAATGGCACTGCGGGCCTAAATTAGACTTGACAGTGGCATTTGGGGCGGGGACTTTTATGACGGGACGGGATTTTTGATGACCCCCGTTCTGACCCTTGAACCCCGTTGGTATTACAACCTGGACAAAGGAACCTCCAAATCAAGACCAATTTTTGGGAACATCGGAAATTTTGTATCGCTGAAAACCAGTTATCACCCTGACTGGTTTGTGATATCGAATTCTGGGAACGTGGGCATAATAAGTGACATTTCAATTACTCCCACTTGGGGGATCAGAAGAACCCTTGGAGGCAATTTCAATTACGAAATCGGAATTGGGATCGGATATGGGCATCTCTTTGCCAAACAGGCCGGATATCGTAATAACGAAAGCGAAGCGGCCAATCTACACTTGAGAATCGGTTATCGGTTCTGATAATTGGCATTCCCAAGGCAGCAAAAAAAAGGGAAGCCGTTGCCGACCTCCCCTTTCATTTGGGAACTACCTGTTAAAATTGTCCTTGGCCTTCCTCCTCATCCATACCGGGCCGGTCCTGACCCCTGTTGTTGTTGCGCTCCTTGGGTTGGTTGAACCTATAGATCAATGAAAGGTTGACCTGCCTTCTTCTCCATTGGAACTCGCTGTCCGAAGTAAATGTGGGGGTTTGGGTGAAGGATTCCCGCTTCCGTGTATTGAACACGTCACTGACGTTGAGGGTCACCGTCGCATTGTCATTGAAAATGTCCTTGCTCATGGCGAGGTTCAGGGAGAAGTTGCCCTTTGATTTGGTCTGTGCATTTTCCCTGGGGCCCATATAAAAGGAGTTTGCCTGCAGGTCAATTTTACCCGGTAGGGTGAATTTGGAACCAAACCTGGCGAACCAGCTGGAGCTTTCCGCACCGTAATCCACGCCGTTGAAAAAGCCTTCTGATTTAAAGGTAAAGTAGTTGAAACTACCGTTGAGCCGCATCCATCTAAAAGGGTTGTACATCAACCCTGCTTCCGCACCGATCCGCTCGTTGGTGGACAGGTTGATCGGAATGGATCGGATGATCTGTATGCCATCCGAGGTCAATTCCCCGGTCTCTTCCTGAATCCGTTCAAAGGAATTGGTCTCTTTTTGGTAATATACCGAAGAGGTCAGGGTCAATTTGTCCCAACGCTTCAAATACCCCAGATCGAAGGCATTGGAATAGGCGGGGTCCAAATCGGGGTTCCCCTGCCAAATATTGGTCCTACTGGATCTCGAGGGGAAGGGGTTGATGAACCAGCCCCTGGGCCTGTTTATCCTACGGTTGTACCCGAGGGAGACATTGGCCGTCTCGGAGAGTTCATAGATCAAGTTTACCGTAGGGAAGAGTCCCAGGTAATTTTTGTCGAAATTCAGGTCCACATCCTGGCCCAGAAGCTCTTCCAAGGCTTGGCTGTCAATCTCCGAATCCACATTTCCCTTCATTTGGGTGTTTTCCAAACGCAGGCCGACCAAGGCGGAGAATTTTCCAAATTTATTGCCGTACTGGGTATAGAGGGCATTGACGTTCTCTTGGTAGGTAAAAACATTGGTAAGGTCCTGGTTCATCTCAAATTGGCCCGTGCCCTGGTTGAGGGTGTCCAATCGGTAATCGTTGATCTCCTTCTCAAAATTCCCCCTATATCCGGCCTCGAACTGGGCATCCCCCATGGGAAGCACATAGTCTATCTGGGCGAGGAAGTCATCCTGCTTCTGGGCCTCGATGATGTTTTCCCTGGCCAAAAGGCTGTTTGTCGGAAGGGTTTGCATCTCCTCGATTTCGGTCAATAGGGACTCATCGTCATAGGAATACTGGAAATCCGCCGTAAGCTTATGTCCGTCGTCATTGAAATTGTTCGTATAGTTCAACGACAATTGGTAACTTTTGTCATCCTCCACCTGATCTTCGTACCTAAAGGTCCTGCTGTTGAGATCGCTGCCCACAAATCGTTGGTTGTCGTTTTCGGTCCGGTCCCCCTCATCGGAGAATCTGTAGAACACACTACCGGTAAGGGAGGATTTGTCCGTCAGGAAATATTCCATCCCCAGGTTCAAATTGACCCCTTCGTTCTTTCGTTCGCTTTCGCGGTTCTCCAGGATGCGGTCGAACTCACTGTTGGAACCGAAATAATGGTTGTCAAAACGACCGCCCCCAGGGGATTTTCTGTTGAAATATCCCAAGGTGGTAAAGATGTTGAACTTATCGGTCCTCAAGTTGAAATTGCCCGTGGTCCTGGCATTGAAGGGTTCTCCCATGGTCACGTTCAAGGAACCGTTGAAGCCCAGGGTCTTTTCCTTTTTGAGTACGATGTTGAGAATGCCCGCGGTACCTTCCGCATCGTATCGGGCCGAGGGGCTTGTGATCACTTCCACCCTTTCGATGGCATCGGCAGGCAATTGTTGGAGCACGTCGGTGGAACCAAAGCCCGCCAGGGCGGAGGGTTTGCCGTTGATCAGGATCCTCACGTTCTCATTTCCCCTGAGGCTGATGGCCCCTTCCACATCCACATCGACCGAGGGGATGTTGTTCAGGGCATCACTGACGTTGCCGCCACTGGTGGTGATGTCCTTTCCTATATTATAGATTTTTTTGTCCAATCGAACTTCCACGGTGGTCCGTTCCCCGACCACTTCGACCTCACTGAGTTGGGCCACATCCTGGGACAGGCGAATCACGCCCAGGTCGACGGAGGAGGTGTAGTTTTGCCCGTTGAGGGAGTAGGTCTTATAGGAGATGTATTCCGCCCTTATATTGTAGGTCCCGGGCTTTGTTTCAACCTCAAACTTTCCATCCAGATCGGTAATGCCCCCGGTAATAATGTTCGGGTCGTCCGCATTTTGCAGCACAAAAGTGGCGTATTCCAAGGGAAAGCCCCCCTCGGCATCCAGAATGGTCCCGGAGATCGTTATGTTTCTTTGTTCCATTTGCGCTTTACCCTGAATTGGCAACAAGGCCAAAAACAATAATGGGGCAATAAACCTCTGCATAATTTGATTTTAGACCGCAAAATTGAGGGTAAAAAAAGTGCTGGGGAAATTAAAGTCCCCCAACAACATAAAAGAGCCTGTGAATGACCTTAAAGAATTGTTAATCCCTTTTCCTTCTCTTCTTTTTCTTGGGATTGAAGCCGTTTTCCTGTAGTTCGACAAAGGCTTTGTATTTGTCCTCGGGCAGTCCTGCCTTCAGTGCCTCGTCCTGGCTTTTATCGATTTTCTCGAACTCTTCCTTCATTTTTAGGGGCTCCAACTGCAGGATTTGGAGTTCGATGCGCTGTTGGACCGATTGGATCAGGGTGGTCCGTACCACGGCCTCTTCAAAGGGGTCCAGCCCCAGGGCCTCTGATATTTTCGGCATTTGTCCATCCACGATTTCCTGGGCCGTGGGCGGGGTTTCATCCTTTTTGGACGCCGTCGGACCGGCCTGTGGGATACTGCTGCGCTGCCTTCCGTACATCCCACCATAATAAGGGGAGCCGTAACCGTATTGGGCCACAAGTTCATTTATGCCGAACACGCCCAACAAAAAACCCATTAATATGAGACCTTGAATTCGTTTCATAGGTGTTAAAGATATGATTTTGCGTGGGAAACAGGAAATATTTATTATAAAATAGGTGACTGCCAGTACTATAACAGAGTTTTGATCAAGATAGGGGGGCGGCCTATCAGGGCTTTGCCGCCTTGGACCACTATGGGACGTTCGATGAGTTTGGGATGTTCCACCATGGCCTTGAGGATGGAGGCATCCGATAGCCGTTTCCCCTTGAACTGCTCCTTCCATATCCTTTCATTCTTGCGCACCAGGTCAATGGGGGAAATGCCCAATTTTTGAATCAGGTCCCGGAGCTCCTCCACGCTGGGAGGTTGGTCCATATAGAGCACCACTTCGTATTCCTTTCCCGACTTCTCCAGGATTTCCAGGCCCTCCCTGGATTTTCCACAGCGGGGGTTGTGATAGATTTTCAACATAGACGTTAAATTGATCGTCATTCCACTTTTTGCCCCATCATCATCAGATAGGCCTTTAGAAAGGGATCGATTTCCCCGTCCATCACGGCATCCACGTTTCCGGTTTCCTCCCCGGTACGGACATCCTTGACCAGTTTATAGGGATGCATGACGTAGTTCCGGATCTGTGAGCCCCATTCTATCTTCATTTTTGAGGATTCGATCTCCGCCCTGGCCTCCTGTTTTTTGCGCAGCTCGATCTCGTACAATTGGGATTTGAGCATTTTCAGGGCCGTTGCCCGGTTTTCGTGCTGTGAACGCGAATCCGAACAGGAAATTTGGATTCCCGTGGGCTTGTGGACCAATTGCACCTTGGTTTCCACCTTGTTCACATTCTGTCCCCCGGCACCGCTGGAACGTGCCGTGGTGATCTCGATATCGGAGGGATTGATCTCGATTTCGATGCTGTCGTCCACCAAGGGATATACATAGACCGAAACAAAGGAGGTATGCCTCTTGGCATTGCTGTCGAACGGGGAGATTCGCACCAGACGATGCACCCCGTTCTCTCCCTTGAGCCACCCAAAGGCGTATTCCCCCTCGATTTCCAGGGTCACCGTTTTGATGCCGGCCACATCCCCTTCCTGATAGTTCAGTTCCCTGACCTTATATCCGTTGTTCTCGGCCCACATCAAATACATCCTCATGAGCATGCCGGCCCAATCACAGCTCTCGGTGCCCCCGGCCCCCGCGGTGATCTGCAGGACCGCGGTCAGTTCATCCCCTTCATCGGACAACATGTTCTTGAACTCCAGTTTCTCGATGGCCTCCGCTGCCGTTCCATACTGTTTGGCGACCTCTTCCGGACTAACCTCCCCCGCCTGCTGGAATTCCATCAAGACCTCCAGGTCCCCGACCAAGCTTTCGGCCTCCTCGTACTCTTCCACCCATTTTTTCTTGGATTTCAGGGCCTGCATCTGCAGCTGTGCCTCCTGGGGGTGGTTCCAAAAATCCGGTTCGAGGGTCTTTTCCTCTTCGTTCTCTATTTCAATGCGTTTGGCATCTACGTCAAAGATACCTCCTTAACGCACCAAGGCGCTCAATAAGATCCTTTTGCTGATCTGTGTTGACCATAATCCTTAAAATTTTGCGTAAAAATAAGCTTCTTTCCGCAGATGACCACAGAAATGGGAACATAATGGCCGACTTTCCCAGGCTGGAGATCGGGTCTATGGGCCGCCCCGGTAATTGGTTCCTCTACGGGACATCGGGGACAATATTCCAAATGAAATGCATAATTTTATGGCCAACTTAGACAGGATATGGAAAACAGACTTTGGCTAACGTACCTCTTTTATTTTATCGGCATCTCCCTCTTTGCCCAAACCTTTGAAAAGACCAAGGACTTTCAAAAATTCAGCGGGTATTTCAATTTTTACTTTGACGATGATACGGACAAGATCTACCTGCAGGTGGACCACCTGGAGCGGGATTTCCTCTACGTGTATTCCCTGAGCAGCGGTATCGGCAGCAATGATATCGGCTTGGACCGAGGACAATTGGGCAATGAACAATTGGTCCATTTCAAAAAGGCGGGGAACAAACTGCTGTTGGTACAGCCCAATATGAAATTCCGGGCCCTGACGGACAATGCCCTGGAGCGGAAATCCGTGGAACAGGCCTTTGCAAAATCCGTGCTGCACGGATTTAAGATCGAGGAACAGTCCAAAGGGAGTTACCTGATCGATTTTACGGATTTTTTGATGCGGGACGCCCACGGGGTCGCCGAACGACTGAAAGGGAGCAAACAGGGAAGCTATTCCCTGGACCTTGGAAAGAGCGCCCTGGCCTTTGAACGGACCAAGGCCTTTCCCAAAAATGTGGAGTTCGATGTCACCCTGACCTTTAAGGGCGATCCACAAGGGGCTTGGATCCGATCGGTGGCCCCCAATGCCTCTTTGGTGACCGTGGCCCAGCACCACTCCCTGATCGAATTGCCGGACGACAAATACAGCATGAGGGCCTTCGATCCCCGCAGCGGTTCCTTTCCCTTTTCCTATTACGACTACGCCAGCCCCGTTCATGAACCGATCCTGAAACAATTCATCAGACGGCACCGATTGCAGAAGAAGAACCCCGGGGCCGCCATGAGCGAGGCGGTAAGGCCCATAGTGTACTATTTGGACAACGGTACCCCGGAACCCATCCGTTCCGCCCTTTTGGACGGGGCCCGATGGTGGAACCAGGCCTTTGAGGCCATTGGGTACAAGAACGCCTTTCAGGTCAAGGTCCTTCCGGATGATGCCGACCCCCTGGATGTGCGCTACAATGTGATCCAGTGGGTACACCGCTCCACCAGGGGATGGAGCTATGGCGCCAGTGTCACAGACCCCAGGACCGGGGAGATCATCAAGGGACATGTCAGCCTTGGCAGCCTGCGGATCCGCCAGGATTTTATGATCGCCCAGGCCTTGATGGACAGGCCCTTTGCAGCCAACGACACGAATCACGGACCCATGTTGGAACTTGCCCTGGCCAGGATCAGGCAATTGTCCGCTCATGAAATCGGCCACACCCTGGGCTTTGCCCACAATTTTGCGGCCAGCCCGAGCAACAATGCCTCGGTAATGGATTACCCACACCCCCGGTTCACCCTTGAGGGCAACACCATAGGGTTTTCAAATGCCTACGCCACCGGAATGGGTGCATGGGACAAAACGATCGTGGAGTACTCCTATTCGGACATTCCCCAGGGACAGGGGGAGCGGGAGTACCTTGACGGGATCCTGAAAAGAGCCCAGGAAGCCGGCCTGCGCTATATTTCCGATCGGGATGCCCGGCCTGCCGGGGGTGCCCATCCCTTGGCCCATTTATGGGACAATGGCAAAGATCCGATCCAGGAGCTGGAACGCATGATGGAAATCCGAAAAAGGGCCATCGATAATTTTTCCATCGACAACATCCGCAGCTGGGAACCCAATTCCACCCTGGAGGACGTGTTCGTACCCCTCTATTTCTTCCACCGCTATCAGGTCGAGGCCGTCTCCAAGGTCATAGGGGGGCTGGACTACAACTATGCGGTCAAGGGCGGGGGACAGCTCCCGGTGGAGACCGTGGACCAAGGGATGCAACGGCGGGCTTTGAAAGGCCTGCTCAAGACCTTGGATGCCGAAAAAATTGCCATTCCCAAGGATAAATTGGACCTATTTCCCCCCAGGGCCATGGGTTTTCCCTCCTCCAGGGAATCCTTCAAGGGCAGGAACGGGGTGGGCTTTGACGCCCTTTCCGCCGCGGAGACCGCGGCCGAAATGACCCTGGGACTCCTGTTCCACCCAGAGCGGGCTTCCCGCCTGATCCAACAAAAAAGCCTTGACAGGGGCCAATTGGGCCTGGACGACCTGTTCGATCAGACGGTCAAGTCGAGTTTCGGGCTATCGCACAGGGACCCCTATTGGACAGAGGTACAGAACAATATAAATTTTAGGGTACTCCACCATATCATGGGCCTTGCAGCAGAGGATGGGGTACATCCCCAGGTCAATGCCCTGGCCTACGAAACCCTTAAAGATTTGAAGTCCCAATTGTTGGCCGGGGGAAAGAATGCCATCTCCGCCGAGTTGGTGCGGAGGATCGATGCCTTTTTGGAAGAACCCTCGGAGTTCGAACCACTCCGGGCACCGAGTATCCCGGACGGTTCCCCCATCGGAATGGATTGTATGGATTAAAACTGCCCTATGGAAATAAATTTGATCAGCGATACGGTCACCAAACCGACCCCGGCCATGTTGGAGGCCATGATGTCCGCCAAGGTCGGGGATGACGTCTTCAAGAACGACCCCACCGTGAATGAATTGGAGGCCCGGGTGGCGGATTATTTTGGAATGGAGGCCGCCCTGTTCTTTCCCAGCGGGACGATGACCAACCAGACGGCCATAAAGGTTCATACCGAGCCGGGAGAGCAGCTCATTTGCGACACCTATGCCCACGTATTCAATTTTGAAGGGGGAGGGGCGAGCTTTAACAGTGGGGTATCCTGCAAACTCGTGGAAGGAGACAGGGGGATGATGACCGCGGCCCAGGTCGAGGCCGCCATCAATCCCCCGGATTTTTATCACAGCCCCCGGACCGCCTTGGTCTGCATTGAGAATACGACCAATAAGGGGGGAGGGGCCTGTTGGGACCTTGGGGAGTTGCGCAGGATCGGGGAACTCTGTGGGGAACACGGCCTGAAATATCATCTGGACGGGGCCCGATTGTGGAATGCCCTGGTCAAAAATGGGGAGGACCCCAAGGACTATGGAAACCTTTTCGATTCCATAAGCGTCTGTTTCAGCAAGGGCCTGGGCTGCCCGGTGGGCTCGGTCTTGCTGGGAAATGGGGAAACGATCCAAAAGGCCCTGAGGATCAGAAAGATCTTGGGCGGGGGAATGCGGCAATCCGGATATTTGGCCGCTGCGGCCCTCTACGCCATGGACCACCATATCGATAGGTTGGCGGAGGACCACCAAAGGGCCGCCGAGATCGGGAAGGTGTTGAAGGGCTTGGGGTTCATCAAAAAAGTGGAGCCCGTGGAGACCAATATCATCATCTTTGAGATCGATGGGGACAAATTGTCCCAAAAGGATTTCCTCGATCAATTGGCCGGGAACCAAGTGTCCATTATTGGAATGGGCCAGGGAAAATTGCGGATTGTCACCCATTTGGACTACGGCCCGCAGATGCACCGACACTTTTTGGGCGTCCTGAAAGCCATGGGGTAGCCCCCGGAATTACGCTTTTACTTAAAAAAAGAATCCATGCCCGGAATGTTGGGCATGCCATCCTTGGCCACTGCGGCGAGTTCCGCTTCGTTGACCGCCGTGGCCTTTTCGATGGCGCGGTTCAGGGTGAGGATCAAAAGATCCTCCAAATGCTCCCGGTCCCCGAGCAGGGATTGGTCGATGGACAGGGACTTGATCGCACGATTTGCCGTAAGGCTGACCTTTACGAGCCCATCTGTGGAGCTTTCATCCACAAGGACCGTGTCCAGTCTCGCTTTTGTGGCCTCCACTTTTTTTTGGGTCTCCTTGAGTTTCCCCATCATGCCCATGATATCTCCAAACATATTTTCAAATTTTTAAAAGCATATCGACAAAAGTATTAATTTGGTCAAAATCAAATCCAATGGTCCGAACAATTTCGAAGTTCCCAATACTGCTTATTTGCCTTATTTTTGCAAGCTCTTGCAAAAACAGTAAAAAAGAATCAATGGACATATCCCCCCCGGTGGCACCCAAGCATCCGACCCAGTTGGAGAAACATGGCGATATAAGGATCGATGATTACTATTGGATGAACAATCGGGAAGACCAGCAGGTACTGGACTACCTGAACGCCGAGAATGACTATTACCAAAAAATGACGGCCCATACCACGGGATTCCAGGAGCAATTGTTCAATGAGATGAAAGGGAGGATCAAGGAGGACGATTCCTCGGTTCCCTATAAGTTGGACGGGTATTGGTACATCACCCGATATGAAGAGGGGAAGGAATACCCCATCTATACCCGAAAAAAGGAAAGCTTGGACGCCCCGGAAGAACTGATGTTCGACTGTAACGAAATGGCTCGGGACCATGACTATTTCAACCTTAGGGGAATTTCGGTGAGCCCGGACAATACCTTGGCCGCCTTTGCCGTGGATACGGTCTCCAGGAGGCAGTACAACATACAGGTCAAGAACCTGCAGACCGGGGAGATCTATCCCGATGTCATTGTGAACTCCACCGGAAGTTCGGTCTGGGCCAATGACGGAAAGACCCTTTTTTACACCAAAAAGGATCCGGTCACCCTTAGGTCGGACAAAATCCACAAGCACATTATGGGCACCGGTCCCGAAGAGGATGCCCTGGTCTATGTGGAACGGGATTCCACCTACAACACCTTTGTCTATAAGACAAAATCCAGGAAATACATCGTCATAGGCTCCTCCAGTACCCTGACCTCGGAATACCGCATATTGGATGCCGATGATCCAGAGGGGGAGTTCAGGATCTTTTCCCCACGTGAGAAAGGGGTGGAGTATTCCATATCCCATTACGACGGAAACTTTTACGTATTGACCAATAAGGACGGGGCGACAAATTTCAAGTTGATGCGATGCCAGGAGGGGAGGACCGGGTCCGAGCACTGGCAGGAATTCATTCCCCACAGGGAGGATGTGCTTTTGGAGGATGTGGAGATCTTCAGGGACCACTATGTGCTTTCGGAACGGAAAAACGGCCTCAACCTGATGAAAATATCCCGTTGGGACGGTTCGGACAGCTATTATATGCCCTTCGAGAGCGAGACCTACGTCGCCGGGCCCAATGTGAACCTGGACTTCGACACCGAGGTGCTCCGGTATTATTACAACGAGATGGGGGCTCCCTTTGCCATCTTGGATTTCAATATGAGGACCAAGGAGAAAACCCTTTTGAAGGAGCAGGAAGTACTGGGCGGCAACTTTGACAAGGACAATTACACCACCCAAAGGTTGTGGGCCCCGGCCAGGGACGGCAAAATGGTGCCCATTTCCCTGGTGTACCGCAAGGACACCCCCTTGGATGGCAGCAGCCCGCTGCTGCAATACGGATACGGCTCCTATGGGTCCACGATCGACCCCTATTTTTCATCGATCCGCCTGAGTCTGTTGGACCGGGGATTCATCTATGCCATCGCACATATCCGGGGAGGGGAATATTTGGGAAGGCCCTGGTACGAAGATGGAAAGCTCCTCAACAAAAAGAACACCTTTACCGATTTCATCGACTGTTCCAAATTCCTGATCTCTGAAAATTATACCTCCCCTGAACATCTGTATGCCATGGGGGGCTCGGCAGGGGGGCTTTTGATGGGGGCCGTGATCAATATGGAGCCCGGACTTTACAATGGGGTGATCGCAGGGGTGCCCTTCGTGGACGTGGTCACCACCATGTTGGACGACACCATCCCCTTGACCACCGGGGAATACGATGAATGGGGGAATCCCAATGAAAAGGAATATTACGATTATATCAAATCCTATTCTCCCTACGACAATGTGGAGGCCAAGGCCTATCCCAACCTATATGTTTCCACCGGCCTTCACGACTCCCAGGTCCAATATTGGGAACCGGCCAAATGGGTGGCCAAATTGAGGGAGTACAAGACCGATGACAATCTGTTGTTTTTGGACACCAATATGGAGGCGGGACACGGTGGGGCCTCGGGCCGGTTCGAGTCTTTGAGGGAGACTGCAAAGGAATATGCCTTTATTTTGGACCTCGAAGGGAAAGCCGATTAAAAATAAAATAGTACTTTTGCATGGGAAGATTTCCTTTTTTATTGGGAATTCTCCCCTTACCTAAACCCAGTTATGAAGAAACAGATAAATGCGCACAGCAGTATTCTAGACCTAATTGGTAATACCCCCTTAGTCAAACTCAACAGAATTACGGCCCCCCTTACCGGAAACTTCTATGCCAAGTTGGAATCCTTCAATCCAGGTCATTCCTCCAAGGACAGAATAGCCATCCACATCATTGAGGAGGCCGAGCAACGGGGAATCCTCAAGCCTGGAAGCACCATTGTGGAGACCACCTCCGGAAACACGGGATTTTCCCTGGCCATGGTGAGCATTATCAAGGGCTATAAATGTATTTTGGCGGTAAGCTCAAAATCCTCCAAGGACAAAATCGACCTGTTGCGCTCCATGGGGGCCAAGGTTTATGTCTGTCCCGCACACGTAAGTGCGGATGACCCACGTTCCTATTATGAGGTGGCCAAGAGGCTACATCGGGAAACCGAAAATTCGATCTATATCAACCAATACTTCAACGAACTGAACATTGAGGCCCATTATAGGTCCACTGGCCCCGAAATTTGGGAACAGACCAATGGGCTGATCACGCATTTGGTGGCCTGTAGTGGTACGGGGGGCACCATATCTGGGATTGCCCGTTACCTCAAGGAACAAAACCCCAAGGTCAAGGTATTGGGGGTGGATGCCTATGGGTCCGTCCTAAAAAAATACCATGAGACAGGGGAATTTGACCATAATGAGGTCTATCCCTACCGCATCGAGGGACTGGGCAAAAATTTGATTCCGGCAGCCACGGATTTTGAAAGCATTGACCGGTATACCAAAGTGACCGATAGGGACAGTGCCCATATGGCGCGAAAATTGGCCCATACCGAAGGTATTTTTGCGGGTTACACCAGTGGAGCGGCCGTGCAGGCCCTGTTCCAACTGGACCTCGAGGGAGAGTTCAAGGCCAACAGCAATGTCGTGGTGATCTTCCCGGATCACGGTTCCCGCTATATGAGCAAGATCTACAGTGATGATTGGATGGAGAACCAAGGGTTCTTCGACCAACAGAATGCCGAAATACCCCAAAAGATAGAATATATCAAGTAATTGGGGATATCCCAAAATATTTGGACGGCAATGTTTGACATTGCCGTTTTCGTTTTAAAATAGCTGTGGGAGCATCGTAAAAATATATACTTTTGCATTTGAAACAAATTTAATGCAGATGAGAGATTTATTTGACAGAATCATTGAGAACAAGGGACCTCTAGGAAAATGGGCGTCCCAAGCCGAAGGATATTTTGTCTTCCCGAAATTGGAAGGACCCATTTCCAACAGAATGAAGTTCCAGGGGAAGGATGTAATAACGTGGAGCATCAATGACTATCTAGGTCTCGCGAGCATGCCCGAAATCAGGAAAGTGGACGCTGAAGCGGCCATGGAACACGGGGCCGCCTATCCCATGGGCGCCCGTATGATGAGCGGCCATACAGAATTCCACGAACAGTTGGAACGGGAATTGGCTGAATTTGCCCAAAAGGAGGCTTCATATCTGCTCAATTTTGGGTATCAAGGATTTATGTCCGTAATCGATGCCCTGGTCTCCAAGGACGACATCATAGTCTACGATGTGGATTGCCATGCCTGCATCATAGATGGGGTCCGATTGCACATGGGCAAACGCTTTACCTTTAAGCACAACGACAAGGAAAGTCTTGAAAAGAACCTGGAACGGGCCACAAAAATGGCCAATGAGACCGGAGGGGGCATTTTGGTGATCTCCGAAGGGGTATTTGGAATGAGGGGGGAACAGGGCATCCTAAAGGAAATCATTGAATTGAAGAACAAGTACAAGTTCAGGCTCTTGGTGGATGATGCCCATGGTTTTGGTACTTTGGGAAAGACCGGTGCCGGAACAGGGGAGGAGCAAGGCGTACAGGACGGCATTGACGTCTATTTGGCCACCTTCGCCAAATCCATGGCGGGAATCGGGGCCTTTGTTGCCGCTGACAAGGAAATCATCGAATACCTCAAATACAACCTCAGGTCACAGATGTTCGCAAAATCCCTTCCCATGATCTATGTGAAAGGGGCCCTGAAAAGGTTGGACATGCTGCGAACCATGCCCCAGCTCAAGGCCAAATTATGGGACAATGTAAATGCGCTACAAAATGGGCTCAGGGAACGCGGGTTCAATCTGGGGACCACCAATACCTGTGTCACCCCGGTGTATTTGAACGGAAGCATCCCCGAAGCCATGGCCCTGGTCAAGGATTTGCGTGAGAACCATGGAATATTCTGTTCCATCGTGGTCTATCCGGTGATTCCCAAGGGACTTATCCTGTTGCGTCTCATTCCCACGGCCACCCATACCATGGAAGATATTTCCGAGACACTGGACGCTTTCTCTTCCATCAGGGAGCGATTGGAGAACGGTACCTATAAGCGACTTTCTGCCGCTGTGGCAGCCGCAATGGGGGAATGATCCCACTTTAAGCGGTTTACCGTCTTTCTTTCCCCGGCCTGATACAATGGTCCATGACTTTCCCTCTAGGACAATTCCAACATGCGCCCTATGGGGAGAAACGCCCTGTCCATCAATTCTTGGGGAAGTTCGATTTGTGGACTTTCCCAATAGAGGCAGTCGTATAACTTTTCCAAGGTGTTGAGCTTCATGAAGGCACATTCACTGCAACCACAACTGTTGTCCTGGTGGATGGGCAGGGGGATCAATCGGGCCTGGGGCACCCGCTTTTGCATTTCGTGCAGTATGCCGGCCTCGGTACCCACCAAAAATGTGGCCTTGGGGTGTTTTTCGGCATGGGAGATCATTCCGGCCGTCGATCCCACAAAATGGGCGACTTTGAGGATATGGTCCTCGGCTTCCGGGTGGGCCATGATGATGGCTTGTGGATGCTCCCGGTGGAGCGCGATGAGCTTGTCCATACTAAAGGCCTCATGGACGATGCAACTGCCGTCCCAAAGCAAGAGATTCCTTCCCGTCTGCTTTATCAAATATCTTCCCAGGTTTCGGTCCGGGGCAAAGATGATGGGCCGCTCCCTTGGAATGGATTCAATGATCTTTACCGCATTGGAAGAGGTGCAGACATAATCGCTCATGGCCTTGACCCGGGCCGAACAATTGATATAGGTCACCACGACATGGTCGGGATGGGCGTTTAAGAACTCCCCGAAGGCTTCCGGAGGGCAGGAATCCGCCAGGGAGCAACCCGCCGCCAGATCGGGAAGAAGCACCTTTTTGGTGGGGTTGAGAATCTTTGCGGTCTCGGCCATAAAGTGGACCCCTGCGAACAGGATGATGTCCGCATCCGTTTGATGGGCCTTTTGGGAAAGTCCAAGACTGTCCCCGATATGGTCGGCGATTTCCTGGATTTGGGGATCTTGGTAGTAATGTGCCAGGATCAGGGCATTCTTTTTCTTTTTAAGCTGTCGTATTTTGGTCTGAAGTTCCATCACAAGAAGATATGTCCATGGGAAATACAAAGAAGCCCGGGGATCCCATGGTCCCCGAGCCCTTTTCCGCCTGTCCTTCCTATCCAAGGCCAGGTATACAAAATTAATCGCTGCCTTTTGGGCAAACCATGATGGATGTCATGTGAAAACTCACCCCCTGGCTTCCCAAAGTCCCTTGAACCCCAAGATCTGCCGGCCAATTTGCTCCACTTGGGCACTGGCCCGGGAGAGTTCCCCAAGGAGCTGGGATCTCTGTTCCCCAAAGGCCTTGACCGTTCCCTGGAAGAGGGATTGATAATAGGAAATGCCCTCGTTTAGGTTCTTGGCAAAGGTGGAAAGTGCATCGAGTTGCTTTAATGCCAAGGAAGCCTTTGCCTCTTCAAGCCGATTTCCCAGGTACTCGATATAGATAAAGAGTTCCTTGATGAACATATTGGGTCGGTCCGTCCTTTCGATCAGGTTGGATTCCCCGTAGATATGCCCCACCATTTCCTTCAGACTGGCAATCTTGGAGAAATAGGCCATATTGGGGCCGGGACAGACGGATACCCCGCTGCCCTCGGTCTTGGTATCCAGGCCGTATTTCAGAAGGGCGGAGGTCCCCAGCCCCACACAGGCACAGGATTTGGCCACAATTTTTTCAAAGGCGGCCCCATAGGCCTCCTTGGAGAGGTCCTGTTTGTCCAGTTCCTTTATTTTCAGGTATTGATATTCCCTGGAGGCGGTACACATTCCTGTATCCGAGTATTCCTTGTTCAGGGCCACATATTTTTTGGGGCAGGAACTCCCCGGTCTGTTCTTTTTGATATTGGCCAATTTTTCAAGATCCTTGGTATTCCCCTTCAGACTGTTGAAGGGTACGCCCAAGGGGGAAATGTCACTCAAATACAGGTCTTCTTCCTTGGCCTTGGACAGCTGCTCCAAGGTGTTCCCATCCACGGTGGTCGCTTGGGGCACCAAAAGAAATGGGGTTCCCCAGCCCACTGAATCCAGCCGGTAGTGCCCCAAGAGAAATTCGTGTTCCTCCGCGGTGCCCACCCCGCCCTGGGCCGTGATCTTCAGGGGCAATGGGGCCTTGGGCATGGGCCGTTGTTTTTGGGAAAGGGCTTGGATCAACAGGGTGTGGACCTCGGTGATGAGATCCTCTTTGAGATCCCTGAACTGTGCCAGTATGGGTCCCATCAACAAGCCTTCTGTGGCAAAGGCATGGCCCCCGCAATTAAGGCCGGATTCGATCCTGTACTCCGATACCCACAGCCCCTTTTTGGCCAGAAATTTTCCCTGGATAAGTGCAGATCTGAAATCACTCACCTTAAGGACAATCTTCTTCTTGAGAAATCCCTCCCGATCCGGGTAAAAATCCTCGAACTCCTCCATATAGCTGTACAATCGGGGATTCATGCCGGCGGAAAGTATCAGGGAAGAGGTCAGGTCGCTGTTTGCAAATCCCCTTAAGGCGGCATGGGCATCGTTGAATTCCGGGGGCAATTTTGTCTTGTTTTCAAGGTTCTCCCGATCGAGCTTGGTCATGATATTGACCTCGATCTTGCCCATGTCCAGGTTTTTGTCCAAAAACTCCCTCAAAAACCCTTCCTTTCCCGGTTCCCGAACCAGTTCCTTAATTTTTTTCCTAAGCGGGGAAGCCTTGGGCAACAGTTCCAAATATTCGTTGATCCCTTCCCCGATCCCTCCGTCCAGCCTCTTGAGCCGTTCAAATTCCCGTTGCGCCAGGTCCTGGATCAAATTGAGATAGGAGGTGATTCTCTTGGCCCTGAAATCCTTGATCTTGGCATGGATCTCGGTATAGGGGATCTCAAATTTTTCACAATACATCTTTCTGAGTTTTTCCAAAAGGATGTCATCGACCAAAGAAATTGCGGAATCAATGCCGAGCGGGGATACTTTTAAGGGGGTGTCGATGGTAAAGGCAATTCCCATTACGGGAATGTGAAAGGAGTGTAAGGACATGAAATGTGGTTTCTGTTATTGGTTTTGAATGTATTTGCTTAAAGTCTGATGGGTCAATGTAAGGGCGATGCCGCTTTAGGGACCTGGAATTCCTTCTCTAGGGGGGAAATGGGCGGACCGGGTCCGGGGTTCGGGGAATTTATTGGACGACACAACACCCAAGGGAATCCCAGTCCCTTGGATACAGGGCAGATCCCGGAATTGGGGCGCTTGGAAAATTCTTTCCCTATGGGCATGTGATACTTGCTTTGGACTTCATAAGATCTATCGAATGATCAAAAATTTGGAATCCTCAATGGCCCTTAACCAGTGTTCGACCTCCTTTGAGAAGCTAAAATGCTGCTGTTGGGTGAGGTTGACGACCTGCTTTCCAATGTGGAAATCGATTTCTCCTTCCAATAGGACCAAGTGCACATCCCTGGGGGAGGTGTGTGGTGGAAATACCGCGCCCTTGGATAGGCTGACGCTCAGGATTTCCATATTGTCATTCTCCACCAGGCGCTCGATCTGCAGATCGTCGTAGGGTTGTTGGGCAATGGTGTTGTCAATATCTATTTCGTACATGGTATCGTTGTTTTGGGATTCAAAGATCAGGGGTGCCCCTGGGGATCGAATAAATATTGGAATACATTCCCTAGAGGGGTCAAAATATGCAATGGCCCCAAAAAGGGTCCCGCGGAATCTGCGTGGGTCCCCCTTTGGGGGGCATCGTTGCCCACAATTGGTCTAGTTGGGCAATGGCACATACTGCTCCTTGGTTTTTTTCTTCTTGTCCTGTTTCCACCCCAGGTAATAGGCCATCAGGGTAAGGAACATACCCGCGAACATCAGATATCCCCCTGTAGTGGGCAGGGAGGTCACGTCAAAATTGGCCATCTTCACCCTTCCCAGCATGGGGGGCTTATAGGTCATGGGACTGCCGTCGGGATTGGTGAGTTTCATGATCGCATTGGGGTCCAGGTTTGTGCCGTAGTCCACCAACCAGACATTGAAATCATACATGCCCAGGACTCCCAGTATTGACATGAGCACAAACCACCCTAGGAACCATTTGTAACCCAATTTTCCGAATAGGCCCAGGATCCCGATCAATACCCCAAGGCCGACCATGATCCCGATCACTTTGGGGAAGGTGGTGAACTCCCACATTTCCTCGGCCTTGGGCAGGGTCTTCATCCCAATGTAGTGGTTCAGTCCATCGATGTTCTGTATATCGAATTCCTCCACCCCCCTGATGCCGTCGATATGGACGTTCAGACCCAGGGGATCGGGGTATTGGGGTGCCAACAGCATGATTTGCCACAAGGGGAAAACATACAGGCCCAACATGAGGAGGGGTCCCAGGATCATTAAAATACTCGCTTTTTTCATTTTTCTTGTTTTATGCTTGTTCGGTCCGTTTTTTCACGGTCCCAGATCCAATGTGAAAAAAGCGGGCGGTCCGTGGACCTGCCCGCTTTCCTGTCTTTGCAATCACAGGGTGCCAGGTCCCCTTTCAATCCCCCAGGGACCAGGAGAGCTCGATGTCGGAGTCCGCGGGGGACACCCTGACGTATCCCTGCATTTCCTGGTGGAGGGCCGAGCAGAAGTCGGTGCAGTAGAAGGGCCACACCCC